>ERZ831979.2870-NODE-2870-length-10772-cov-2.500140_pt1 | contig 10772 bp, 10 predicted proteins | sample MGYA00519952_ERZ831979 | MGnify/ENA primary metagenome ERZ831979 (study PRJEB31850, sample SAMEA3708723) | human gut metagenome | biome: human gut; feature: human-associated habitat; material: faeces | place: China | collected 2014 ...
AGTTAGGCTGTAACAAGATCGCGCTGGGACATCATTTTGACGATGTGATCGAGACCATCCTTATGGGAATGCTTTACGGGGCGCAGGTACAGACGATGATGCCGAAGCTGCATAGTACGAACTTCCCGGGGATGGAGCTGATCCGTCCGCTGTATCTGGTGCGCGAGGAGGACATCATCCACTGGATGAATTACAATGACCTGCACTTTATTCAGTGTGCCTGCCGTTTCACGGAAAGCTGTGCTTCCTGCGGCGGTACTGAGAAGGGTTCCAAACGCGCGGAGATCAAGGATCTGATCCGGGAACTTCGCAAGAAGAATCCTTATATTGAGAAGAATATCTTTCGCAGTGTGGAAAACGTCAACCTGAACACTGTGATCGGTTATAAAAAAGATGGTGTCCGCCATCATTTCCTGGATGAATATGACAAAGCATAATCTTTGATTTTGTGTCATTTTTATCCCCCCGAGGGGCTTGTGCGGCCCCTCTTTTTCATGCTATCCTTTGTGCACTGGGCAGAAATGCCCGCGATTTTAACAAGGGAGAATAAATAATGAAAAAGAGATGGATAGCACTGATTTGCGCAGCAGCAGTGACGACAACGCTGTTTGCCGGATGCGGCAGCACGGGTGCAGAGCAGACAGGTAATAACGCAGGCAGCACGGCGATGGAGGCGGCACAGGGAAAGGACAGTGTCAGTGGAGAGGGCATGGCGCAGAGCGTGGCAGGAACCGCAGATACGGTCATCGTGGCGATGAGTCCTTCGTCGGAGCCGGCGGCGGGATTTAACCCGTGCATCAACTGGGGCTGTGGGGAACACTGCCATGAACCGCTGATCCAGTCGACGCTGATCCGGACGAACGTGGATATGGAGTTCGAGAACGATCTGGCGACGGATTACAGTGTGAGTGAGGACGGGATGACCTGGACGTTCCACATCCGGGATGATGTGAAGTTCACGGACGGGGAGTCTCTGACTGCATCGGATGTGGCATTTACGTTTAACACGGCGCTTGTCACGCCGAATTCGGAGGCGGACTTAAGTATGCTCGATTCCGTAGAGGCACTTGACGATACCACGGTGATTTTCCATATGAGCAAGCCGTACAATGCATTTTTGTATACACTGGCGGTGTTCGGCATCGTGCCGGAGCACTGCTACGATGAAGCAACCTACGGCGAGAATCCGGTCGGTTCGGGCAGATATGTGCTGACCCAGTGGGACAAGGGACAGCAGGCGGTATTAGAGGCGAATCCGGACTACTACGGGGATGAAGTGCAGATGAAAAAAGTCATCGTGCTGTTCATGGAGGAAGACGCGGCGCTTGCGGCAGTAAAAGCGGGTCAGGTGGACATCGCCTACACGTCTGCGGTGTACAGCGACGAGCAGGTGGACGGTTATCAGCTTCTGGTCTGTAAGTCGGTGGATTCCAGGGGAATCTCGCTTCCGTCGATTCCGGCAGGCAGCGAGGTTGTCGACGGGGATACCGTGTATGCGGCGGGAAATGATGTGACCTGCGATGTGGCACTCCGTCAGGCGATGAACTACGCGCTTGACCGCCAGACCATGATCGATCATGTGTTAAACGGTTACGGCGAGGTCGCTTACAGCGTATCGGACAACATGCCGTGGTCGAGCGAGTCCATGATTATTCCGTATGATGTGGATAAGGCAGAGCAGATTCTTGCGGACGGTGGATGGAGTGATACGGACGGCGACGGTATTGTGGAAAAAGACGGGCAGAAAGCGGAATTTACCGTGTACTATTCCGCGTCCGATTCCGTGCGGCAGGCACTCACGGCAGAGTTCTCCAACCAGATGAAAGCGGTTGGAATTAATGTATTGTACGAAGGTCTTGGAAGCTGGGACGAGCTGTATACAAAGATGTACTCCGATCCGATCATCTGGGGCTGGGGCTCCAACTCGCCGGTGGAGGATTATCAGCTGTATTATACCGGCGGTTCCTGTAACTTTACGGGATATTCCGATGCGAAGACGGATGAACTTCTGGATGCGGCGCTTGCGGCGACGGATATGAATGAGTCGTACCGTCTCTGGCAGCAGGCACAGGAGGATGTCGGACCGGATGCCGAGGCACTCTGGGTATGGTTTGCCAACGTGGATCATCTCTACTTTGCGCGGGATGGTCTGGCAGTGGCGGAGCAGAAGCTGCATCCGCACGGTCATGGCTGGTCGTTAGTCAACAATGTCGACCAGTGGACCTGGGAATAGATGAGGGAAGAATGAATATCAGGCATTACATAAGCTTTTTTATCAAAAATGTAATAAAAATGCTGACACTGCTTATCGGTGTCAGCATTGCCGCGTTTATGCTGGTGTCGTTGTCACCGATTGATCCGGTACAGGCAAATGTGGGAGCGACGGCTTATATGCGCATGACGCCGGAGAAGCGGGCGCAGATGGAGTCTTACTGGGGAAAGGATGTGCCGCCGGCAGAGCGCTATCTGAACTGGGCGAAGGATTTCGTGCGTGGAGATATGGGCACTTCGCTGAAATATAACCGTCCGGTCGCGGAGGTCGTTGCGGAGAAGTTCGGCAACTCGTTTGCGTTGATGTGCGTGGCGTGGGTGCTGTCCGGAATCCTGGGGCTTGTGCTCGGCATTGTGGCGGGGTATTTCAAGGACCGCCTGCCGGACCGTCTGATCCGCGGGTATGCGCTGCTTCTGGCAAGCACGCCGGCATTCTGGATCGGTCTGCTGCTCTTGATGATCTTTGCCGTGTGGCTCGGCTGGCTGCCGTTCGGCATGAATCTGCCGGCAGGCATGACGGCGGCGGAGGCGGGCATCGGCGTGCGCATCCGGCACCTGCTTCTCCCGGCGCTGACACTCGGGCTGACGGGCGTGGCAAACATCACGCTGCACACACGGGAGAAAATGATTGCGATCATGGAGAGCGACTATGTGCTGTTTGCGCGGGCGCGCGGGGAGAGCAGCGGCTATATCGTAAAAAGACATGCCCTGCGCAATCTGGTACTGCCTGCCATCACCCTGCAGTTTGGTTCCATCAGTGAGATCTTTGGCGGCTCGGTGCTCGTGGAGCAGGTATTTTCTTATCCGGGACTCGGACAGGCGGCGATTGATGCCGGACTGGGGAGCGATGTGTCGCTGCTTTTGGCGATCACGGTCATCAGCACATTGTTCGTATTCCTCGGAAATCTTGCGGCAAATGTACTTTACGGTGTGATTGATCCGCAGATAAGGAGGGGCAGAAGTCATGGATAAAACCGGTCATATGACGATTGCTGCCCACACGGCGGGCAGACGCAACGGGCGCCAGTGGATGTGGCGTTTTCTTCTGGTGGCAGTGCTGCTTTTAGCAGTTGTTGCGGTGGCTGGAATCTGTCTGGAGGAGCAGGCGGTGGTCACGGATTTTTCGCGCAAAAACCTGCCGCCGTGCCTTAAGTATCTGTTTGGGACGGACTGGATGGGGCGTGATATGCTGTCGCGCACGCTGGCGGGGCTCTCCACGAGCATCCGCATCGGTGTGCTGGCGTCGGCGGTCAGCGCAGTCATTGCGCTTTTTCTTGGAACTGCCGCGGCTGTCGGCGGAAAATGGGCGGACGGCATCATCAGCTGGTGCATTGATCTGATGATGGGAGTTCCGCATATTGTGCTGTTGCTATTGATTTCCTATGCGCTTGGAAAGGGCGAAAAGGGTGTGGTTGTCGGTGTGGCGCTGACACACTGGCCGAACCTCGCGCGCGTGATCCGCGGGGAGATCCTGCAGGTGCGGGAGGCGCCGTACATCGGCATTGCAAAACAGCTCGGGAAAAGTCCGTGGTACATTGCCAGATGGCACATTTTTCCGCAGATTTTCCCGCAGTTTCTTGTGGGGCTGGTACTGTTGTTCCCGCACGCGATCCTGCACGAGGCGAGCATCACGTTTCTGGGCTTTGGACTGCCGCCGGAGAAGCCGGCGATTGGCGTGATCCTCTCGGAGAGCATGTCGTATCTGAGCACCGGAAAATGGTGGCTGGCGCTCTTCCCGGGACTGGCGCTGGTCGGCGTGGTGATTCTTTTCGACCGGATCGGAAGCGGCTTAAAGGCGCTGCTTGACCCGGCGAGCGCGCAGCTGTAGAAGTCCGGCAAAGTTGGAAGAGGGAACCAAATGTACCGAAAGAGCGGCGGAGGTGGAGAAAAATGATGGAAGAGAAAAAAGAATTACTGCGCATCGAGCATCTGACGGTATCTTTCGCACAGTATGAGAAGCGCAGCGCAAAGCAGGGGGAACTTCCGGTGATCCGTGATCTGAATGTGACGGTGCGTGAGGGTGAGATCGTCGCGGTCGTCGGGAGCAGTGGATCGGGAAAAAGCCTTCTGGCGCATGCCATAATGGGAATTCTCCCCGCCAATGCGGCTGCAAGCGGCAGTATTTTTTACCGTGGAAGCGCCTGCGGCGGGGCGGAATTAAAGGCGCTGCGCGGCAGGGAGATCGCGCTGGTGCCACAGAGTGTCAATTATCTTGATCCTCTGATGAAGGTCGGCAGACAGATCATTGGGGAAACAAAGAAGCGGCAGAAGCTGTTTGGCGAAGCAGATCAGGGAAAGCGTCAGGCGGAAGCGCGGATGCGGGATCTTCTTGGAAGATACGGGCTTGCGGACGAAGTTGCGGATCTCTATCCGTTTGAGCTATCCGGCGGCATGGCGCGCCGTGTGCTCTTGCTGACAGCACTGATGCGGCAGCCGCGCCTGATCATTGCGGACGAGCCGACGCCGGGCATGGATCTTGCGCTGGCAAAACAGGCGATGCAGGATTTCCGGACATTTGCGGACGATGGAAACGGCGTGCTTCTGATTACACATGATCTGGAACTGGCGCTTGAGGTGGCGGACCGGATCGTTGTGTTTTATGCCGGGACGACCGTGGAGGAAGCGAAGGTGACAGATTTTGCGGACGAGACGCTGTTGCGGCACCCATATACGAGAGCGCTGCATGAGGCGCTGCCGGGGCGCGGGTTTGCGGCACTGCCCGGAACACAGCCTTACGTGAAAGATCTGCCGGCGGGATGTCCGTTTGCACCGCGCTGCGCCGACCGTCGGGAGGCGTGTGACGGGGAGATTCCGGTTGCCTGTGTCCGCGGTGGCAGGGTGCGCTGCATATTGTATACAGAGAATTCATAAAGAACTATCAGAGGGAGAGGAGGAAACGTCCGGTGAGACTGAAAGCGGAACATATCAGCTATAAATATCCGGGGGGCAGCAGAGAGGTGCTGTCGGATGTGAGTCTGGAACTGGGGAGTACCGACCGGCTGGGGATTGCCGCGCCGAGCGGCTTTGGTAAGACGACGCTCTGTCAGATCCTGGCAGGCTACCGCACGCCGACGGCGGGACGTGTCTGTGTGGACGATATGCCGCTTCCGGGGAGCGGTTACTGCCCGGTGCAGATGATCTGGCAGCATCCGGAGCAGGCGGTCAATCCGCGCGTGCGGATGCAGACGGTTCTGCAGGAGGGAGATTCAATCAGCGAACGTGTGGTAGAGGGGCTCGGGATTGAGCGGGACTGGTGTAACCGGTATCCGGGCGAACTTTCCGGAGGAGAACTGCAGCGATTCTGCATAGCGAGGGCTCTGGGGGAGAGAACACGGTTTCTGATTGCAGATGAAATCAGCACCATGTTAGATCCCATCACCCAGAGCCAGATCTGGAACTTCCTGCTGGCGGAAGTGAAAGAACGAAAAATAGGGCTTCTGGTCGTAAGTCACGACGAAAAGCTGATGGAGCAGGTCTGTGACCGCATCATGCGGCTGTGATGTCTGCAAATAAAAAGAAAAATCAGAATATCATCTTCGCGCGGTTCTTCAATAAGCGCGCGCCATTCACAATGAGAAGAATTCCGGCTGCAATGCCGCCTGTCAGTACGCAGATGCCGACGGCAAGGCTTGCAGCGCCAGTCGATCCCATTGTCTTGTAAATCTTTTCTTCCATAAAAACAACCTCCTTAATACAAAACAATCCATTTATGGTTAGTATTTTACCATCATTTGGCGGAATATACAAGAAAACGGTCACGGCAGCCAGCCATCGTCCCCCGCCAGCACAAGCTCTCTGGAAAAATGGGCAGCCTGTGCGCCGTCTAAGGTATCCACAAAGTCTGCACGCTGTGCAAACGGGCGGCAGCTGTCTGCACAGCCACAGTCAGTGTCCTGTGGATAACTGTGATACTCGGCAAAAAGAACATTGCCGTGTGCGTGCTCCTTGCCCCAGTCATGAAATCCGGCAGGATGAATGTGGGCGCCTATCGCGCAGTCCATGAGGACAACCCGCGCGTAATCCCGCCAGGGACGGCCGATATAGGCCGCGTGCTGAGGACAACCCTCCGCGGCAAAGCGGCAGTCGTGGAAAACATAGCCGTATTCCTGCCCTTCGGGGGTGGAAGCGGCGGTGACATATCCGGGTCCTAAGGATGCGATCGTACAGCCTTCAAAGTAAGCGGTCGCACTGCCGAAAATAAAGTCGATATCGCCGCAGATATAGCAGTTATGATAATATTGTCTGCCGTTGATGCGCGGCGCGGACTCGGTCGGCCCGCGAAAGCCGCCGGGCTCGTATTCCTCCGGGGGAAGCGGACCGGTAAAAAGCGTATCCTGATGCCCGAGAATCCGGCAGTATTCCGCGACAAAACGGTCACATTCGGCATAGAGTGCAATTGCCTGCCCGTGCGTTTTGGAGTCGCCGGCAGTATTCTCGATGGTTAAGTTGCGCAGCGTAACGTCTGCGGCATGCACGAAAAAGGTGTAGGAGCGGAAGGTTCCGCGCTTGATGCCGTCCGGCATGATCTCGTAGCCGTAATCGCCGAAGGAGATCACGGTGTCGGACGGGGATGCTCCTGCGCCCTCGATCGTGACGTTCGGGCGTGTGAGGGATAATTTTTCGTGGTAGATTCCGGGCATGACGCGGATGGTCACGGGAACCGCCGGATCTTCCGGCATGGCGGCGAACGCCGCTTTCAGTGAATAAAAGCCGCCAGAGACATCTGCCCCTGGCGCAACGGTCATTGTATACATAAGTGGCTTCCTTTTTGGAAAAATAGAATTAACGGGCGAGAATATCGATGATCTCCGCGACATACATGGTGTGCATATCGCCGTCCTTGTACCATTTTTCCTTGATCTCAGGGAGAAGAAAAGAGTCTTCCGTGATGCGGGTGGCAGACATTTTCTCGCAGAGAAGGACAAAGTTGCCCTCGTCCACGTAAGGGATGTTGTGGCGCGTGGCGAGCGTGAGACCTGCCGCGGCGAATTTGTCTTCGTCTCTTCCGGAATGGGAACCGCAGTAATTTAATGCGTCACGGTATTGCCCGGACAGGAAGGTAATGGAGAAAAATTCGTTCGCGTCGATGAATTCTTTGGTGTAGCGCGAATCGCGAACAAAAATGAAAGCAACATTTTTGCCCCAGAGGACACCGACACCGCCCCAGCTTACGGTCATGGTGTTGGCTTTTTCCCTGCTGCCGGCTGTGACGAGCGCCCACTCTTTGCCGATTTTGGTAAATGGATTAAATTCTACAAGATCAAATGGTAACGGTTGGAATGTGTGCATAAGATTACTTCCTTTCTGTCGGTATCATTTCTGTAGATATGATACCATTTTGACGGGAAAATGACAAGAAAGCCGGCGGCAAAACGGGATACTTTTCACACCGGAAGGGGCGCAGATGAGCGCCAGAGCAGTTGAAAAAATAGACGGAGTGCGTATAATAGTAATATAGTACGCAAAAGGAAGAAGGAGGAGCGGCGATGGCAGGATTAGGCCACAGACAGGATCGGGGAGTCATGCTCCCGCCATTGGATGAGATTGACGGTTTTATGGTGCGCCCGGGATTTTACAATTCAGAAGGCGCAGTGCCGACGGCGAGAGGAGTGAGCTTTACGATTCATTCGGTCGGCGCGACGGGATGTACACTTCTGCTGTTCCGGCCGCAGGAAAAGGAGCCATACGCCAGACTGAAGTATCCGGAGGCATACCACATTGGCAACACGTTCGCAATGCTGGTATTCGGCTTGAAGATTGATGAATTTGAATACGCGTTTCAGCTGGACGGACCGTATGATGAGTCCAGGGGGCTGTTGTTTGACAAGAACAATGTGCTGCTGGATCCGTTTGCGAAGGCGGTGACGGGGCAGCGGAACTGGGGCGAGCGCCCGGAGAGTGATGAGGGCTTTGTGTATCACGCCCGTGTGGTGGAGAATAATTTTGACTGGGGAAAAATGACGTTCCCGGAGATTCCGGCGGAGGATCTGATCATATACGAGACACATGTAAGAGGATTTACCAGGGACGCTTCTTCCGGGGTGACGGCAGGCGGCACGTTTGAGGGACTGCGCCAGAAGATTCCGTATCTGAAGGATCTTGGCGTCAACGCGATCGAGCTTCTCCCGATTTTTGAGTTCGATGAGATGGAGAGCGCCCGTGTGGTGGACGGCGTGCAGCTGTACAATTACTGGGGATACAATACGGTAAGCTTTTTTGCGCCGAACACCAGCTACTCATCCGTGGTAGAGCACAATCACGAGGGAGACGAGTTAAAGCTGCTGATCAGTGAACTCAAGGCAAACGGCATGGAAGTCATTCTGGATGTCGTGTTTAACCATACTGCCGAGGGAAATGAGAATGGACCGTGTTTTTCATTTAAGGGCATTGATAATAATATTTATTATATGCTGACGCCGGATGGACATTACTACAATTTCAGCGGGTGTGGCAATGCCATGAACTGCAACCACCCGATCATGCGCAAGTTTATCATTGACTGCCTGCGCTACTGGGTGATGGAGTACCGCGTGGACGGTTTCCGGTTCGATCTGGCTTCGATTCTGACGCGTGACCAGAACGGGGCGCCGATGCCGGATCCGCCGATCTTACAGGGGATCGCCTGCGACCCGATCTTAGGACATGTGAAGCTGATCGCCGAGGCGTGGGATGCGGCAGGACTTTACCAGGTGGGAAGCTTTCCGGCATTTCGCAGATGGTCGGAGTGGAACGGCAGATACCGGGATGATATGCGCCGCTTTTTAAAGGGCGACGGGGGCATGGCGGGAACCGCGATCAACCGCATCATCGGTTCGACGGATCTGTACGATCCGGTGCACAGAGGTGAGAGTGCATCGGTGAATTTCCTGACCTGCCATGACGGTTTTACGCTCTACGATCTGTACTCGTACAACACGAAGCACAATGAGAAAAACGGCTGGAACAATACGGACGGTGACAATAATGGAAACAGCTGGAACTGCGGCGTCGAGGGAGAGACGGACGATCCGCAGATCGAGGGACTGCGCCGGCGCATGGTGAAAAATGCGTTTGCGACGCTGCTCTGCAGCCGCGGACCGGCGATGTTCTACGGCGGCGACGAGTTCTGCAACACGCAGTTCGGCAACAACAATGCCTACTGTCAGGACAATATCATATCCTGGCTGGACTGGACGAGACTGGAAAAATACCGGGAGATTCATGATTTTGTGCGGTATATGATCGGTTTCCGGAAGCGCTATGCCATTCTGCGCAAGAAGACGAAGCCGGTGGCATGCAATCTGCCGGAGATCAGCATTCACAACGGTTATCCGTGGAACGGCGGTACGGATTCCAACAGCCGGCTCATTGGTATCATGTATGCGGGAAGAGATGAGCATGACACACGGGATGATATTGTGTTCTATTGTATGAATGCTTACTGGGAGACGTTAGTGATGCAGCTTCCGGAACTGCCGAACGGGCTTCAGTGGAAAGTGTGTGTCAACACGTCCGTGGAGTACGAGGATGGCAGGGATATGGAGTCCTACACAGAGTTTTATTATAAGAAGACATTGAAGGTTCCGCCGCGCACGGCGATCGTACTGGTGGCAGAGTAAGCGGGTGAAGCGGGCAGAAACCCTTGGGGAATGCCCGCTGCCTGCGTTGCGGCTCCTAGAGGTAGCCGCCGTCGAGGGTGATGATCTGCCCGGTCAGGTAGTCGTTTCCGGTGGTAATCTGCACGGCAAGCGATGCCACTTCCTCCGGCGCGCCGAAGCGCCCGGCGGGGATCTCCTCGGCGAGCTGGGCGCGCTCTTCTGCGGAAAAGCAGGCATTCATCTCGGTGTCGATCACGCCGCAGGCGATTGCGTTGACCTGGATGTTACTCGGAGCGAGTTCCTTGGCGAGGGCGCGGGTGAAGGAATTGATGCCGCCCTTGCAGGCGGAGTATGCGACCTCGCAGGAGGCACCGACATTTCCCCAGATCGAGGAGATGTTTAAGATTTTCCCGGATTTCTGGTGGATCATGTGCGGCAGGGCAAGCTTGCTCGCGGAAAAGACGGAGGTCAGGTTGACGCCGATGATGCGGTTCCACTCATCGATGGTCATATCTTCCAGCAGACCGATATGTGAGATGCCGGCATTGTTTACGAGAATGTCAATGCCGCCGAAGCGGGCTTCGCTTTGGGAAAAAAGCTGTTCCATATAGGCATAGTCTGACACGTCGCCGATGCTAGTGAGTACGTCCACATGGCAGGTTTCCCTTAATTCGTCTGCCAGCGCCAACAGCTCCTTCTCGGAGCGGGAACAGTTGATGACCAGACGGCAGCCCTCCTTGGCGTAGGCGCAGGCGATCGCCCGCCCGATGCCGCGTGAGGCGCCGGTAATGAGTACGGTTTTATACATGATGAAAGACCTTTCTTCTATTTGTATTGTGAATACAGTATATCCTCTTTTTTGCGCTGCTTTCTGCGCATCCGAAGTTCCGCAGGAACTTCTAATATGAACTCGTCAGAGTTCAT
>ERZ831979.2872-NODE-2872-length-10770-cov-4.573775_pt1 | contig 10770 bp, 10 predicted proteins | sample MGYA00519952_ERZ831979 | MGnify/ENA primary metagenome ERZ831979 (study PRJEB31850, sample SAMEA3708723) | human gut metagenome | biome: human gut; feature: human-associated habitat; material: faeces | place: China | collected 2014 ...
AAAATAAAATATCATCAATCTTTTAATTCTGATAAAAATAGTGTATAATATAAAGTGAAAAATAAATATTTATAGATAAAGAGGTGTACAATTTTATGCTTGATAAAATAGTTATAAAAGGTGCCAGAGAGCATAATTTAAAAAATATAGATATAGAAATTCCCAAAAATAAATTTGTAGTAATAACAGGGGTAAGTGGAAGTGGTAAATCTTCTCTTGCTTTTGATACAATATATTCAGAGGGACAAAGAAGATATGTAGAAAGTCTATCTGCCTATGCCAGACAATTTATTGGACAAATGACAAAACCAGATGTAGATAGTATAGAGGGATTAGCTCCAGCTATATCTATTGAACAAAAAACAACTAACAGAAACCCTCGTTCTACTGTTGGAACTATTACAGAGGTATATGACTATATGAGACTTCTGTTTGCTCATATTGGTACTGCTCACTGTCCTGTGTGTAATAGACCTGTAGAAAAGCAGAGTATAGAAGAGATAGTAGAGGGAACTTTAGAAAGATTTCAAGAGGGAGATAAGATGATAATTCTTTCTCCTGTAGTTAAAGATAAAAAAGGTACTCATAAAAATCTTTTTCTTAATCTTTTAAAAAAAGGTTTTGTAAGAGCTAGAGTAAATGGAGAGATTTTATATTTAGAAGATGAAATTATCTTAGATAAAAATAAAAAGCATAATATTGAAGTAGTTATTGATAGATTAGTTCTAAAAAAAGAGGATAAAGAGTTTCAAAGTAGACTTACTCAAGGAGTAGAGAGTGCATCAGAACTATCTAACGGAAAAATAATACTGAATGTAAATGGAGAGGATTTTAGTTACAGTGAAAACTACGCTTGTCCTGAACATGATGAAGTAAGTATTCCAGACTTAAGTCCTAGACTTTTCTCTTTTAACGCTCCATTTGGTGCTTGTCCTGAATGTAAAGGAATAGGAAAAAAACTTGAAGTAGATGAGAATAAACTTATTGAAGATGAGGAACTATCTATTCTTGATGGTGGTATGTATATTCCAGGAGCTTCTAGCAGAAAAGGATATAGTTGGGAGATTTTTAAATCTATGGCTAAAGCTTTCAACATAGATATATCTAAGCCTATCAAAGAGATGAGTAAAAGAGATTTAGATATAATTTTTCATGGAGCTACTGAAAAATTTAGATTTGATTATGAGGGAGATGACTTCCAATTCCATGGTTATAAAGAGTATGAAGGAGCTGTAAAAAATTTAGAGAGAAGATATTATGAAACTTTCTCTGATGCTATGAAGGAAGAGATAGAAAATAAATATATGATAGAGAGAGTTTGTAAAGTTTGTAATGGTAAAAGATTAAAACCTGAAGTCCTAGCTGTAACAGTTGGAGATAAAAATATTATGGAACTTTGTGATATGAGTATAAAAGATGCTCTAAATTTTTTCAATGGAATAACTTTAACATCTAAACAGGAAAAAATTGCTAAAGAGATATTAAAAGAGATAAGAGAAAGATTATCCTTTATGATAAATGTAGGACTTGATTACTTAAGTCTTGGAAGAGAGACTAAAACTCTTTCTGGAGGAGAATCTCAAAGAATAAGACTAGCTACTCAAATTGGATCTGGTCTAACTGGAGTGCTCTATGTATTAGATGAGCCAAGTATAGGACTACACCAAAAAGATAATGATAAATTACTAGCTACTCTTGGAAGATTAAAAGATTTAGGAAATACTCTAATTGTTGTAGAACATGATGAAGACACTATGATTCAAGCTGATGAGATAATAGATATCGGACCTAGAGCTGGAGCCTATGGTGGAGAGATTGTAGCTCATGGAACTCCACAAGAAGTTATGGAAAATCCTAACTCTCTTACGGGAAAATATTTAAAAGGTGAGTTAAAAATAGATATCCCTAGTACTAGACGTAGTTGGGATAAATCTCTAAAAGTTATTGGAGCAAGGGGAAATAATCTGAAAAATATAGATGTTGAGATTCCTTTAGGAGTGATGACAGTTGTTACTGGTGTAAGTGGAAGTGGTAAATCTACTCTTATCAATCATACTCTTTTCCCAGCACTGTTTAATAAATTAAATAAAGGAAAGCTCTATCCTCTTGAATATAAATCTATTGAGGGAACTGAACATTTAGAAAAAGTAATCAATATAGACCAAAGCCCTATTGGTAGAACACCTCGTTCTAACCCTGCTACATATACAAAACTATTTGATGATATTAGAACTCTTTTTGCTGAAACAAAAGATGCAAAAGCACATGGATTTACAAAGGGAAGATTCTCTTTCAATGTGAAAGGTGGAAGATGTGAAGCTTGTCAAGGAGCTGGTATTATCAAAATAGAGATGAACTTTTTACCTGATGTATATGTAGAGTGTGAAGTGTGTAAGGGAAAAAGATACAACAAAGAAACTCTTGATGTATTTTATAAGGGGAAAACTATATCTGACGTTTTAAATATGAGTGTGGCAGAAGCTTATGAGTTTTTCCAAAATATACCTGCTCTTGAAAGAAAGCTAAAAGTATTAATAGATGTAGGGCTTGATTATATAAAACTTGGACAACCAGCTACTACTCTATCTGGAGGGGAAGCACAAAGAATAAAACTGGCTACAGAGCTCTCTAAGATGACTAAAGGAAAAACTATATATATTTTAGATGAGCCAACTACTGGACTGCACTTTGAAGATATTAGAAAACTTCTAGAGGTTTTAAATAGACTTGTAGAAAAAGGAAATAGTGTAGTTATTATAGAACATAATCTAGATGTAATAAAAACTGCTGACTATATAATTGATATTGGACCAGATGGTGGAGATAGAGGAGGAACTGTTGTAGCTTGTGGTACTCCTGAGGATATAGCTATGGTAGAGAAAAGTTATACAGGAAAATATATAAAAAGAATGCTAGAGAATGCAGTAGAAGATAGAAAAATTATCCCTGTACCTAAAAAAAGAGGGAGAAAGAAAAAAGAAATTTTAGAAGTAGCAGAAGATAAACTTACTTTAAAATAAAAGAAAACAAAGAATTACTTCATATTCAAAGAAGTTGATTAACTATAGCTTATTTCATTAAAAACACAAAACTCGCTTTCGCTCAAACAGTTGTGTTTTTCAGCATTCAATTTCGCTGAGTTAATCTAACTTCTCTTCATAACTTCCGTAATTCTTTAAGTTTTCTTAAATAAATTTGAGTATAAGCTACTTTAAAGTAACTTTAAAAAAAGGAGAAAGAATAGATGTTTGAATATTTAAAAGGTAAGGTAGAGTATAAGAAACCTGATTACTTAGCTCTTGATGTAAATGGGGTTGGATATAAGGTAAATATATCCCTTAGAGTTTATGATAAGATTAAAACTGGAGAGAGTGTTAGACTTTACATATTTAACTATATAAAAGAGGATGCTTTTAAGCTGATTGGATTTTTAGAGGAAAGAGAGAGAAATCTTTTTGAGATGCTTTTAGGTGTGAAAGGTGTAGGTGTATCTCTTGCCCTTTCTATTATGTCTACTTTTGATGTAGAGCAACTTAGAAAAATAGTAGCTGAAAATGATTATGCTACACTTAAGAGAGTTCCGAAACTTGGAGAGAAAAAAGCTCAACAAGTAATTTTAGATTTAAAAGGAAAACTTAAAGCTATTGGAAATCTATTTACTCAAGATGAAAATCTATTTGAAAGTTTTGCTATTGAAGATGAATTGTATGAAGCATTAGAAGCTCTAGGGTACAGTCAAAAAGAGATAAATTCTCTTGTATCTAAAGAGGAGATAAGAGGATTTACCTCTATTGAAGAGGCAATTAAATGTGTATTAAAAAAGGTTAAATATTAAACCTAAAAATATTAGGAGGTATTATAATGGAGTATAAAGAATTATTTGAAACAGGAATGAGTTATGAAACTTTTTTAAGTATTGCAAGTGCTAGTGAAAGAGAAAAAATTGCAGAGATAACTAAGGTTATTTCTATTTGTGAAGAGTACACTAACAAAATAAAGAACCTTGATAAACCTTATAATTTTTTATTAAGTGCTGAATCTTGGTGTCCATATGTAAGAGCTACTATACCTGTACTTGTTAAAATGACAGAGATTAACCCAAATATAAAACTTAGAATCATAACAGAAGGAAGAGGTTTTAAATATCTTAGAGAAAAATTAAATATCTCTGAGGAGTTATATGTTGTTCCTACTCTTGCTATATTAGATGAAAATTTTGAATTTGTAACAAGATATGTAGGAAGACCTGCTAAATATAGAAATATTGGTTTTGAAAATGTAAGCAAAGAGTATTTTGCTGGATATCGTTCTGATGATATTATAGAGGAGATATTACAAAAAATGGGAGTATAAATTCTTAATTAAAAAGTCCTAATGCTATAAATCTAATTAACATAAGGAGAACAACTATGTTAAATATTAAAAAAATTCATCATGTAGCTATTATTGTTTCTGACTATGAAAAATCTAAAAATTTTTATACTAATATTTTAGGATTTAAAATTTTAAAAGAAACATATAGAGAAGAAAGAAAATCTTATAAATTAGATTTAAAAATTAATGAAGTTTATCAAATAGAATTATTTTCATTTCCTAATCCTCCTAAAAGAGTAAATAATCCTGAAGCAAGAGGTCTTAGACATTTAGCTTTTGAAGTGGATGATATAGAAGATGAAAGAAAAAAATTGTTAAGTTACAATATTGAGTGTGAAGAAATTAGAATAGATGAGATAACAGGAAAAAAATTTACATTTTTTAAAGACCCAGATGGTCTTCCTTTAGAGCTATATGAATATTAAATATTTTTTATAAAATTGTTGTAATGTAATATTTTTTGTAACTACTCAGCCAGTAGATTGATTTAAGAAAACTCAAAGAGTTGTGTAATTTATCAAATCTTAAGAATTACTCTCGTTCAAAGAATAAAGAGTAAGTAAAGTTCAACTCGTTAAAAACATAAAACTCGACTACGCCTCAAACAGTTATATTTTTTAGCACTCGTTTTCTCTAACTTACTCTAATATTCTTTTCAATCTCCGTAATTCTTAAAGATATTTCTTATTCAACTTCTTGGAATAGAGAACAATTCTTAGTTTTCTTTTTAAATCATAAATTGCTGAGTAGTTACAATTTTTAAAATTTAATTACTAAAAACAGTATCAAACTAGGTAAAAAAATCAAAAGTAGATAATCTATTTTATTAACTTTCAACTTTACATACTGACTTCTTTTACTTCCAACTTGAAACCCCTTTGATTCCATTGCCATAGCTATATTTTCAGAAGCTCGGATAGCTGTAACCAACATAGGTAACATAAAAAGATTTCTCTTTACTCCCCTCGCTCTATAAGCATATGAGATATTTCTATACTCATTTTTCACTATGGGAATAAAATTATAAGCAGCCATTATACCATAAGCAAATTTTTCTGAAAGTTTAAATTGTTGCATAAGGCTCAATATAAAATGTCTTGGATTAGTGGTATAAACAAATAAAAATCCCAATCCTGCGTAAGCTAATACTCTTGCAGAAAGCTGTAAACCACTTTCACTATTTTCCATAGTTACAACAATTTTTGTCATATCATTTATATTAGTACTTACCTCTTCACTACCATAAAAATATCCAGTAAAAAATATTCCAAGAGCCATAATTATCACTGGTAAAAATGAAATACACAGTTTTTTTATATTAACTTTTGAAATTATCATAAGTAAAATAGATATCAAAAATATTGAAAAATTAATATAGTAGTTGTATTCAAAAGAGAGAATAAGAGATATTAGAAATATTGTCAACCCTTTATATCCTGGATTTAATTTAGATATACTCAACTCTTCTCATCTCCTTATCTTTAAATTCATATATACAATCTGAATACTCAACTACTAAGTTTATATCGTGAGAAACTAAAATTATACTAAGCCCCTCTTTAGATTTTTTTGACAGAAACTCCATAATCTCCCTACTAGTTTTATTATCCTGTCCATATGTTGGCTCATCACAAAGTAAAACCTTTTGGTTTCCACACAACATTGAAAGAACAGCTAGTTTTCTCTGCTGTCCTTGACTCAACGAGTAAGGAGAAAAATTTTTATACTCGTAAAGATTAAACTCTCTAAGTAAGTTTTCAGCCCTCTCTATATTTTTTTCACTTTGATTTTTGTATACTCTATTTAAAGTAAAAAGTAGTTCATCTATTACTTTATAGGTTATAAATTGGTTTTGAGGATTTTGAAAAACTATTCCTATCTCCTGTAATAACTCTCTATCCTTTAATTTTTTAAACTCCCTACCTTCAAACAGTATACTTCCCTTTTTATATTTTACAATTCCAACTAAAAGATTTAAAAGAGAACTTTTTCCAGCTCCACTCTTACCTATTATTGAAGTTATTTTTCCCTTTGATATCTTAAATGAAAGTTTTTCAGCTAAAATATTTTTTCCATAACCTAACTCTAAGTCCTTAATCTCAAATATATTATCTCCTATTTCATCATCTATATATCTTTTTTTATCTGAAATTTCTCTATCTTCCAAATATATATTTAAATTTTCATCTGAAATTTTACACCCTCTATCTAAAGTAATTAAATTATAATTTACTTTTTTCCAAAGGGATAATCTATGGTCTATAATTATAAGAGTAGTCTCTTTTTTTCCATTTAATTCTAAAAGAATATCTATTATCTCTTGGGCTGAAAATATATCTACATTTGCAAAAGGTTCATCTAATATTATAATCTCTGATTCTAAAGCTAAAATAGTAGCTAATGCAACTTTTTGCTTTTCTCCACCTGAAAGAGTACTTATCTCTCTATCTTTTAGATATAATATTCCACACTTCTCTAATACTTCATCTACCTTTTTATCCATCTCTTCCACAGGATAATTAATATTTTCTAAGGTAAAGATTACCTCTTCCTTTACACTTTCCATACAAAATTGTGTATCTGTATTTTGAAACATCATACCTATCTTTTTAGCTCTATCCTGTGTAGAATATTTTTCTATCTCTTTGCCATCTAAAATAATATCTCCCTCTACTAATACTCCCTTATGTTCTGGATAAAGTCCAGCTAGTATATAAGCAAGTGTAGATTTTCCACAGCCAGAAAAACCAGTAATTAGATAAATTTCTCCAGAATTAAAAGAAAGAGAGAAATTTTTAACTATCTCTCTTTTTGATTTTTCTGAATATTTAAAAGTTATATTTTTACAAACTAACTTTTCCATCTTACTCCTCTATCTCGTCTTGCCCTAATCTATAACTACTTAAAGCCCCAGTTTTTGCTAATTTTTCAGCTAATAATTTAGAGATAATACCAGCAAAGAATATAGAACTAATCACTCTTACAATAAACATTCCTAAAATATACATAGGAGTAAATTTTACATATCCTCCTCTTACAAATCCCCATATAAAACTAAATACACAGGCAGCTACAGCAGCTATACACATATTTTTCATAGAGAAATCTCTATAACCTTTTCTTGCAAAAACAAGCTCTGGTCCCATTCCTTGAATTATTCCAGATAAAATAACTATTGGTCCAAACATATTTCCCATAATTACCTCTATTACAGCAGATAAAACTTCTGAAATTGTAGCTACTCCAGCTCTTTGAATAATATATGGAACAAATGTAGAAGCCATAAACCACACACCAAAAACTATCTCATAGGCATATGGAGCTAATCCAAATGGTGCTAATAGTGTCGCCATAAAATTAGCTAAATATACAGCCCATAGATAGATAAATGAAAATACCACTGAAAAAATACAAACCATTATTACATCTTTTAATTTCCAATTAAACATACTCTTACTCCTTTGTTGGACTATTTACAGAAATAGTTACTTGTAAAATATAGTGAGATAGATTTTCCTCTCCATATTTGAAAATCTCCTCTAATACATCAAAAACATTGTGTACATCTCCCTCTAATATAGAAACATAGTGAGAGCTTCTAGCAAAAACTCCTCTCTCTTTAGCTGTCATAACAACTTTTGCTATATGTTCCATATAATCCTCTTCTCCCATTGGATAGAAAGAAATTTTACTAACTACATCAAATTTTTTATCTCTGATATTTTTCTCATTTACCTTTTCATCATCTACTTCCATAAATGAATCAGCATCAGTATCTCCAGGACACCCTTTAGAAAAAGTAGCTTCTAAAGCCATATGTACATCTTCTCTGTAAGCATTTACAAAAAGCCCTTTTACTACATCAAAAACATGCACTCTTTTTCCTCTTACACAAGTACTCAATTTATCTGTTTGTTTCCAAACTTTACTTGTATCTGTTTTTTCAAGTCCCCCTAAAATAATCTCAACAAAGTTGTCACTCATTGGGTATAATGAAAATCTAGCTCCAGATACTCCCTTGCTAGCACCTCCAATACACCATAAACAATCTTTCAATCCCATAAAAAATCCTCCTTTTAAATTACAAAAGGAGGAATTATAAATTAATATCTTAGTTATAACTACTCCTTTCGTTGGTATTAACCAAATCAAGTTCAATGGGTTTAGAGTTTTACTCATTCTCAGCCAAAAGGCTCCCCAGTTATTATTAACAAAATATAATATATCACTTAATATTCGTTTTGTCTATAATTTTTTTATCTATTTTTGCAATACTCATAAAGTCCTCTTACATGAACTCCAGAAGCTCCCTTTTTATACCATTTACTTGAATTATTATAAGCTGTTCCAGCTATATCCATATGTGTCCAAGGTGTTCCTTCAGCAAATATTTCTAAAAATTTTGCTGCTGATATAGCACCTCCCCATCTAGCTCCCATATGTTTTAAGTCTGCTACATCAGATTTTAAATCCTCAGCAAACTCTTCATCTAATGGCATTCTCCAAATTCTCTCTCCATATTTACTACAAGATTTTTCTAAAAGAGAGTAAACTTCATCTCTATTAGAGAATACCCCTGTAGTAAAAGTACCTAAAGCTACCATCATAGCTCCTGTAAGGGTAGCTACATCTATTATCTCTGATACTTTTTCATTTCTTACTATATATGTTATAGCATCTGCTAATGCAAGTCTACCTTCTGCATCAGTATTTATTATTTCCACATACTTCCCATTCATAGATTTTATAATATCTCCTGGTCTATATGAATTCCCATTGATAGCATTTTCACAAGCTAGAACAACAGCCACTACATTTTTCTTAAGTCTATTTTTAGCGATAGCACACATAGCCCCTATTACTGTAGCTCCTCCTGTCATATCATCTTTCATATTCATCATAGAATCAGCCGGCTTTATACAAAGCCCTCCAGTATCATATGTAAGTCCTTTTCCTACTAATCCCATTATATCTTTAGAATCTCTATCACCAAAATATCTCATAACTATAAGTCTTGGTTTTGTAACAGAGGCTTTTCCTACACTATATAATAAATTCATTCCTAACTCTTGTATCTTATTATCATCTAGTACTTCAACCTCAAATCCAAACTCTTTTCCTAATTCAACTGTTCTTTCAGCTAAAGTTATTGGATTGATTATATTTGCTGGTAAATCTACTAAGTTTCTAGTTACATCAGTAGCCTCATTTAAAATTAGACTCTCTTCTAAGTTAGTAAGTTCAATATTAAAAAACTCTACATCTAATTTTTCAGATTTTTTCTCCTTAAACTCATCAAAAGAGTAGTTGATATTTCCTACTATTTCACAAAGAATCTCCACTTTAACCAATTCTTTTGTATTTGTAGAGATTAGTATACTTCCTTTTTTATCTAAAAGATATTTAAATATTACCTCTCTAAAAAGATTATCAGTAATCTCCTCTTTTTTACCAAATCCTAAAATATCCATAGAGATTAATCTATCATTTTGAATAAAATTTAATGATAGCACCTCTCCTTTTTTACCAGTAAAATTATTTCTCTCTTTTAATCTTTCAACTAGTTCTTTCTCAGACTCTGACATATATTCACAATAATTAGTTTCTCCCTCTACTACTAAAATAAGATTTCTATCATAAAATTTTTCTAATTTATCTACTACTTTCATATCTCACTCCTTTAAATACTATTTTTCTCTATTATATCAAAAAGGCTACCAATATGGTAGCCTTTTTTTATTAAATTTTCAAATTTAACTTATCTTTTTGAAGGTTCTATATGTCCATAGTCTCCATCTTTTCTCTTATAAACTATGTTCATTTCTCCTGTTTCTGCATTTGTAAATGGGAAGAATGCTCTATTTAAAATTTCTAGTTGAAGTATTGCTTCCTCTACGTCCATTGGTTTAGGAGGTAAATATACCTTTACAACATTTACAGCTGCTTCTTTCTCAACTGTATTTGTTTCTGGGTCATATTTTACTTTTCTAATCATTGGTTCTCTTGATTGAACAGCAGTTCTTATTTTATCTTTATGTTTCTTTAATTGACCTTCTAATACGTCTGAAACTCCATCTATAGCTGCATATAAGTCTGCATCTGTACAAGAAGCTTTTACTGTACTTCCACCTAGATAAGCTAAAACTTCCGCTGTATGATAATTACCAGTTTTTAATTTTACCGCTGATAAATTAATAGCTAGTTCTATTATACCGTCGTGATACTTTTCAACCCTTCCTAATTTAGTCTCCGCGTAATTTTTGATTGCATCTGTTATAACTAATTGTTTTCCATGGATAGTCATTTTCATAATACCACTTCCTTGTTGTATCTTTTGTTTTGTTACTTTATTATACTCCACAAATTGCCAATTTCCTTTTTTTTATTTAAAAATTT
>ERZ831979.2880-NODE-2880-length-10740-cov-5.270379_pt1 | contig 10740 bp, 8 predicted proteins | sample MGYA00519952_ERZ831979 | MGnify/ENA primary metagenome ERZ831979 (study PRJEB31850, sample SAMEA3708723) | human gut metagenome | biome: human gut; feature: human-associated habitat; material: faeces | place: China | collected 2014 ...
TAACCCCTTTGTCAAAAAAGTAATACTTTTTTGACAGACTCAACAGCCGCCATCCTCACGGGATGGCGGCTGTTTTCGTTTTGGCTTATTTGCGTTTTTTCTTCTTGTTCCTGTCGTCGGCCAGCGCCGCGTCGGATCGGCCGGTCTCCCGCTTGGCCTCGCCGCCGCCGACATGCTCGACGATCAGCATCACCGCGCCGAGCGCGATGGGCAGCAGGTAGCCGATGCACATCGTGGCGCTGCTGAACATGTCGCCGCGCACGATGCCGACGACGATGCTGATGACGCCGAGGATCACAAGGAAGATACCCATGAACTTGGTTCTGGACATGGCAGACACTCCTTTTCGGTTGGATCGGCGCGCGTTACAGCGCGCGGTACTGCATGAGGATGGTCGCGACTTCCGCGCGCGTGGCGTTGCCCTGCGGATTCAGATAGAGTTTTCCGGCGCTCGGACTGCCGTTGATGACCTTGTATGCGACGGCCCATTTCATGTCGTCCAGGGCCCAGTCAGACACGCTGGCACTGTCGGCAAAGCCGGTCAACTCGACGGTTGCCTCCGTCTTGTCGGGTGAAAATTTTGCGGTGTAGCGGCTGAAGATGGCCACGATCTGCTCACGCGTGATGTTCTCCTGCGGGGCAAACGTCGTCTCGCTCATGCCGGCGACGATACCGTTCTGGCTTGCCCAGAGCACGGCGTCATGGTACCACGTGCCGGACGCAACGTCCGTAAACGGCATCTTGCCGCTCACGCTCGGACTGCCGGCCAGCCGGTGCAGCACAGCCACAAGCATGGCGCGCGTCATGGGGGCACCGGGGCTGAACTCCGTCTCGGACATGCCGACCATAAGCTCGTCCCGGAAGGCCTCGAGCACCGCGTCAAAATACCATGCGCCGGCCTTCACATCCTCGAACGGAGTCTTGGGTAGCTTGCTCAGATCCAGCGCGAACTCGACCGTGAGCGACACGGCGCTGCTGCCGGTGCTGTAGGTGTAACTGGGGGTCTCGACGGCGGCGCTGTAGCGTGCGATGCCGGTCTCTTTGTCGTATGCCGCACCCTTGACTTCGGTGATGCTGCCGATGTGCGCCTTGCCGACAATCTGGCTGAGGTCGAACAGTCCAACGCCGTTTTCCGTGTCGCTGAGCGTGTAGCTGCCGGTCAGCTTTTGCACGTGGCCGGTGTCGGTCTCGGCGTCCTTGATGGGCAGGCCGGTCAGGTCGAGCGTGGCGAGCCGGTTGCCGCCGCAGTAGATCTCGCTCAGGAGCTTGTTGCCCGACACGTCAAGCGCGGTGAGCTCGTTGTTTTCGCAGTTGAGCGCCACGAGCTGCGTGAAGTGCTCGATGCCGGTCAGATCGGCGATGCCGAGGCCGCTGCAGTTGAGCTCCGACACGCGGCGCATTTCAAGCGTCGAGAGCAGGCTGTCGCCGTTGCCGTCAACGGTCTCGGCAAGCAGGGCGTGGAAGGCCTCGTCCGGGAAGTTTTTCTCGTCGAGTGCAACGCCGCGCGTCAGATTCTGCATCTCGAAATACACGCTCATGGCGGGCAGACCCTTGCGCCCTGTGTCGTAGCTGTAGGTGAAGTAGTCCGGCGTCTTGGCAAACTCCGCCTCGCCAGTCTGCTTGTCATAGTTTGCGTCGAGCACGCGCGTGATGCTGCCGAGGTTATCCTTGCCGACGATGACGTCGAAGTACACGGTGCACTTGCCGCCGTCCGTGACCGCGCCGGTCTGCTCCGGCAGATACTGCGGGCTGAGGATCGGATTTTCGGTCTTGCCGTCGCCCTGCGCGGTGGCGTTGAGGGCGGTGCAGCCCGAGAGGTCAAGCGCGGCGAGCGCGTTGTCGCTGCAGTCGAGCGATTCGAGCGCGGTGCAGCCCGTGAGGTCGAGCTTCGTCAGGGCGTTGAGGCTGCACGTGAGCACCTTGAGCTCCTTGTGCCCGCTCAGGTCGAGCACGGTCAGGCGGTTGGCGCTGCACTCGAGCGTGGTCAGCTTCTCTGCGGCGGACACGTCGAGCGCCGTGAGCGCGTTGTAGGAGCAGGCGACCGAGCGCAGCGCGCTGCAGCCCGTGAGGTCGAGCGTCGTGAGCGCGCAGCTCGAGGCGTCAAGCTGCGTGAGCGCGCTGCAGCCGGCGAGCTTCAGGCTCTGCAGCTTGCCGCAGCCGGACACGTCGAGCTTTTCGAGCTTGGCCATGCCGCTCAGGTCGAGCGCCGTGATCTGGTTGTTGCACGCGAGCAGCTCACGCAGGTTCGTGAAGCACTCGATGCCGGTCAGGTCGGCGATCTTCGTGATCCGCGTTTCCAGCAGGTCGATGCACTGCACGGCCGCGCACTCGGCTGCCGAGAGCTTGCCGTCGCCGTTCGTATCGCAGTGCTTGGTCACGTATTCGCGCAGCACCGGGTCGGGAAAATGCGCGGCGTCAATGGGGGTCTCGCCCGCGGCCATCGCCGGAACGCCCAGCGCCAGCAGCATCATGACCGCCAGCAGCAGACACAGCGTCTTTTTGAGATGTTTCATCGCAGTTCCTCCTGTAAAAGATTCCAGAACGTGGGACTTGTGAATGTTTCTATTGTAGCAGGTCTTGCGCCGCGGGTCAATCTCCGGCTGCGGCGCGGCGGGCATGTATGGCGTGCTCTGCCACGAGCAGCATGGCGGCCATGCCCAGATAGCCGTACACCGGGTAGACGGTGCCGATCAGGTCGCCGAAGCCGAACAGGCTTCCGGCAAAGGCGGCGGCCGTGAGTACGAGCAGCACGAGCGTGCGGTGGGCCGACAGCCACGCGGATTTCTGCCCGGTATAGGTCAGCACGGCCACGAGCGAGGAGACGCTCGTGCCGAACATGCCGAAAAAGAGCAGCACGGCGTACACGATGCCAGCCGCACCGAGCCGGCACGCGAGATCGAGCATAGGCAGGGGCGCCGCGATGCTCTCCGGGCTCGTCGCCAGTGCGCACAGCACGCCGAGCGCGACCGCCAGCAGCAGCACGCAGCCGAGCAGCGTGCCCCAGCCGGCGGTGCTGCGGCTTTTCAGATGCTGCGTCATCGGGGCGAGAATGCCCACGGTGGCAAAGAAGTTGTAGGCCGCATAGTTCACGGCGCTCGTGACCCAGCTGCCGAGCATGGGGTTCGTGCTCCCGCCGGCGAAGGCTGCGGCAGTCAGCCCGGTGTGGTGTATCCGGATGCCCGCGATGATGAGCGCCGCGACGATCATGCACGGGACGGCCACGGTGAACACCGTCACCATACCGCCGACGCCGAAATATGCCGCCGCCGCGATGAGCACGCACACGATCGCCGAGCCCAGCCACACCGGCAGGCCGAGCATCTGGCTGCCGAGCGCGCCGATGCCGGCCGTCATGATGCACACGACACCGAACAGCAGCGCCGCCGTCAGCACGCCGACAAGTGTGCGCAGCCACGGAATGTCCGCGCGCACGATCAGCGCGTCCATCGCCTCGATGCCGGTGCGTGCGCTCAGCCGCAGCAGCAGCACACCCGTGCCGCCGAGCAGCGCGATCGCAAGCACAAGCCCCAGAAGGCCGTGCGTGCCGAACGCGCCGAAATACTGCCACAGTTCCTGTCCGGACACATACCCCGCGCCGAGAAAGCACCCGGCAAAGGTCAGACCCAGCCGCAGCGCACCGATCTTTCGCTGCATACCGCATTCCTCCCGTCAACAGCCGCCAAGATAGATGACACAGAGTATAGCATATTTTGCGTGCAGTTCCAAGATGCGGCGGCGTGAAATTGACAAATTTCCGCCCACGGCCTATAATGGCTCAGACCCTTTGAGATATGGAGGAACGAGGAGTATGCATCAACCCTGTCTGGTCATCATGGCCGCCGGTATGGGCAGCCGCTTCGGAGGCCCGAAGCAGACGACGCCCGTGGATGAGTACGGCCATTTTCTGCTGCACTATTCGCTCTTTGACGCCTACCGCGCGGGCTTCCGCAAGGTCGTGTTCGTCGTCAAGGAGGAGACCGCCGAGGAGTTTCGCGAGAGCGTCGGCCCGGCCGTAGCTGCGGCGTTCGACGTGCGCTATGCCTATCAGAAGCTCGACACACTGCCGGAGGGCTACACCGTGCCCGACGGCCGCACGAAGCCGTGGGGCACCGCTCACGCAGTGCTGTGTGCCGCGCCCGATATCGACGGGCCGTTTGCCGTCATCAATTCCGACGACTATTACGGCATCGAGGCCTACCGTCTGCTGTATGATTTTCTGGCTGTGCCGCGCCCCGAGCGGTCGTATGCCATGGTGGGCTTCCGCCTGCGCAACACCGTCACGGCCAACGGCAGCGTGTCGCGCGGTGTCTGCACGGAGCGCGGCGGTATGCTCGAGAGCATCACGGAGCGCACGCACATCGAGCAGCGCGGTGCGGACGCTGCCTACACCGAGGACGGCGAGCATTTCATCGACCTGCCGGGCGATACGACGGTGTCGATGAATTTCTGGGGCTTTTCGCCGCTGTACCTGCGCGAGCTTGCGCAGCGCTTCCCGGCGTTTCTGGATGAGAACCTGCCGCGCAACCCGCTCAAGTGCGAGTATTTCGTGCCGTCGATCGTGGATGCGCAGCTGCACGCCGGCACGGCGGACGTGACCATGCTGCACACGGACGATGCGTGGCACGGCGTGACGTATCACGATGACCTGCCGGACGTGGTCGCGGCGCTGCGCGCACTGCGCGATGCGGGCAAGTATCCGGACAACATTTGGTGAACAAAACGGCAAACGCGGTCACGGGGGCTTCCCCGCGGCCGCGTTTTTTGGTATACTGTTTTCATTCTTGCATTTTGACGAGGTGCTTATGAAGCAACTGGTTTTGGGAATTCTGGCGCACGTCGACGCCGGAAAGACGACGCTGTCCGAGGCGCTGCTCTACCGCACGGGCGCGATCCGCGACCTCGGCCGTGTCGACCATAAAAATGCGCACATGGACACGCACGCGCTCGAGCGTGCGCGCGGCATCACGATCTTTTCGCGGCAGGCGCGCATGACGCTCGGCGACGTGCACGTCACACTGCTCGACACGCCGGGGCACGTGGACTTTTCCGCCGAGATGGAGCGCACGCTGCAGGTGCTCGATTATGCCGTGCTCGTTATCAGCGGCACGGACGGCGTGCAGGCGCACACGCAGACGCTCTGGCAGCTGCTGCGGCGCTACCGGGTGCCGGTGTTCGTGTTCGTGACGAAGATGGATCTGCCGGGGGCGGAGCGTGCAGCGCTTATGGACGACCTGCGCGCACACCTGAGCGGCGCGTGCGTGGACTTTACAGATCCCGACCCGGAGCAGATCGCCCTGTGCGATGAAGCGGCGCTCGAGCAGTATCTCGACACCGGCGCGCTGCCGGATGCGGCGGTGCGCGCGCTCATCCGCGGGCGAAAGCTCTTCCCGTGTCTGTTCGGCTCGGGCCTGAAGCTCACGGGCGTGGACGAGCTGCTCGCGGCGCTCACGCGCTACGCTGCGCCGCCGGACTACCCGGCGCAATTCGGCGCGCGGGTCTATAAGATCATGCGCGACGCGCAGGGCAATCGCCTCACATGTCTGAAGGTGACGGGCGGGCAGCTGCGCGTGCGCACCCCGCTGACGTATCTTCCGCGCGGCGCGGACACGCCCGTGCAGGAGAAGGTGAATGCCATCCGGCTCTACGCGGGAGAAAAATTTGAGACGGCGGAGACAGTCTCTGCCGGCGGCGTGTGCGCCGTGCAGGGACTCACGCAGACGTATCCGGGGCAGGGGCTCGGCAGCGCGGCAGCGTCCATGCCGCCGTCACTCGAGCCGGTGCTGACCTACCGCATCGGTCTGCCGCCGGATGTGGATGCGCGCGCGTTTTTGCCGCGCCTGCGTGAGCTTGAGGAGGAAGACCCGCAGCTGCACATCGTCTGGGACGAGGCGCTGCGCGAGATCCACGTCCAGCTCATGGGTACGGTGCAGATCGAGGTGCTCAAAAGCCTCATCCGCGAGCGGTTCGATGTGGACGTGCAGGTCGATTCCGGCCGCATCCTGTATCAGGAGACGATCGCGGCACCGGTCGAGGGCGTGGGACATTTCGAGCCGCTGCGCCACTATGCCGAGGTGCACCTGCTGCTCGAGCCCGCCGAGCGCGGCACGGGGCTGACGTTTGATACCTCCTGCAGCGAGGACGTGCTCGACCGGAACTGGCAGCGCCTGATCCTCACGCATCTGGCCGAAAAGTGCCACCGCGGCGTGCTCACCGGCGCGCCGCTGACGGATGTAAAGATCACGCTGCTCGCCGGGCGTGCGCATATCAAGCACACCGAGGGCGGCGATTTCCGGCAGGCGACGTGGCGCGCCGTGCGGCAGGGGCTCATGCAGGCCGAGAGCGTTCTGCTTGAGCCGTACTATACCTTTCGTATCGAGGTGCCGGCCGAGCAGATCGGCCGCGCGATCAGCGATGTGCGCCTCATGTGCGGCACGTTTTCCTCGCCCGAGACGCACGGCGACATGGCTGTGCTCACGGGCCGCGCGCCGGTGAGCACGATGCGCGATTATCCCGCCGAGGTCGCGGCGTACACGCGTGGGCGCGGACGTATCTCGTGTACCGTCGCGGGCTACGATACTTGCCACAACGCGCAGGAGGTCATTGCAGAGAGCGGCTACGAGCCCACGCGCGATCCCGACAACACGCCTGACAGCGTCTTTTGCGCCCACGGTGCGGGCACGGTCATCCCGTGGGACCGTGTGCGCGATTATATGCACATCGACACCGGTTTCGGCAAGGAGCAGCCCGCACCCGAGGATACGCCGCGGATGTTCCGCCGCCGGTTTGATCTCGACGACCGCGAGCTGGAGCAGATCCTGCAGCGCGAGTTCGGCCCGATCCGCCGCGCGCAGTATGCAGCCCCCGTGCGCAACGCCGCGCCCGGTGCGGACGATGCCGGGCGCGCGGAGCTGTTCCATCCCCGGCGTGAGCGCGTGATCGTGGACGGCTACAACGTCATCTTCGCGTGGGACGAGCTGCGTGCCCTTGCCGACAGCGGGCACATCGACGCTGCGCGCGAGCGGCTCATGGACGCGCTGAGCAACTACGCTGCCTTCACGCGCCGCGAGGTCGTGGTCGTGTTCGACGGCTACCGCGTCCCCGGCGGTCAGGGCGAGAAGTTCGACCGCAGCGGTCTGCACGTGGTCTTTACGCGTCAGGGCGAGACGGCGGATGCCTATATGGAAAAGCTGGCCGACGAGATCGGGAAAAACGACTCCGTGCGCGTCGTCACGTCCGACGCGCTCATCCAGCTCACGGCGCTGCGCGCGGGCGTGCTGCGCATGAGCGCACGCGAATTCCGGCAGGAGCTGGCGCAGGTGGCGCAGCAGCTCGAGGCCGCCATCCGCGACCTGAACGGGAGGTGAGGGCAGTGGAGGAAGACCTTCTGCGGCGTGCAGCCGATCTGGCCGAGCGCTGCGAGCGCACGGCGTCGGTCACGTCCACGGCGTTTCTGACCCCGGCGGAGCAGTATGCGCTCACAAACTGGGCGCGTCATCGTGACTGCACGCTCGTGCTGCACGGCGGCGCGGAGGGGTGCGAGCGGCAGGTGGCGTTTTTCCTGCCGTTTTACCTCACACCGGCGGACTTTGACCCCGCGGAGCATCTGCGCGCGGTGCAGTTTTCGGCGCCCTTTGCCGCGCCCGGCCACCGGGACTATCTCGGCGCGATCCTCGGTCTCGGCATCCGGCGCGAATGGGTCGGCGACATTCTCGTGCAGGCGCACGGTGCGTTCGTGTTCTGCCTGCCGAGCGTGGAGCCGGAGCTGCGCACGCTCGAACAGGTCGGCCGCGCGGGCGTGAAGGCGGCGGCAGTGCCGCTGTCCGCCGTGCCCTTGCCGGAGCGCAGGGTGCGCCCCGTGACGTTCACGGTGCAGTCGGCGCGGCTGGATGCCGTCGTGAGCGGGATGTTTCGCCTCTCGCGCACGAGCGCCGCGGCGCAGATCCGCGCGGGCGCGGTGCACCTGAACTATGCCGAGTGCCTGCGGCCGGATGCGCCGGTCGCACCGGGCGACGTGCTGTCGCTGCGCGGCGCGGGCAAGGGCGCGGTCACGGAGGTCGGCGGCGTGTCGCGCAAGGGGCGGCAGTTTGTGACGGCGGAGCTCTGGCAGTGAGCGCACAAATGTAAAAACCGCCGCACCGGTATCTTGGTGCGGCGGGATATAAAAAATCTCCGGAGTCTGACTCCGGAGATTTTTGCTGGATTGTCTTGTCTTACTCGGCGATCGGCTCGGCGACCGGAGCGGCAGCAGCGGCGGCCTGATCGGCAACAGCCTTCTGCGAACGCTTATAAGCGCCGGAGACGACACACGCGATGATCGCAAACAGGATCGCAACGATGGCCAGAATGACGATCGCGACGAACTGGGTGTGACCCGTGAACTCGTAGGTGACAGGGTCGGGAGCCTTGCCGTAGCGGCAGGCGAACGTGTAGCCGGTGTAGCCGGTGAGCATGCCGATGATGTTGCCGGCGACGGCGATGACGGCGGAGATGATGCCGCAGACGGAGGCGGTCACGATCTTGCCCTTGCTGATGCGGATCACGGACAGGATGCCGAACAGGCCGGCGATGAGGCCGAGCACGGAGGCAAGGATCATCGTGGCGACGACGCCGATTCTGCCCATGACTTCCTTGGTGACGGCGCCGGTCTGGTAGACCTCGATGTAGTCCTTACCGGCCTGAGCGACCGCGCGGCAGTTTTCGAGGTTCAGGTACTGGCAGCCGTTGACGACGCGAACCTCACCGTTGTCGTCGAGCTCCCAGATGGAGAAGTTGTCGCCGCAGCGCTCTTTGAGGATGTCGGCAACGCTCGGGCACATGACCTTGTCGCCCTTGCCCTCGTTGTTCATGTAAGCGGGCTGAGTCATCAGGAGCTCACAGCCGGCGGCGACCTGTGCACAGCCGTCCTCGAAGGTGTTGAGCTGCTTCTTGCCGTCGGCGAGCTGGTTGCCGCCGGCCGCGAGATCGTTTTCGCCCTGCGCGAGCTGCTTCTCAGCGTCTCTGAGCTGAGCCTCGCCTGCGGCGATGGCCTTCTCGGCCTCGGCCAGCTGGACCAGACCGTCTTCGTACTGCTTGAGCTGGGCCTTGCCGTCCGCGACCATCTGCTGCACGTAAGCCGGCAGGTCAGTCACGTCGGCCGGGATATTCAGACCCTGCTTGGCCGCGATCGGACGCACGACGGAGACGAACCACGCCTGTGCGTTCGAGAAGCCGGCGAGGTTTGCGATGGTGCCGTCGCGGAACTCGACATACTGGTTAACGTAGGGCATCAGAGGCTCGATCTTGGCGAGGGTGGCCTTGCCTTCATTGTAGGCTGCGGTGTTGTCCTCAATCTGCTTCTTGCCGGCGGCGTAGGCAGCTTTGCCTTCCTCGAGCTGCTTCTTGCCGGCGTAGTAGGCGGCGTAGCCTGCGGAGAGCTGGGTCTTGCCTTCGGAGTAGGCGATCAGGCCGGCGGTGTAGGTGTCCACGCCGGCGAGGTACGTGCCCTCGGCCTCCTGCAGCTGGTCCAGACCGTCGTTGAGCGTCTCGATCGCTTCCAGACCCTCTTTCGCGTCCTCTTCCTTGTACTCTTTGACATTCATGATGTCGCTGAAGCTGCTCACTCCGGCGAACAGGCCGAAGATACTCGCAGCGATCAGGCAGACGCTGATGATGGTGAGTAATACTTTTTTCATATCGTTCCTCCACTCATTTAAGCAAATTTCAGTCTAATACCGAACGCTTATCATAAACTATATCTTAAATTTCACAAAATCGCAAGAGAAACAGATTATTTCTTTTGCAAGTGCCAAAAAACCGTCTTTTTGCAACAAATATGAAAGGAATTGTTGTGCAGAATTTCCGTTTTCTTCGTTCTCGATTTGGCGTTTTTTTGCTGCTGGTTCAACATATTCGCGCGGGTGTGAAAACTTGTCTCGCAACGCACAAAGCGTGAAAAAACTCCGCGATCCGGCCCGGATCGCGGAGAAAAAGGATGTTTTTACAAAATGCCGAGGTGTTCGAGCAGGATCTTCGTGCCGAGCAGGATGAGGATCCCGCCGCCGGCAAACTCTGCCTTGCGCTTGAAGCGCAGGCCGACCACGCTGCCGAGCCGGATACCGGCCGCAGAAAAGGCGAAGGTGATCGTGCCGATGAGCGCCACGGCGGGCACGATGCGCGTGCCGGGCAGGAACGCGAACGTGATGCCGACGGCGAGCGCGTCGATGCTTGTCGCGACGGCGAGCAGGAGCATGGTCTTGCATGCGAGCGAGGCATCGAGCTGATCTTCGTCCTTGGACAGCGCCTCGCGGATCATATTGCCGCCGATGATGCCCAGCAGAACGAACGCGATCCAGTGATCGACGGAGGTGACGAAGCGCTCAAACTGTGTGCCGAGCAGATAGCCCAGCAGCGGCATGAGCGCCTGAAAACCGCCGAACCATGCCCCCGCGATGCAGCATTCCTTCCACGACACGCGCGGCAACGCCAGTCCCTTGCAGACGGAAACGGCGAACGCGTCCATCGACAGACCGACTGCCAGCACGGCCAGCTCCCAAAACCCCATGTCTTCACGACCCTTTTACGCAGATTCCCTATACTATAAAGGAAAGAAAGGGAAAATGCAAGAATTATCCGCAGCATTCGCGCACAAAAAACCGGCGTCCGGAAGCTCCGGACGCCGGTACGACTTGTCAAAGAACCTCGTAGAGTTTCGCCGCCGGAGCGGCGAAAGAAAGTCCGATCATTTTCTCCGGCGACATGTGC
>ERZ831979.2885-NODE-2885-length-10716-cov-3.343683_pt1 | contig 10716 bp, 8 predicted proteins | sample MGYA00519952_ERZ831979 | MGnify/ENA primary metagenome ERZ831979 (study PRJEB31850, sample SAMEA3708723) | human gut metagenome | biome: human gut; feature: human-associated habitat; material: faeces | place: China | collected 2014 ...
ATTCTTTATACCATTTTGTTTTGCACAATCATAGAACTCTTGCATCTTTTCACTAGAATACATTTTTGGATTTTCTTTAAAACAATACTCCATATCCAAATATGCATATTTAGATTGAGCTAAAGGATTATAATTCAAGATTTCATAATGAACATCTTCATAACAAGAAACCAAAAATCTTGATATAGAAGAAATATTCTCAAAAGAAGCAGTCATTGTCGGAATTAAAGGCGTACGTACGATCACGTGTTCTTTTTTATTACTCTGAAGTAAATACGCAATATTCTTTAATACTTTTTCATTTGAAACACCCGTATATTGTTTATGCAAATTTTCATCATATAATTTACAATCACAATAAATCTGATCCAAGTAAGGTAAAGCTCGTTTTACATTCTCTAAATCCGTATATAGACTTGTTTCAATAGCCGTATGAATTCCTTTTTCCTTACAAGCCTTTAATAAATCAATCAAAAAATCACTTTGTAAAAAGGGTTCTCCCCCTGAGAAAGTAACTCCACCTTCTCTTTTAAAGAATATTTCATCCTTTAAAATTTCCTGAACACATTCCTCTACCGTATACTCTTTGGCATCCATACTCAAAGCTAAAGTAGGACATACATCACAAATCGCATCCCAATCTTCTTTTGCGTTTCTTGAAATACAAATTTTATAATCTACATATCTAACTCCACCCTGTTTTGATGCATATACACAACTAAGACAATGCATACACTTGGATTCCATATACAAGACTTGTGGTAAATAAGACAATCCTTCTGGATTTTGACACCACTTACAGCGAAGTGGGCACCCCTTAAAAAACACCGTTGTACGAATTCCTTTTCCATCGTGTGTCGCAAAACGCTTTATATCAAATATATACCCTTTAGATGTTGTCATAACTTGTCCTTGCGATAATTTCATCCTGCAACTCTCCAGCAAGCTCTGTAAAATATGCTGTATAACCAGCAACACGAACCGTCAAAGAGCGATATTGATCCGGATTTGCTTTGGCATTTAATAAATCTTCTTTACGAACTACATTAAACTGAATATGTGGAATCTCTAAGTCAACAAATGTACGCATAAAATTCGCAAACTTATCAATACCCGATTCCGTCTTAAAAAATTCTGGTAAAAACTTCATATTTAATAAGCCACCATTTGTTGTACAAGAATTATCTAAATGCGATACCGATTTTAAGACTGCTGTAGGACCCTTTAAATCTCGACCATACACAGCCGATAATCCACCATCTGCCAAAGGCGTTTGGGCAAGCCTTCCATCACAACTAGCCCCTACATTTTCTCCCATAGGAACATGGGCACTCACCGTATACATTCCTGTATGATATTCTCCATTACGATAGTTTGTATATTTTCTTAATTTATTTCTAAAACTCAATGCCCATTTTGCACCCAGCTCATCCACCCATTCCACATCATTTCCATACTTAGGTGCACGATTTAGTAACATCTGGCGCATGACTTCATTGTTTGAAAAATTTTCTTTCAAAGCTTTTTCTAAACCAGCTGCATCAATTTTCTTTTCATCATATACAAGCTTTTTCAAAGCCGCCAAACTATCTGCAAGGTTTGCCACTTGAATCATTTGAATACCCGACAAATTATAATGCGCACCACCACGCGTTACATCCATGCCTTTTTCCATGCAATCATCAATGACACTTGATAAGAAGGCTGTTGGTAAAATATCAATATGTGCTTTTTCCACTTCTTCTAAACATGGAATCATTTTATCGATAAAATAATCCATCATTTTTTCAAAGGCAGATTCTAAATCAGAAAACGAAGTATATGTACTTAAAGACCCATAATCAGGCCCCATTTGTTTTCCCGTCAACAAACAACGACCATGATTCAAAGTAAGTTCTAACACCTTATTCATATTAAACATGCCCGAATCCGACCAACCTAAATTATTGCCTTGTGTTGTAAGTTCCACACAACCAACAACCGCATAATCCATGGCATCAAAATGTGATATACCTAAATCTTCCATCGCCTTAATAATTGCCTTATCATTGAAAAATTGTGGCATTCCACTTCCTTTTGAAACAACTCGAATCGCATGTTTTAACAGTTCATCATTCGTATGTTCATGAAGTCGAACAGATAAGTTGGGTTGTGGAAGACCAATATCTTCTTGTGCATTTAAAAACAAATGACTCAATTCATTACTAAAATCGTTTCCATTTTGATCTTGTCCACCAACACAAATATTGAATCCAATTGGAAAACCTGCAAAATATTTAGCACTATGCGCATTTCTTAGATATACAATCTCATTGAATTTCAACCATAAACATTCAATCAATTCTAAAGCTTCACTTTCTTTTAACATACCTGAATCTATATCTTGTTTATAGTAAGAATATAAAGTTTCATCTAAACGACCCGGAGAAAAACTAGATGCATTACTTTCCATGTGTAGCACTACAAATAAAAACCATAATGACTGCAATGCTTCATGGAATGTTGCAGCTGATTTATAAGCTAGATTTTCACAAATCTTTGCGATATCTTTTTTATTCATTTCCAAAGCTAATTCATGATAGCGAAGCATAAACTTCTGTACACCTTGCATCACTAAAATAACACATTCATAGAATTCTTTTTTTGATTCAGAACATGTTTTTAAATGATTTCTAGCTAAATCAATATAGCCTTGTGGACCAAGTTCTAACCATTCCTTTACATTTGGACAAATATGCCCCTGAGCATGATCGGTTTGATTAACTTTTACTACTTTAGAAATTGCACTAATTTCATTGCCAAAACGATTCTTAATAACATCCTCTAAACTTTTACCTTTCCAATATGGAACAATCACTTTACGAAAAGTCTCAATGTCTTCAGGACGAACATTAAACTTATCTTGAGGACGTGTTGGAATCGTTTCAAATTCACGATCCACCCAAGAAATTCCACTTTCTGGAAATACAACACCATAACGAACACCTTTTGTTCGATTTCCCACAATCAACTCTTCAGGTTCCATACCAATTTCAATTTCATTTAACGCATTATACAAAGAAAGTGCACGCTTATAAGGAATCGATTTATCTTCATTTTCTTGATATGTTCGTGTAATAATCAAAGCTTGCTCAATACTTACAAAGCGAGGTTGAGACAACATTTTATCTTTCAGAATAGAAATACGAATTAGCATAGTAAGTCCTCCATCTACAATTAGATTATAAAAAGAACTATGATCAAAATCAATAGTTCTTTATTACTTTTTATTATTTTTTATTGTTTGTAGAATTCCATAAAACGCATCCACTTTGGCATACTCATAATTTCCCATTTGATAAAATTTATCCGAATCCGCCAACATATAGGCCTTTTTCGATTGTTTTAAAACAATACGCTTTGTTTGACCATCATTCGGCATATAGGTCATAACACTTTTGGACTCTAAATCTATACCAACCACACCTAAAAAAGCTAAATCAAAATGAAATCGTTGAAGAAATTCATCGCACATATTACCCACAAAACCATTTCTTGCATAATCAAATTCGCCACCAATAAAAATAGAATGAATTTGACTTGTAGAAAGAATCTGAATTACATCCAACATATTCGTAACGACTGTAATACCTGAAATAGGTCTTAACACTAATAATTTAGCTAATTCAATATTCGTAGTCGAAATATCCAAAAAGACTGTCATATTTGGTTCAATCAAATCATAAGCCATTTGCGCTATTTTTTGTTTCTCCTTACTATTCACACTCTTTCTAGAATTGGCATCCTCTAAATGAACATTTAAACGATTCAAAATCGCTCCACCATAAATCTTTTTACATTTACCTTTCGATTCTAAAAAAGCTAAATCTTTACGAATTAAATCGGGTGTTACACCAAAACGTGTACTTAAATCTTTTACCAACACTTTACCATTCTCTTGTAAATCTTCTAAAATTAAATTTTGTCTTTCTTCTACAAACATACTCATCACCTGTTTAAATATTATATCATTTTTGTGATATACTAAGAAACATAGAGGTACTACAAATGAATAAAAACGGAAATTTTAAAAGTACGGTAGGATTTGTGCTTGCCTGTGTAGGTTCTGCCGTAGGAATGGGAAACATATGGATGTTTCCATATCGTTTAGGACAATATGGAGGAGCTGCCTTTCTGATTCCATATTTAATTTTTATCGCCTTATTTGGTCTTGTTGGCTTATCGGCTGAATTTGCGTTAGGAAGAATGGCAAAAACCGGAACGTTAGGCGCTTATACATATTGTTGGAAGAATAAATTTGGTAAATATATTGGATGGCTTCCACTACTTGGATCTCTTGGGATTGCGATTGGATATAGTGTCATTTTAGGATGGGTATTTCGTAGCATTCAAGGCGTACTCACAAACGAACTACTCACAAATGATATTCCAGCTTTCTTTACGAATATGACACAATCCTTTTCGAATGTGCCATGTCACTTTTTGGTCTTGTTTGTGACTTGTTTATTGTTATTCATAAGTGCCACAAATGCCATTGAAAAAGTCAACAAAATATTAATGCCAGCCTTCTTTATTTTATTTATATTCCTTGCCATTCGTGTCAGCTTATTTGACGGTGCTATCGAAGGTTATAAATTTTTGTTTGTTCCTAAATGGGAATATTTACTCAACAAAGAAACATGGATAATGGCCATGGGACAAGCTTTTTTCTCCTTATCCATTACTGGTTCTGGAATGATTGTATATGGAGCATATTTAAAGGATGATGTAGATATTCCAAAGGCAAGTATGCAGACGGCTATATTTGATACAATTGCTGCGATGCTAGCGGCATTAGCCATTATGCCTGCCGTATTTTCTTTTGGCATCGATCCCGTTAGTGGCCCTAGTTTAATGTTTTTAACCCTTCCTGAAGTATTTAAACAAATGCCACTCGGCAATCTCTTTGCTCTATTCTTCTTTATTTCAGTAGCTTTCGCCGGAATCACAAGTTTAATCAACATGCTTGAAGCTGTGTGTGAGTCTTGGCAACACCGCTTTCGCATTTCTAGAAAAAAAGCAGTTTTACTTTGTGGCATTATCACATTCGCCATATCGGTATGTATTGAAAATGGAGATATTGTAGGTAAATGGATGGATGTTGTCACAATCTATATTATTCCTTTTGCAGCACTACTTGGAGCCATAACTATTTACTATGTTTTAGGATGGAATGCTTTAAAACAAGAATTAGACAAAGGAAGAAAAAAGCCAGTTGGACCGACTTTTAAATTCTTAGGTAAATATGTTTATGTATTTCTTGCCATCATTATTTTGATTTTGGGAATTCTTTATAACGGTATTGGCTAAGCGTTTCTATATCTTTCCAAGTAAATACACAGTCCTCTAGTATCATATAGCTATGAGGGCTGTTTTCTTTTGGAATCGAAACTGAGCCTGGATTCATATAAATAATACCATCTCGATCTTCAATTGCAGGAATATGTGTATGTCCACTTAGTAATATATCCCCCATTTTTAATTTAACAGGTTCTAAATGTCCATGTGTACAATAGATAAAAAGCCCGTTTATATCCAACACAGAATAATCTGCTAAACATGGAAAATTCAATACCATTTGGTCAACTTCACAATCACAATTTCCACGAACACATAAAATCGAGTCTGATATGGAATTCAACATCTCAATCACTTTTTTAGGTGCATAATCTTTTGGTAAATCATTTCTAGGTCCATGATATAAAATATCCCCCAATAAGATCAATCGATCTGGTTTTTCGTATTTGTAAGCATCCATTAGTTTTTGACAATAATAACTTGAACCATGGATGTCACTTGCGATCATATACTTCATTAAATTTCACTCTCCTTTAAGAAAAAAGAATGCCGAAGCATTCTTTTATTTATTATTCACCTTTTTCTAAAGCTAATGTACGAGTTGTTAAATCACATACTTCAGTTGGTCCATAATATTGGATTGCTCCTGGATAAGTATATGCAGTTTCAACAGCCCATGTATCACGGTTTGCTTCGAAATATTTGAATGGTTTTCCATCTAATTCAACCAATGCTTTTTTGATAACTGGTTTATCTTCGCCATTACGACGTTCGATATTCATCATCTTAGTGATTGGCATACCACCAGCAACCCATTCTTCAGCTGGTTTAGATAAGTTAGATACTTTTGATAAATATCCATTATATCCGTATTGAATCAACATGAATGCGTTGTATCCTAATGAGTAGCAATAGTCAGCATCAAAGTTTGATGGGAATGCACAACGTCCTTCGTATCCGAAGAAGTGGTGTAATGCATTAAATTTACCTGTATATCCTCTTTCAGCTAATTTGTCAGCAACTAAAGCTGAGAACAATTTTTCTGACTCAATTAAAGATACCTGTACGTTTCCGTGTGGATCTCTTTCTAAGAATAATTGTTGTTGAATAGTTTGAGGTAAGATTGCGAATACAGCCATTGATTCAGCAGTTAAACCTTTTTCAATGAATGCATATTTTTCTTCCCAGCTACCTAATGCATTAAATTCTTCTGTTTTGTTTCCAGCTAATAATTCGTTAATTTCAGCAATCAATGCTTTAAATTCTGGAACAAATTCAACTACACCTTCAGGGATAATTGCAACACCGAAGTTGTTCCCATTTGCAGAACGTTTTTCAACTGCATCTGCAATATAGTCAGCGATTTCAGATAAAGATTGTTTTTTAGCAGCAACTTCTTCTGAAATTAAGCAAATGTTTGGTTGAGTTTCTAAAGCACATTCCAAAGCTACGTGACTTGCACTACGTCCCATAACTTTTACAAAGTGCCAATATTTTTTAGCAGAGTTTGCATCACGTTCGATGTTTCCGATTAATTCACTATATGTTTTAGTTGCAGTATCGAATCCAAATGAACATTCGATGTCTTCGTTTTTCAAGTCACCATCGATAGTTTTTGGACAACCGATAACTTGAACACCTGTATTGTGAGCAGCAAAATATTCAGCTAATACAGCAGCGTTTGTATTTGAGTCATCACCACCGATAATTACGATAGCAGTGATTCCGTGTTTTTCACAAACTTTTGCAGCAACTGCGAATTGTTCTTCAGTTTCTAATTTTGTACGTCCAGATCCGATAATATCAAATCCACCCGTATTTCTGTATGCATCGATATAAGCATCGTCGAATTCAACATAGTTGTCTTCTAATAATCCAATAGGACCATTTTTAAATCCGTAAAGAACGTTTTCTTTACTAGTTGCTTTTAATGCATCGTATAGACCACAAATAACATTGTGTCCACCAGGTGCTTGTCCACCAGATAAGATTACACCTACAACTTGTTTTTTAGCTGCAGAAGTATTTTCTCCTTTTTCGAATGTAATTTCTTTTTCTCCGTAAGTGTTAGGGAATAAAGCCGCGATTTTTTCTTGGTCTGCAACACTTTGAGTTGCATTTCCTTCCTTAACACAGATTTCTGAAATACCATTTCTTAACATTCCAGGCAATTTTGGACTGTATTGGTATCTAGCTTTTTGAAGTGGTGATTGATTCATTTTTATATCTCCTTTTCAATTTATACCTACACTAAAAATTTTATAACACTTTGCCCAAAAAGTAAATAGAGCACCCCATCCAAGGCCTTTATTCAAGGTTTGAATTTAAATATTCCTTACTAATTTCTTTTTGTAGATATTCAAAAAACAAGCCAATATGATACCCATCCGCTACGGCATGCGCAATTGTGATATTTACAGGCATTTGATAATTATCATCATATTTTCCAGCAGTGATGATTGGAAAGAAGGCAGCACCCCCATTGACCATACGACTTGAAACCGCAGTAAATGCAGTCCATGGTGTACATGATACACAATAAAAGTTTGCAGGTTGGCCCGATTTTACCTTAATGCCTCTTTTGGTTTTACCTAATTCCATATCAGAAGTAATATTCTTGTAGAAAGAACCAAAATCGTCTGTAAAATCCGTCCAACAATCCGAAAATGTATGATCTTCTTCATGGAAAATCGTATAATTTGGAACTAAAGAATCCCACACACATAAATCTCCATTTTTATCTTTAAACATTTTAAAGTTCTCAATTCGATTTAACACTTTAGTCACACAATAAATCAACGTTGGATAAAATTTATATCCATTTGTATGACAAAAACTTAATAACTCACTCACATCAATATTGGCCGTCATATTCACTTCAACATTTAAACTGTTTGTATAATACAAATAATGCTCTTTACGACACCAATTTTCTAAATCAATCTTCTTATATCTACACATAAAATCTCCTATATCATCGTTATAGTTACAGTACCCACTGTAATCAAAATTAAACCTAGTGATGCCTTCCTTGATAGCTTTTCATGAAATACAACACGAGAAAAACCAATTGTTACAAGTATACTCAATTTATCAATTGGCACAACGATGCTTGCAAGTCCATCCTGTAAAGCACGATAGAAACATAGCCAAGATCCTCCTGTTGCAAAACCAGATAAGATGATAAACAAGAGTTCTTTTCGATCGACGTCTTTTATTTGGGACTGCTTATTTTTCACAAATACCATAAGCCACGCCATAACTAAGACAACACTTGTACGAATGGCCGTACCTAAATTAGAATCAATTCCAGAAATACCAATCTTACCTAAAATTGATGTAAGGCTCGCAAATACAGCTGACAAAATCGCATACATCAACCAGCTTTTATCTGAAGAATTAGATTCAACATCCTCTTTTCGAGTAATCATCAACATTGTACCTAAACCGATCAGACATACACATACTAGTTTAAACAAAGACAATCCTTCATGAAAGAAAATACAAGCCAAAAGAATCGTTAAGATTGTACTGGATTTATCAATCGGAACCACCTTATTCACATTCCCATTTTGTAAAGCCTTAAAATAACATAGCCAGCTAGCTCCTGTTGCGATTCCAGACAAAACTAGAAACAACAAAGTTTTTCCACTGATAACCGTAATACCCGATATAGTTCTAGTTAAAAGAACAAGAATCCATGAGAAAACTAAAACCACAATGGTACGTATGGCGGTTGCCACATCTGAATCTGTTTTTGAAATCCCACATTTTGCGAGTATGGAAGTGATTCCTGCAAAAAAAGCAGAGCCTGTCGCATATAAAATCCACATAGTATCACCCAAATGAAATTTTATACCTCATAATCTCTTAATACAAATGCAAAAAGGAAGCAGTGTCTAAACTACTTCCAACATATTTTCAGCATCATTGGCCGCTTTTACTTTATCATTAGCACGAACAATAATTCCAGATTCATCTATTAAGTACGTTGTACGAACCACACCCATAGATACCTTTCCATAATTCTTCTTTTCTTTCCACACATCATAAGCTTCAATCACTTTTCTTTCTGGATCTGCCAACAATGTAAAGGCAAGGCTATACTTTTCTTGAAACTTCTTGTGTGAAGCCACCGTATCTTTACTTACCCCTAAAATGACAGCTCCTTTTTCTAAGAATTGTGGATATCTTTCAGAAAAACCACAAGCCTGCTTTGTGCAACCCGCCGTATTATCCTTTGGATAAAAATATAAGATAACTTTTTTACCTTTATAATCATTCAATTTGTGTATCACACCATCTTGATCAGGCAATTCAAAATCAGGTGCTTGAATTCCAATTTCTAACATATATATTCTCCATTCTGTTAAACAGATTATAGCATTCCAAACAATTTAAACATACCCATATGCACAAAAGGAAGCATACTTGCTTCCTAACGTTTTTTCTTACTCATTTTACTTGATCTAAATTGAGCTTGTCTTTGCACTTTTTTTGTAGGCTTTAGGTTGAATTGTTTCTTTTCTAATACGCAAACACTTTCAATATGATCTGTATAAGGGAATAAATCCACTAATTCTAATTTATTTGTGACATAACCTTGTTTTCTAAATTGGTTTAAATCATGAACCTGTGTTCTTGGATCACAAGAAATATATAAAATTTTTCTTGGATTTAAAGCGGTTGCACACTCAATAAAATCTTTTGTCGTACCAGCACGAGGCGGATCTAAAATGATCGCATCATAATGATTGTGATATTTTCTTGCCTGGCGCATAAATTCTGTTGAATCCATCGCAACAAATTCAATATTTTTGATTTTATTTTGTTTCGCATTGTATTTTGCGTTTTCAATCGCATCTGGATTCACTTCTACACCCATGACTTTCTTACAAGAATCTGTCATCGTTAAACCAATTGTACCAACACCACAATATGTATCTAGTACTGTATCTGTTTCCTTTAAATCTAACATTTTCTTAGCTAAGCCATACAATACTTCACATTGTTCAGAATGAATCTGATAGAACGAATTGTGTGAAAACGCAATGTCTAAGCCACATAACTCATCATGAATCATACCATTTCCATATAAAACAATAGCTTCATCCTGCAAAACAATACTTGTCTTTCTTGGATTGATATTTTGTACAATTGTTTTAATTTGTGGAAATTCACTCGTTAATACACGCACCATATTTTTTCTTGAAGGAAAAATTTTCTGACTTGTCACAAATACAACCATCACTTCATCTGTCTTATGTCCCCAACGAATCAATACATGACGCAATAAACCAGTCCCTGTTCTTTCGTTATATAATTCTAATTTCATAGAACCAACAAGTTCTGTAATCTTGTTGATAATTTCATTGACAA
>ERZ831979.2887-NODE-2887-length-10712-cov-7.126490_pt1 | contig 10712 bp, 9 predicted proteins | sample MGYA00519952_ERZ831979 | MGnify/ENA primary metagenome ERZ831979 (study PRJEB31850, sample SAMEA3708723) | human gut metagenome | biome: human gut; feature: human-associated habitat; material: faeces | place: China | collected 2014 ...
CACCATTTGCAAAAGCATTCGCGCCCGCCACGCCGTTAACACTGAATCCCAGTATCGGACGGTCAATTTCACTGTGGATTTCCAGAATCACTCCACCTCTTGGTCCTCCCCATACTGCCTGTCCTATATTCCACAACACGACCAGTACCGGAACGACAATTAACGTCCGCCATACCCAGCGCCCCCAGCGGGCATAACCGCGCGTAAGCTTTTGGTCAAATTTTTCCAGTTGGGTAAATAGCCCCATCAGATTTTATTCCCTCTTATCACCAGGTTGGCAAAGTTGTATGTCACTGGCGACTAAGGTCAGACAACGAAATTGCATGGTGCGCCACTCTATTAAAAGCCCCATGCCGACGATAAGAACAATGAACAAGACAACAAACAAACCACATTGCGATAGTGCATAAAGCCATCCTGGCGCGAGGTGCCGATCACGAAACTACCAGCAAAACATAAATCCCCACGTGTAAGCGTTATACTCGCAGCATTTCCTCACTTTTCAGACTTCATAAAGAGTCGCTAAACGCTTGCTTTTACGCCTTCTCCTGCGATGATAGAAAGCAGAAAGCGATGAACTTTACAGGCAATCCATAATGAAAAACGTGTTTAAGGCACTCACTGTATTACTTACTCTCTTCAGCCTGACGGGCTGCGGTCTGAAAGGTCCGCTCTATTTCCCGCCTGCAGATAAAAACGCACCGCCGCCGACCAAACCGGTAGAGACGCAAACGCAATCCACGGTGCCGGATAAAAACGATCGCGCCACTGGCGATGGTCCATCCCAGGTGAATTACTAAAAGTCAGTTTCTGTACCCGCGTGATTGGAGTAAATGATGCAGTTCTCGAAAATGCATGGCCTTGGCAACGATTTTATGGTCGTCGACGCGGTAACGCAGAATGTCTTTTTTTCACCGGAGCTGATTCGTCGCCTGGCTGATCGGCACCTGGGGGTAGGGTTTGACCAACTGCTGGTGGTTGAGCCGCCGTATGATCCTGAACTGGATTTTCACTATCGCATTTTCAATGCTGATGGCAGTGAAGTGGCGCAGTGCGGCAACGGTGCGCGCTGCTTTGCCCGTTTTGTGCGTCTGAAAGGACTGACCAATAAGCGTGATATCCGCGTCAGCACCGCCAACGGGCGGATGGTTCTGACCGTCACCGATGATGATCTGGCAGCCGGTGGTCATGGGCCAGAAGCCGTTCAGCTGGGCGCAGGTCAGATGCTCGAGGGCGTTCTTGCGGCTGCCAGGGTACAGGGTGTTGCAGTCGGTCAGGAAAGGCATACCGCCCTGCTCCTTGCACAGGTCGGCCACGACCTTGGCGTAGTTGGGGCGCAGATAGGCCAGGTTGCCCAGCTCGCCGAAATGCATCTTGATGGCGACGAACTTGCCCTCCATGTCGATGTTCTTGATGCCTGCCGCGATGCACACCCGGCGCAGCTTATCGGTGAGGCTGGTACCCACGGGACAGCGGAAATCGGTATAGTAGACGGTCGATGCTTCCATCGGTTTTTCCTCCTGTTTTCTTTGACGATTTCAGGTGCGCAGCTCCTGTTTGCCGCGCTCATACTCTCTCAAAGCATTATAGCACGACGCAGGGGCAGGCGCAAGAAAAGGGGCTGTTGCAAAATAGCCCCAACGAAAAAATGAGATAGACTTCCCCGAAAGGGGTCGCCTATCTCATTTTTTGAAATCTGCCTTTGAGTTTTCAACATTCTGCCCGATTTGTACGGTGAATGCGGCTGTTTTCAACATTTTGAAGGGATGCTATTTTGCAACAGCTCCTTTCTTTTCAACAGGATACTTTGCGATAGTGGAAAACTTTGTCCTTGGTGATGAACATCAGTACCGTGACGCAGAGCGCACCGGCTTCGGCTGCCGTGACGGCCAGCCAGACGCCCTCGATGCCCAGAGCCATGGGCAGGAAGATGAGGGCCAGCAGCTGGAACAGCAAAGTGCGCAGGAAGGAGATGAGCGCACTGGTCACGCCGTCGCCCAGAGCAGTGAAGAAGGACGAGCCGTAGACATTGAAGCCCATGAGGAAGAAGTTCAGGGCGTAGACGCGGAAGGCGTGGCTGGTCAGTGCCAGCAGCTCGGCGTCGTAGCCCACAAAGATGCGGGCCACATAGGGGATGACCAGCATGGAGAGGGCCGTCATAACGACGGCGATGACGCCGATGAGGCGAAGGCTCTTGGAGTAGAGGTTGTTCAGCTCGGCGTGGTTGCGTGCGCCGTAGTGGTAGCTGACGATGGGGGCGCTGCCGACGGCATAGCCCACGAAGACGGCCACAAACAGGAACGCCGCATACATGATGACGCCATAAGCCGCGACGCCGTTTTCACCGGCAAAGCGGAGGAGCTGGTAATTGTAAAGAATGTTGACCAGCGACATGGAAAGATTGGTCATCAGCTCCGAGGAGCCGTTGATGCAGGCGCTGCGGATGACGCCGCCGTTCCACTGGGCGCGGCCCAGATGGATGGAGGAGGTGGAGCGCCTGCTGAGGAAGTAGAACACCGGCAGCACGCCGCCCACGGCCTGACTGATGAAGGTGGCGATGGCTGCGCCCTCTACGCCGCCGTGGAGCATACCCACAAGAACAACGTCCAATACCATGTTGGTGACGCCCGCCGCTACCGTGAAGGCGAAACCCAGATGGGGCTTTTCGGCGGTGACAAAGAAGCTCTGGAACATATTCTGCAAAATGAAGAAGGGCAGGCAGGCCATCAGGAGGCGGCCATACCGGACGGCATAATCCAGCATCTCACCGCTTGCACCCAGAAGCTGGGCCGCGGGGCGAACAGCGAGGATGCCGATGGCGGAGAGGACGATGCCCAAAATCAGGCCCGTCCAGACAAAGAGACTGAAATAGAGGTCGGCCTTTTCCCGGTCGCCCTCGCCCAGCGTGATGCCCACGATGGCGCAGCCGCCGGTGCCAAGCATGAAGCCCACCGAGCCGACCAGCATCGGCACGGGCATGATAAGGTTGACCGCTGCAAAAGCCGTCTTGCCCACAAAGTTCGAGACGCACAGGCCGTCCACGATGCCGTAGACGGAGGTGAACAGCATGGTGCCGACGCAGGGCAGCACGAATCGCAAAAGGCGGCTGTAATCAAAGTGGTCGGATAACTGTATTTTCTGCTTTGACATGGATACTCCTTTGACTCAAGATGCAAAAAAGGCCGGATAAAAGACACACAGCACGATGCAGGCCCTTTTCTGCTGTGCGGCTACGGCTGCGCAGCCTCAGGGCGAACACTCGCTGCGGCATCTTATCCGGCCTTTCAATTACGTTGAAATAGCCCTCCGATGAGCGAAAAACAGTATATCAAAGTTTATTTTTATTGTCAAGCGTCACATTCCGGGCCGCCAGCCGGTGCAGTAGCGGGCATAATCCCGGTCTGCCTGCTTGACGTAGAGCACCAGCTCCTCGCCGCCGTCCTTTTTGGTGCGCTGACGCACCTTGGTGGGCAGGTTCTGGCGGTGGAGCAGTTCGATCTCGTCGTTCAGCTCTTCTTCGGTGTCAAAGGTGTCCAGCTCCGTCCAGTGGGTGGCAAAGAGCCAGAATTTTACAAGATGTTCGTTCAAGATCCAATTTCCTCCGATGCATTCAGACGGTAAAAGGGCGCGATGGCGTTCACATCGCCGTGGCGCACGATGGAATAGGTGATGTCACAGTAGGGCTGGATGGCGGTGCTCTTCTCGACGGTGGAGATGAGCAGGACCTGCAGCTGCATCCGGCGGAACAGCTCCATCATGGGGCGGATGCGGTCGCTGGTCATCTTGCTGAACGCTTCGTCCAGCAGCACCAGACGGATGCTGTTCTCGCTCTTCTGGTAGATCTGGAGCAGCGACGCGCAGATAGCTACATAGAAGGGGGCCTGATTCTCGCCGCCGGAGGAATCGCGGCTGACGCGGGAAAGGGAAGCCTGCTGGCCGGAGACGGTGTTGGTCACTTTGATGTCGTAGTCGAGGTAGGTGCGGTAGTCTACATAATCCGAAAGGGTGACATTCTCGGGGCGGCGGCCCTCCTGCCGGGCGCGGGTGTTCTCGTCCACATCGGCCATGATCTTTTCCATCAGCTCGTCCACCTGACGCTCATAGACGGGGTCGGCGGTGGCGGCGAGGTTGTCCAGCGAGTCGCCGTCGGTCATCTGCTGGTTTCCCTTGTCCACGATGACCTGATAGAATGCGGCCAGCTGGGGGTCGCGGCTGGGGCCAAGCTCAAAGCGGTAGACCTCTTCGCCGTAGGTCAGCTGTTCCATTACCTTGTTCAGCTCCCGGAACTGCCGCCGTGCGTTGAAGATGTCATCCTTCATCCGGAAGAGGATGTCCTTGCGGAAGCGGTCCTTGCAGTCGCGCTGTGCCTGCTCGAGGCGGGCGGCGTACCGCTCCAAATCAATGCGCACGAGGCTCTCGTGCTGGGCGCGGTACTGTTCGATGCCCGTAAGGCCCAGCGGATGATCGCAGACGTAGCGGGTGTTGTACTCCTTCTGGGCAGGCTCGAGGATGCCGGTGAGGTAGACGGCCAGTGCGTCGTCCAGCCGGGCCTGTGCCTTTTCAGCGGACTGGGCCGCATAGCGCGGGCCTTTGTCCTTGCTCAGGGCCGCGAAGCGCTCCCGTGCCAGCGGCTCCAAAAGCGGGTGCTGCCCGAAGAACCGGTCGGCGGCGTCCTTTGCCTGCCGGGCGGTCTCTTCTGCCTTGGTCTGCTCAGCCTCGCAGGAGGCCAGCTGCTTTTCGCAGACACGGATGTCGCCGCCGGCTGTCTCCACAGCGGCGCGGGCGGCGTCCCACGCGGCCTCGCGGGCCTCGTCCTCTTTGTAAAGCTGCTGCAGCATCGGGTTCTCGCGGCACTCGGCCAGCTTCTGCTCCTGTGCGGTGCAGTCGGCGCGGGCCGCTTCCAGCGCGGCGCGGGCGTCCCACAGCGCGGCCAGCTCATCCATGACGCTGCTGTGCAGCACATCCTGATAGCTGTCCCGTGCGGCTTTGAGGGCGGCGGCAGACTGCGCCGCTTCCTTGCTGCGGGCGGTCAGCTCATCCAGAGCTTTCGTCAGCGCTTCGGCCCGGGCGCGGCGGGCGTCAAGGCCGATATACCGCTGGGGTGTGCGGAGACGCTCGAGGCGGAAGGGGTGGTGGCGCAGCAGGTCGCGGGTAGCGCTGTCGGGATAGTTTTCCAGTGTGTCGGGGGTGTCGCAGCAGACGATGCGCCGCAGGATGGTGTCGGCATACTGTGCGGCCAGCGGGTTCTCGCTTCGGACCTGCGCGGCGAGGCTGTCGGCAGGGGCGGCGTCGGCCTTGCGGTTGGCCGTGCGGATGCTGGGGGTGTCCAGCAGGCTGATGGGGCCGACCTTGTCCCGCAGGGCCACAAAGGCGCTCTTGGCGGCGGCGTAGTGGGCAGGCGGCACGAGGATGTCGAACCGGCGGTCGCCGAGGCAGGCTTCCACGCAGTCCTGCCAGCTCTCGTCCTCGACGCTCAGCAGTTCGCAGAAGATTTTGGCGTCCGGCGTCATGCCGCGGCTCTTGAGCTCAGCGTTCACGGCGTCCCGCACTCTGGTGGCGGCGTCGCCGTGGGGGTAGACCCACCGGCCTCCCGAGACGGAGGCCAGCTCCGCCTGATTTTCCTGTACCTCAGCGGTGAGGGCGTCGGCGCTCTGCCGTGCGGCGAAATACTGCTCTTCCAGCGGCTTTTCCAGCCCGGCGAGGGCGCTTTGGAGCTGAGGCAGAGTCTCCGCCGTCAGTGAGGCAGGCCAGAGCGATTTTTCGACGGCAAAGCCGCTGCGCTGCAAGCTCTGCAAGAGGCTCTGTACTTTGCCTGCGGCGGCTTCGCTTCTGGAAGCGTCCCGGCTGGCCTTGTCCAGTGCGGTCTTTTTGCGGGCCAGCTCTTCGCTCAGGGCGTCCAGCGCCCGGCCCTCGCCGCTGGCGGCGGCACTGTGGGCCGAGAGGTAGGCCCGGCGGGCCTCGGCCTCGGCGTCTTTTGCGGCGGCGTAGCGGGCTGTCAGCTCTTCGTGCTGGCGTTTTCCGGCGGCAAGATGCTCCTGCCAGGTGTTCGTCCCGGCGGCGGCTTCCTCAGCACGGGCCAGCAGGGCAGTGCCTCGGTTGACGAGGGCTTCCGTTTCCTTCTGGGCAGCTTCGCGGCCATAGTCCACGATCTGTTCCAGCGCGGCGGCGCGGGTCTGGGCTTCGGCCAGCACGGCGTGGAGGTTTTCCAGCTCTACCCGGTCGCCCTGCAAAGCTTCCAGATCAAGCTCGGGCTGAGGCAGGATGTACTGATACAAAAACTCCCGGAAGTTGGGGATCTCGTCCATACTGGTACCCATCTGGAAGACTTCGTTGAACTTCTTGCCCAGCGGGCTTGCGGCGCGGCCGATGCCCAGCGCCCGGCAGATGCGGTCGCGGGCTTCGCCAGGGCTGCGGGTGTAGGAGAGGCGGCCCACAGCGGGCTTGAAGTTCTCTTTCGAGCTGGGCGCGCCGGTGCGGGGGTCGATGAAGGGCAGCTGCTCGAGGGTGCAGCCGTCCTCGGAGATGTACCAGGTCTGGTCGCCGGGATGGAGCTCCTGCATGGGGCCTTCCGACTCGACCCGGACGGCGATGACGAAGTGGGTGCGATTGACGCTGTCCCAGAACTCCGCACCGATGTAGGCCACGGTGCGGCCCGGGCGGCGGTAGGCGTTCTCGCCGCGCTGCTTGGCGTGGACAGAGCCTTGCAGGGTGCGGCCGCTCTTTTTGTTGCCGAGGGCGTTGAAATTGCGGTTGGTGGTCAGGCAGTAGCGGATGGCGTCGAGGATGGTGGTCTTGCCCACGGCGTTGACGCCGATCATGTAGGTCAGCCGGGCGCAGTCGAAGGTGACGTTCTCAAAGTTGTGCCAGTTGATGAGCTTCAGGCGTTTCAGTTCTATCATTCTTCCACCTCCACGGCAGCGGTGCCGTCCTCCGGCCGCTCATAAAGCGAAAGCTCACTGTGGGTGCGGGTTACCTCGGCGGCAGCGTCCGCAAGGTCGGGATCCGGCAGAGCGAGCAATACAGTGGGGAATACTTCGATGCGGCTGTCCAGCCCGGAAAGCCGTCCCACCGGCCGGGCCAGATTGTACCGGCGCAGGGTGCGCAGCAGCTTTTCCAGCGTGGGCTGGTCGAGGCGGCGGGGCAGGTTCATCTTTTGCAATTCGGCCTGTACCTCTTCCACCGTCACCAGAACCTGGTCGGCGCTGGCCGAGAGGCTCTCCCGCTTTTGGAGGTAGAGCAGGCGCAGGACTAAGAGCAGGATGCTCTCGTACTTCAGAAGCCGAGCCTGACTGCCCTCATGCTCGTTGACGAGGGCCGCCGCCTGCAGCGGGGCGGGGTAGAGCACCACCGAGTAGCCCAGCGGCGCAAACACGGCCCGCACTTCGTTGAGGTGGTCCTGAACATAAAGATATTTGGCGCGCTGGTCCTCCACGCCGCCCAGCACAAAGCAGTGGTTGAGCAGATAATTTGCGCACTCTTCCAGCATTTTATTCGTTTCGGTCATCTTCGGCGTCCTCCTTGCGGGGTGTCAGAGTAAATTCTTCAAACCGGAAGCCGCCCCGCGTGACCCACTCGCCGGTGAGCTGGATGTCATAACAGCGGCGCGGCGACTGGGAGTAGGTGTGCAGTCCGATGATGCGTGCGAAGTCGTTCGGGTATTCGTCGGCGAGGGTGGACGCCGTGACAGAAGGCCGTGCGGCCAGCGCCTGCCGGGCGAGGATGTCCACGTTCTCCTCGGTGACGGCCATCCGGGCGTAGTCCAGCAAGAGCTTCTGCTCCCGGCGAAGCTGCTCTTCGTCCAGCTGTCCGGCCTGCACCGGGGCCAGCGGCGCGTCGGTGCGGGGTGCGGCCGGAGGATAGAGCGGCTTTTCGCCGAAGACCTGCACTGGCCAGAGCTTGAGCCGCGCGGCCAGCGGGCCGTCGTCCGGTTCAAAGAGCTGGTCGGGCGTTTTGATGTTCTCGGCGTACCGCCGCAGCAGGGCGGTGACGCTGCCCTGGGCCGAGCGGTCGCTCAGCAGCAGGAACTGCGCCCGCTGAACGGCCCGCTTGCGGTAGCGAACATGGCTGGCGTCGATCTCCCGGATGAGGGTGCTCATCTCTTCGAGGGCGTCCCGCTGTTTCTGGATGAGGGCGCGGACGGCAGGAGCGGCCTCGCCCGGGGCGCAGCGCTCCACCCGGGCGTAATCCAGCGCCAGCTGGGGCAGGTAGTTCGTCTCGCAGTCGTCCAGTCCCTCTTCGAGGAAGGCGCGGTAGTTGAACAGGTTGTCGCTGGTCTTGAAGCGGTGGTAGGCGGCCGCCACCACCTTTTCTTCGTACTGGTCGAAAAGCTCCAAGACTTCCTGCGGGGTGCGGTTGCGGGTGAGGCGGTCGATGTAGTGGCCGATGGAGGCATTGAGGGCGCGGAGGGACTTGTTCAGCGCCTCAAGGTCGCCGGCTACCTCCCGCAGGACGTTCTCGTAGGGGCTCTTCTCTTGGCCCACGTTCTGCAAAAGCTGCCACGCCTTGTAGAGCTTGCCGGTGTAGGTGACGACCCGGGGGTTCAGGATCTCTTCCAGCGCCTCGAGAAGCGGCGTCACCTCCGGCACAAAGGCCAGCGCAGGCTCTTCTTCGTAGCTGCCGGGCTGTTCGGCCAGCCAGCCGGTGCGCCGCAGCCGCAGCAGAAAGCCCAGCGCCAGCGTGTGGGGGTCGCGGGTGGGCTGCTCGGCCTCATCGCCCGCGTCGTCGGCGTCCAGCGCCAGAGGCTTTGCCAGCGCGGCGAAATAGTCCTCGGCCCGGGATACGGCCTCGGCCCGCAGGATGCTGTAATCTGCCGTGTGGCGGCACTCCTCCCACAGCAAGAGCAGCAGCTCTGCATAAAATGCCCGGTTCGGCCCCGCCAGCGGCCGGAACAGCCGCGGGCTGACCAGTTCAAACAACTGCATCCGTATGCCCCTTTCAATCGGTAAATATCGACTTCTATTGTACCACAGAGTTTGCGTTTTTGCCATAAAACTGCAAAAAGCCCCGGAAGCGGCGGGGACGCCGCACTTCCGGGGCTGGTCAGGTTTTTATTCAGTTGGGATCGCTCAGAGATATTTTCATTTTGACGCCCAGCGAAACGTAGGTCTTTCCGTTGATGGTCTTTGCCGCGACGCCGATAGCGGTGACTTCGGCGCCTTTATCCGTGAAGCCTTTGAGAACACTCTTGTATGCGGATGTGACCGAGGAAATGTCCATGTTTCTCAGCATTTCCGAGGTGATTTCCCGCACCTTGTAATGAGAGCAACTCATCAAATCCACGTTGGAGTCTTCAGGCAGGGGGAGCGCATACATCATGATGCCCTGCGCTTTATCGACCTTTGACCACTTGTTTGTGAGAACATTGTGGTTTTCGTCTTCCATATTAAGATAGAAATTGCCATCAGCCGGTTTGATACAATCAAAGGAAGTTTCGGCCAGAGCCTTGGCTTCAGGGTCATTGGTCGTCATGCCGACTTCTTTGCTACAAACGGAAAAGAAAGCGTCCTCCACCTGCTGCTCGAAGCTTGCAGGATTGCCGCCACCACCGCCGCCGTTGCAAGAAGCGAGCAGCAGCATCGTCATTGCACCCGCCAACAGAAGGGCTGTGAGCTTTTTGAACTTTTTCATCGTCAAGTCTCCTTTGTTTTACTGGAAACACTATACAATGCGATTTTACCCCCCCCCGTATGAGTTTGTCAATCGGCAAAATGACAAAATTCACTCCCGCTTTTTGGGAAAAGTATACCATCCTCCGGTGGGGCAAATAAAAACACAGGCCGGCAAAGCGGTATAAAACCCCTTTGCCGGCCCGTGCGGCGCTCCCTTATTCCCAGGCCCGGCGGCAATGCCGCACAAAAGCCTGACAATGATTGATTCGATGATAGCACGACTTTGGCATTCTGTCAACCGAATTGCTGAAAAAAGAAGAAAGTGTGAAAGGATTTCTCCAATCTTTTCCTGAAATTACACACATTTTCCACGAATTTATGATAGTCTTAAATACAGAAGAACTCCCCGATAATGTACTCGTTCAAAATACAAGGCGGAACTACTCCTGATAGATACACAACAGCCCCCCGGAATGCAGGACTCCGGGGGGCTTCGTGTTTGTAAGAGGCATTTATCAGTAGCCGCGTACCCGGAAATCCCGTTCCCATGGGTCGGGGGCGAGGTCGCGCTGGTGGAGCGAGGTGATCTGGATATAATCGCTGCGCTGGATGAGGGCGAACAGCTTGAGGAAGAGGGCTGGGTCGCCCTGCACCTCCAGCGTGACCGAGCCGTCGTCCTCGTTCTCCACCCAGCCGGTGAGGCCAAGGCTCTGGGCGGCGTACCGGGCGCGGTAGCGGAAGCCCACGCCCTGCACCTGCCCTTCGATGGAGTACCGCCGCCGGACGGTGCCCTCGGGCAGGGCGGGGGGCTGGCGGTCCTTTTCATTCAGAAAATCAAACATAAGCGGCTTACAGCTCCTGATAGGCGCTCATCAGGGCGGGGATGAACTGCTTTTTGCGGCTGACGACGCCGGGCAGCACCCAGCTGCCATCTTCCTCCGGCTCCTTCTCGAAGCCGCTGCGCAGCATCTCGTCGGCATGACGGCCGGTGCAGATGACGACGCTCTCTTCCTTCGGCACATCGGTCAGCAGCATATAGAGGTCCTCCACGTTCTGCTTGCCGCAGGCTTCGGGCAGATAGGGGGTGAGCAGCTGCTGGGCCGC
>ERZ831979.2899-NODE-2899-length-10673-cov-7.018177_pt1 | contig 10673 bp, 9 predicted proteins | sample MGYA00519952_ERZ831979 | MGnify/ENA primary metagenome ERZ831979 (study PRJEB31850, sample SAMEA3708723) | human gut metagenome | biome: human gut; feature: human-associated habitat; material: faeces | place: China | collected 2014 ...
GATTTTCATGTCCAGATCCCGCAGGCCTGTGGAAAGGCCGGGAATCATAGAGTCAGACATGGCCAGCTCATTGAGCCGGTCAAACACCCGGTGCATGGTGGTTCCGATGGGCTCCAGGCTGTCTCCCCGCTCGCCCTTGCGCAGAGCATAGATTTTCTTTTCGGCGGATTCCAGGATCTCCCCTGCCGTGCCGGTCTGGTCATAGACCATCTCGGTGATATCGCCAGCTGCCTGCCCCAGGCCCCGCAGCATGGCCTTTTCCTGGACAATGTTGGCATACCGGACGGCATTGGCAGCTGTTGGGGTGATCTCCATAAGCTGCATGATGTAGTCCCGGGAATTGTCGTGATAGTAGCCAAGCTCCTTCAGCTTATCCAGGATGGTGATGGGGTCGATGGTCTCCGAGAAATTGAACATGGTATAGACTGTTTCATAAATTTCCCGGTTCTGCTCCTGGTAAAAATCCTCTGGCTTGAGAATGCCGATGATGTCGGTAATGCAGCGGCTGTCGATGAGAATAGAGCCGAGAACGGCCTGCTCCGCCTCAAGGGACTGGGGCTGCTGCCTGGCCATCAATTCTTCATCCATGGTCTGCCTCCTTTGGATATGGGGTTTCTCAGATTTCCTCGATCTTTACCGTCAGAGGAGCGGTAATCTCATAGCCAAGCTTGCAGGTCACAGTGTAGGTGCCCACATTCTTAATAGCATCGGTGATAACGATCTTCCGCTTGTCCAGGGCAATGCCGGTTTTGGCCTTCAAGGCATCTGCAATCTCCTGATTGGTGACGGAACCGAAGAGCCGACCGTTTCCGCCGCCCTTGGCATTCACGACCACGGTCATCTCACGCAGCTTCTTAGATACTTCCATCGCCTCGGCTTTTTCCTTGGCAATGCGCTCCTGGGTGGCTTTATCGTTCATACGCATGGTGTTCACCGCATCGGCAGTGGCCTCAATGGCGATCTTTCTGGGCAGCATATAGTTCCGGGCGTAGCCGTCGGAAACTTCCAACATCTGGCCCTTCTTGCCCTTTCCACGAACATCCTGCAGCAAAATAACTTTCATACTTCTTATCTCCTTATTCTTCATAGAAAGCGTCGATCGACGCGATCAGTTTATCCAGTGCATCCTTTACGCTGACGCCCTGCATCTGTGCCCCGGCTGTGGCAGCGTTGCCGCCGCCGCCCAGAGGCTCCAAAATCATCTGCACATTGGCCGTGCCAATGCTGCGGGCGGAAATAATGGTCACGTCTCCATCGGGATACAGGACGAAGGAGGCCCGGATGCCCTTCAGGGTCAGCAGCTCATCGGCGGCCTTGGCGGCCGTGACTCGGTCGCAGGTGGTGTCCAGCGCCGCCACCGCCACTGCTGGTTTAAAGGTAGATCCGGGGGTATACAGGCCCTGCAGTGCCCGGTTGAACAGGGGCAGGCCGGGGTCGGCGCTGTACTCGGAATAGTTGGTGGCATACAGGTTCTGGTCAAAGCTGGGGTAGTTGGAGGCCGCCAGCACGCTGCCGTCCTTCACATTCAGCACCACCGCAGCACCAGCAGCGGCTTTCATATCGCCGGTGTTGTACACCCGGTTGATCATATCGATGTTATTGGCAAGTGCCTTGTCCACCGCCCGCTGAAAGTCGCTGTTGATGGTCAACTGCACGGTATGCCCCGGCTCCGGCACGGTGGTGATCTTGGTGTCCACGATCACGCCGTCCGAATTACGGGTGATGGTCTCCACACCATCCCTGCCGCGCAGCTCATCCTCGTACACGGACTCAAGGCCGGAGATGCCGATCACATCGTTCATGTTATAGCCTTTTTCCTTGAGCGGATAGGTCACCTGACCGTTTTCGTCGGTCACCTTCCACTTTTCGGCGGTGATCTTGCCCACGCGCCCCAGCACAGCGGGCAGGATATCGCCCTGCTCATAGCTGCGGGTGCTGGTCTCCACGATCTCCACGCCCGGCAGCGTGAGGGAATGCTCCTTGATGGTCGCCACCGTCGCCTGACTGACGTTTTCAGCCATAACAAAGTTATTTACGTTGGAAAAGGCCTGTCGGTCCATCTCGTAATGGATGCCCGCCAGCACCCGCTGCCACGGCAGTGAGAAACTTTCCAGCTGGTTTTTCTCCACCAGCATCTCCATCACATCGTTGGCGGTGGCGTACTGCTGCAGACCCAGCGTCTCCTTCATGTCTGCCAGCGTTTTCTGGTCGCTGGCACTGTCGGCGCTGTCCGTAAAGGTATAGTTTCCGGCGGCATCCGGCTCGCTGATGAGCAGGGTGTCCAGCCATTTTTCATCGTTCTTGCGCAAAAGCTCCACGATCTGCTGCAGCATGGTGTCCAGATCCTGATCTCCCATCTGCAGCTTGTTCAGCACCACATTATAACCGGTGCTGGTGGTAGCGATGTGCTTGCCGGTGCTGTCCACGATATCGCCGCGCGCAGCGGTGACCGTAAACTTATAATCCGTGGTGTTGGTGGCTTTTGCCTTAAAGTCGTCCCCGTTGACCAGCTGCAAAAAGATCAGCCGGAAGGTGTACAGCCCCATGATGATGCAGGCCACTGCGATGAGCAGCAGCATCCGCCGCACCACGACCTTGCGTTCATTTTCGTTCATCTGGTTCTCCTTTTACGGGCTAGACCACACCGTTGTCGATCCTGAACCCGTCATGGATGTGCTGCACCAGCCAGAAGGCCAGCAGCGCTGCCGGGATGGTCAGCACCGCGCCGGGCAGTACAAAGGTGACATACCGCAGCGCTGCGCCGGTATAACCCGGCATATAGTAGAAAAACAGCCAGTCCAGCGAGAGTACCACCAGCGCCGTTGCGGTGCTTACTGCGGCAAAATTGCCGGGGTTCACCTGCAGATACAACTGCACCAGCACCGATACCGCAAAGCAGAGCAGCAGCAGCTCCAGCGCCAGCATACCTACCGTGCGTCCGGCCGTGCAATCCCACAAAAGGCCGCCCACCGTGCCCAGCAGTGCTCCGGCAAATTCTCCTTCAAATACCGCCACCGCCAGACACAGCGGCAGCACCAGCAGCGGCTTTGCCTCCCCCAGCTGAAACAGCCCGGGCGTGGTCTGCAAAGCGGCGCACACAAACAGCGCCAGCACATAACAGCCCCACTTCAGCAGCTGGCTGCGGCTGCGCCTGCGGCGAGATTCCATAGCAGTGTATCCTCCTTAGTACGCAGTAACGATAAAAACGTGCTTGGCGGTGCGGGGGTCGGCACCGGGGCGCACCACCGCAATGGAGGATTTGCCGCTGGTCTCCGGCACCACGTCCTGCACCGTACCCACCAGAAGATCCGGGGGGAACACCCCGCCCAGACCGGTGGTGATGACCTGATCCCCCGCATGGGTCTCGGTGCTGCGCTCCAGATTGGTCAGGGTGCACAGGCCGTCCGCTGCATAGGTGGTATTGCCGTTCAGAATGCCGTTTTCCCGGGTGCGGGATACCACGCCCGCCGCGTTGAAGCTGGGGTGCAGAATGGTCATCACCTTGCAGCTGGTCGGATCAGCCTCTACCACCATGCCCAGCAGATAGCCCCGGTCACTGATGACCGCATCGTTCACCGCTACGCCGTCTGCGGTGCCCTTGTCCAGCGTGAAGCCGCCGAACTCGTCCAGCGGGTCGCGGCCAATGACAAAGCCGGACACATAGGTGGCATTGCTGTTCTTTTCCTGAATGTTGGCCAGTGCCTTGTAGGCCTCGTTTTCAGCCTTGATGCGGTCATAATCCACCATCTGCTGACGCAGCTCGGCGTTTTCCGCCGTCAGCTGCTCGTTCTGTTCCATGACCTTGTCGATGCTGGCATATTTTTCCCACATCGCGCCCACACCGCCGCTGACCACAGCCCCTGCCTTCTGGAATGGGGTCAGGATCACGCCCAGCAGTTCCTGCGGGGCAGCGGTCAGGCGTCCGTTGGCACCGGCATAGGCCATGATGCCCACCAGAAACACCGCCACGGCCACGAGAATCTTGAATTTCCAGGTATCAAAAAAATCTTTCAAAGGGTGCTTCCCTCCTGTCGGGATGCCCGCGCCCTACCGCAGGCCTTTGCATGAAAAAAGCGCGGACAGCCGTGCCATCCGCGCAAGATGCAGTGTTTGCAGCGGAAAAACGCACAGCTGCTGTGTCTGAAACTTTTCCGCATTCTGAGCAACACTCTCCGCAGAGAGCCGCTCTTACATATGTCCTCCATCGGTGTCCAGCACGTCATGCAGCACATCCACATGATCCAGCACCGCACCGGCACCCTTGGCCACGCAGTCCAGCGGGTCCTCCGCAATATGCACATCAATGCCGGTCTCGCTCTGGATCAGCTGATCCAGGCCGCGCAGCAAAGCGCCGCCGCCGGTCAGGGTGATGCCGCGGTCGATGATGTCCGCGCTCAGCTCCGGCGGGGTACGCTCCAGCGTCTCCTTGATGGCGGTGGTGATCTTGACCAGACACTCCAGCAGTGCGCCGCGCACATCCTCAGAGTGCACCACGATGTTCTTGGGCAGACCGTCTACAAGGTTGCGGCCCTTGATCTCCATGGTCAGCTCCGGGTCCAGTGCATAGGCAGAGCCGATCTCGATCTTGATCTGCTCGGCAGTCCGCTCACCGATGAGCAGGTTGTACTTGCGCTTGATGAAGGCAATGATGGCCTGATCGAACATATCGCCGGCCATGCGCACGCTGCGGGAAGCCACGATGCCGCCCAGAGAGATGACGGCGATCTCCGCCGTGCCGCCGCCGATATCCACGATCATGCTGCCGGTGGGCTCGCTGATGGGCAGGCCTGCACCGATGGCAGCTGCCATGGGCTCCTCAATGACAGACACCTGACGGGCGCCGGCCTTCAGGGTAGCCTCGCGCACAGCGCGGCGCTCCACCTCGGTAACGCCGGAGGGAATGCAGATGACCACCCGGGGACGGGAGAACATGCTGTTGCCGCAGGCCTTTTTGAGGAAGTTCTCCAGCATATTGGCCGTGATGTCGAAATCGGCGATAACGCCGTCCTTCAGGGGACGCACCGCCACGATGCTGCCGGGGGTACGGCCGATGACAGCCTTTGCCTCGCCGCCCACGCAGCGCACCTCGTCGGTCTTGGTGTCCACCGCCACGACCGAGGGCTCGCGCATGATGATGCCCTTGCCCTTCATGTAGACCAGAGTATTGGCAGTACCCAAATCAATGCCAACGTCCTTTGACAGAAAACTCATTGTTCCAAATCTCCTTACGATCGTTCCTTAAATCTATCCCAGAATGCCGGACGGCCTGCTGCAAACAGTCCCTCCTGCGCAGAATAACACGGTTCTATTATAGCCGCAAGTGCTCCATTTCTCAAGCGTTTCGGCAAGTTTTCTATCATTTTTCCATTTTTCTCACAAAAAATGCGCCAGCGTCTGTACGGTGCGGCTGACCGGCAGCCCCATAATGGTGTAATAGTCGCCCTCGATGCGGTCCAGCCACAGGGCCGCGCGCCCCTGAATGGCATAGGCACCGGCCTTATCGTAGGGCTCCGGGGTAGCAGTGTAGAACGCGATCTCCTCCTCCCCCAGCGGGAAAAAGGTCACCTTGCAGCTGTCCACAAAATGCTCTGCCCTGTTCCCTTTTGCAATGCACACGCCGGTGTGCACCTGATGGGTCTTGCCGGAGAGCGCGCGCAGCATCCGCTTGGCGTCCTCGGCATCGTGGGGCTTGCCGAACACAGCGCCGTCCACGTCCACCACGGTGTCGCAGCCGATGACCACGGCATCTGGGTGCTGTTTTGCCACTGCAAGGCACTTGCCGATGGCCAGTTGCTCCACCAGCTGCGCCGGAGTGGGGGCAGTGACGGCGCTCTCATCAAAATCGCTGACACAGACCGTGAAATCGGTGGTGTACAGGGAAAGCAGCTCCCGTCTGCGGGGGCTGCCAGAGGCTAAGATCAAATGATTCATAAAACCCTCTCAGTCACCTGCGGTGACCGCTCTCCCGAAGGGGAGAGCTTTTTTCATCAATCGGTTTACTCTTTTAAATTCTCCCCTCTCGGGTGTCAATGCGAAGCATTGACGAAGAGGGTTATTTTCCGGTAGAGCCAAAGCCGCCCACACCGCGCTGGGTGTCGCCCAGCTCCTCGGCGGGCACAAAGGCGGCGGTATACACCGGGGCGATGCACAGCTGCGCTACCCGCTCGCCGGGCTGAATGGTATAAGCCTCGGCACCCAGATTGACCATGGGCACCTTCAGCTCGCCGCGGTAGTCGCTGTCCACCACACCCACGCCGTTGGCCATGCACAGGCCGTGCTTGATGGACAAGCCGCTGCGGGCATACACCAGCGCCACACTATGGGCGCCGGGCAGCTCGATGGCAAGGCCGGTGGGCACCAGCACCCGCTGCATGGGGGCAACGGTCAGTGGTGCGTCCAGCACAGCGCACAGGTCGGCGGCAGCTGCGCCGGGGGTGGCATAGGCGGGCACTTTTGCCCGGGCATCCAGTACCTTATATTTTACAGTGATGGGTTCCATCGTATAACCTCGTTTCGTTTTTCTTTTTTCACAGGCAAAGCTTGGGGCACTTCCGGTGTTTTGTCAGTTTGTACCCTTAAAATACAGACCGCGGGTAAAATCGCCCTCAAAGGGGGCGTGGGTGCGGATGCTGTCCAAGATCTGCGCCGCTTCCTCGCGGGATTCCAGCGTAAAGTAGGCCACGCCATAGTCCACCGCCAGTGCGCCGGGCTTATCACCCATGTAGATGGGCACCGGGTTATAGATGGTGCGCACTCCAAGGCCGCACCGCACCGGGAACTTTTTGGCCTTGCGGTCGGTCAGCACGCCGGTCTTATCGCAGTGGGCACAGTCATGGATATTTTGCAGCGGGCAGGCGCGGGTGAGCATCAGCGGCATATGACCGTAGATCATCACGCCGGTGGGCACAGGCTTACCGTTCCGGGTGGGCGCAATGGTCGCAATATCGCTATCTTTCACCTCCGGCAGGATGAGCAGGCTGGAAAGTCCCTGCTCTGCATAGAACTGTGCCGCCACATTGTTGGTGATGTTCAGTCCAAAGCCGCCGGTCATGGGCAGGCCGCGGCACAGCCGCAGATGGGCGATGTTGCTGACCTCGTATCCGGCAAAGCCCGCGTCCTGCGTGGCAGCAATGCGGCGGGCAGTGTCCTGCTCCAGCGCACCGAACATGACCCGGGGCAGCTCCAGAAGGGTCTTTGCCCGCCACTCCCGGGGCACACGGTCGGCCTGCGCAATGGGCAGAATGAGATATTCCACCCCGTCAAGTGCCCGCTCCGGCACCTGTTCCCAGCGCTCGAACCGGGCACGCAGGGTGCGGCGGGGCGGCAGAGTGCGCTGCGGCAGGGCGGCGACGTGCTCCTCGGTGGTCGGCCAGGGGTGCAGCGCCTCCCGTTTTTTGAGCAGGGCATCCAGCGCTTCCCGACGCAGCTCGTTCACGGCACTGCCGGGGATGAACCACGGCCCGCCGTCCATTTCCACAGTGATCTTCTCTGCCGTAAAGGGGGTGCCGCCGGTCTTTGCCAAACTGCGGTTCAAACTCTCGGTGGGGTCGGTGCGGGCAGGCTGCGGCTCGGCATCCCCATAGGCAAAGGCTTTGTTGCCGTCGGCATCGGTAACGGTCAGCTTTTCGCCGCCCTCCTCGATCTCCAGTTTCATCTGCACCGGCACACGGGAGCGCTCGCGGCGGTAAAGCTCACGCAGCATGGGCAGGGTCTTTTTGGTCAGCTCGGCGTCAGCTTCGCTGCGCACACCGAACATGGTGCCGTCGATTTTTCCGTCCAGATAGCCGGAGGTGAAGCCGGAACGGCTGAAGGCGTTCTTCAGCAGGTCGCGGTCGTAGGCGCGGCCCTCGCGGCCTGCCAGACAGGCACTGACCGCCGCTGCCACATACTCCGGCGTGCGGAGACGACCCTCGATTTTTGCCGATGCTACGCCAATCGCCTGCAGCTTGTCCAGCTTGTCGATGGCGGAGTTGTCCTTAAGGGAGAGGTGGTGCAGCCGTCCGGGCTTGCCTTCCGGCAGGGCATTGGCTTCAAAGGGCAGACGGCAGGGGCCCGCACAGGAACCGCGGTTGCCGCTGCGCCCGCCCAGAAAGGCGGACATATAGCACTGGCCGCTCACGCTCATGCACAGCGCACCGTGGATGAAGCACTCGGTCTCGATGCCGCAGTGCTTTGTGATGTGCTCCACCTCGGGCAGACTCAGCTCACGCGCCAGCACTACCCGGGTAAAGCCCAGCTCCTTCAGCTCCAGTGCACCTTGCAGGGTGTGGACGCTCATCTGGGTGGAGCCGTGCCGGGGCAGCTTCGGGGCAATTTTACCAATTAAGGTAGCCACTGCCAGATCCTGACAGATGACTGCATCCGCACCGCTGGCTGCTACCGCCCGGATAGCCTGTTCCAGCGCAGGCAGCTCGGTGCCGTACACGGTCGTATTCAGCGCAACGTGCACCGCCACGCCCCGGGCGTGGCAGAAGCGCACGGCTTCCTGCAGACTGTCTGCGTCAAAGTTGCCGGCACCCGTGCGGGCGTTGAAGCCCGAAAAGCCCAGATATACTGCGTCCGCGCCGCTGAACACCGCAGCGCGGAGCATTTCTTCACTGCCCACCGGGGCTAAGATTTCGATCCTTGCCATAGTTCTCCTTCTGACTTCTATCTATATAAGGTACATTCAGTTGGTCTCGTCTGCCTGCGCACTGTCTGCCGCCGGGGCTTCCGGGGCGGGCTGCTCCCGTTCCGTCTCTGCCGCAGCACGGGCGGCGCGCTCCTCCCGGCGGGTCTCGCGCTGGCGCTCCTTGGCCAGCTGCTCCCGCAGGGCGGCAGCTTCCCGGCGCAGCACGGCGTTTTCCGCCAGTGCCTTGTCCTCAGCCAGCTTTGCCCGGGCTGCATCTGCAATGTAGTCCTGAATCTGGCTGCGCATATTCTCGGCGCTGCCGGTGCTCTTGCGGTATTCGTCCAGATAATCCATCGCGCAGAACACCGCCGCCTTGGTCACCGAGAGGTTATCGTTGGTGTCCAGCAGCTTTGTGATGTCCTCGTCCAGCTTTTTGGCAAGACCCAGGATGTACTTTTCCGAATCTGTAGTTGCGATGGCATACGGTGTGCCTGCAATGTTGACCCTTACCTTGTTTACCATGGTGTTTTCCCCTTTTTTATCCTGTATCTGTACGGCGCAAGGCCGTTTGTTCTGCATCTTACCGGGATTTGGCACCGTTCCCGGTAACGTTTCGGCTTTCGAAAACGTTTCGGCGGAGTTTCCTGTGCCATTACTGCCGGAATTACTCCCCGAAAAACGTTTCGCGGCTCAGTTCTACCTTCTATTATAATATAAATACGCCGCAAGAAAAAGTGGAATTTTTGAAATTTCGGCATATTTGTCAGAAAGTGGCCTGAAAAAATAGCAGTTACGGAAAAAAAGCGCCTGTTTCCTTGCATTTATAAATCGTTCATATTATAATAATTTTGTTATGTTGGCAGCCGGGCGAAAGAGGGAACGTTTCTGCTGCTATTATCTACTCAATTATTTTAGCAAAGCAAACGCTTATGCGGATAGGAGCACACTATGACATCAAAAGAATTTGGCAAAATTCTTCAGGACAAGCTCACCAGTGAGTACGGTGTGGAGCTGAATGTTGCCTCCAACCAGCAGATCTACCGTTCTCTGGCTCTGATCTGCCGTCAGATGATGAGCGAGAACCACAAAAAGTTCCAGTCCAAGGCTATCGGCACCGGCACCAAGCAGGTCTACTACCTCTGCATGGAGTTTTTGATGGGCCGCAGCCTGAAGATGAGCCTGTTCAATCTGGGTCTGGACGAGGTTGCCAAGAAGGCACTGGCCGACGCCGACATCAATCTGGACAGCATTTTTGAGGAAGAGCCCGATGCAGGCCTGGGCAACGGCGGTCTGGGCCGTCTGGCTGCCTGCTATCTGGACGGCATGGCCACCACCGGCATCTGCGGCACCGGCTACTCCATCCTGTACGAGTACGGCATCTTCAAGCAGAAGATCGTGGACGGCTGGCAGCAGGAGCGCGCCGACAACTGGCTGCCCGGCGGTCAGGTGTGGCTGAAGAGCCACCCGGATCAGGCTGTGGAGATCCGCTTTGACGGCGAGATCCACGAGAACTGGGACAACGGCTTCCACTACATCCAGCACACCAACTACAACAGCGTCATGGCCATTCCCTCCGATATGTATGTGCAGGGCTACGATGGAAAGGGCGTTGCAAAGCTGCGTCTGTGGCAGGCAAAGGCCCCGGACTTTGATATGTCCAGCTTCTCTCTGGGCAACTACAACACTGCTATGAGCAAGAACGCCAACGCTGAGCTCATCTCCAAGGTGCTGTACCCCAACGACAACCACGTTGAGGGCAAGATCCTGCGCCTGCGTCAGCAGTACTTCCTGTCCGCTGCTTCTATCGGCGATATCGTGCAGAACCACCTGTCCAGCTACGCTACGCTGGAGAACCTGCCCGACAAGGTCGCCATCCAGCTGAACGACACCCACCCCACGCTGGCTATCCCCGAGATGATGCGCATCCTGCTGGATGAGTGCGGCTTTGACTGGGACAAGGCCTTCAGCATCTGCCAGAAGGTGTTCTCCTACACCAACCACACCGTTATGGCCGAGGCTCTGGAGAAGTGGAACGTGGACATCTTCAAGATGACCCTGCCCC
>ERZ831979.2909-NODE-2909-length-10642-cov-13.542080_pt1 | contig 10642 bp, 6 predicted proteins | sample MGYA00519952_ERZ831979 | MGnify/ENA primary metagenome ERZ831979 (study PRJEB31850, sample SAMEA3708723) | human gut metagenome | biome: human gut; feature: human-associated habitat; material: faeces | place: China | collected 2014 ...
CTTATCGGTTCGTTGAATTCTGATTTTTAAAGAACAGCGCTCCTAAGAGCACAGAATTGAAAGCTTACCAACTCATCAACTCTTTGTCAAATTTATTCGCTGATGACTTGGCGTCGTCAGCGAAGGATTGAAATTAAACACGACTCCGGCGCACTTGTCAAACATTTGCATCAAATTCCGTATTACTACTTAGAAAACCTCCCTCGATCCACCCTTTCACGTCATCCGGTCCTTCGCCGCGCATGGACTTCGACCGCATTTGGAGGTATCTTCTTCTGGACCATTCCGGAGGCGCCCGTGCGCCTCTTCAACAACCACAACCTTCATGACTCATCTCAAGCCCATTGCAGTGCTCGCCCTGATTCTTGCCGCCACGCTCGAGATGCGCGGTCCGATCACGGCCGTAGGCCCGCTCGCAGGGCGCCTTACCTCCGAGCTCGGCCTCTCCGCCTCCGAATACGGCCTTGCGGCCGCCCTTCCGATTGCGGCCTTCGGCCTCTTCTCGTTCGCCGCCCCGGGCGCAGCCCGCCGCTTCGGACTCTACGGCGCCGTCATCATCTTTCTCGGCGTGCTTGCCGCCGGCGGATTCGTGCGCACGGCGCCGAGCTATCCCGCGCTCCTTCTCGGCACGCTTCTCATCGGCGTGGGCATCGCCGCCCTCAACGTCCTCATGCCCGTCGTGGTCAAGACGCAGAACGAGGCGAAGACGGGTGCGCTCCTCGGGATCTACACAGGCGTCGTCGGCCTTTCGGGCTCGATCGGCGCACTCACCTCGCATCCGCTCGCGGCCCTCACGGACTTCACCCAGTCGACCTTCCTCGCGTGGGCCGCCTTCGGCACCGTCGTCCTCGCCCTCTGGCTCGTAGCCTTCGGCCGCTCGTCGGGCCCCTCCGCCATGCTCCTTCGCGCCCCGTCCCTCAGACGCCATCCCGGCGCATGGGCCGTCACGGCCGTCATGGGGCTGCAGTCGCTCCTCATATATACCGTCGCCGCGTGGCTCCCGCCCTATCTCCAGACACAGGGCGTCGGCGCCGACGCCGCAGGCGCTGCCCTCGCCCTCTATCTCGTCTCGGGCCTCCCCGCCTCCATCCTCACCGACCGCTTCATGAAGCACTGCGGTCCCGAATGGGCCTCCGAAGCCCTCATGTCCCTCTCCTATCTTGCAGGCCTCTGGCTCTGGACGCTAGGCGGCCCCTGGATCTTCCTCGGCAGCATCCTTGCGGGCGCCCCGCAAGGCTCCATGCTCTCCGTCGCCTTCATCCTGATGGCAAGGAAGACGCGCTCCTCGGCCCACATGCTCGGACTCTCGGCGCTCAGTCAGGGCGTGGGCTACCTCGGCGCGGGCCTCGGCCCCCTCGTCTTCGCCGCACTCCTCCCCGCAGGCTGGGGCGCCTCGCTCTCCTTCGTTGGATTCATCATCGTCCTCTGGGCCCTCGCAGGCCTCGCAGCCTCCCGCTTCTCGGAAATCCATCCATAAGGATGATCCGTCCGCCCGAAGCCTGCGTTTTCTGTACACTGTCAGCGCCGGGCGCATCCTCCCGATCCGTCCCGAATCCATTCATCTTCAATACGGTCCGCCTCATCATGTCCCCAATCGAGCAGCTCAGCAGCACCCCGAACCCCGCCGTGCTTCTGCTTGACTTCGAATCCGCGCCCGCCGGACTCGAGGAGTCGCTCGCCGCAACGCTTCCCGAGGCGACCCGCAGCCGCATCGCGGCCTTCAGCCATCCCGTGCGCCGCCGCCAGACCCGCTGGGGCCGCATTCTCGCCGGCGCCGCCGCGCGCATTCTCGACGCCGAACTCGTCGAGGAGCCGCCCTACGCTCCCTATCTTCTCAAGGACGGACGCCGCACCGCGCTCTGCATCGCCCACACGGGCACGAGCATTGCGCTCGGCATCGCCTCCGTCAATGATCCCGCCATGGGACTCGACCTTGAGACGATGCGCCCCGTGCGCAGCATCGAGGGCATGTCCCGCATGAGCTTCGGCGAGGCCGCCTCCGCCGTCGTGCGCCAGTGCGCCGAGAGCGGCGACTCGGAACCCTTCTTCCGCGCCTGGGGCATGAAGGAGTCCGAAATCAAGCTCAACCGCGGCGGCTCGGGCTGGCGCCTCACGCTCGACGAAGAGAGCCGTCCCGTCGTCCTCGATCCCGAGGGTCGCCCCGTCCTCGCCACGCACGCCGCCTTCGGCAGCCTGCGCCTCACCGTCCTCACGGGCGCATGCACCCCCGCCATCGGCCGCGTCACCCCCGCCGACATCGCCCGAACGCTGCTCTGAAAGCCTTCCTCGACGCCTGCGCCACATTCGATTTCGTGCAAATGGTTTGCGGTTGCAACTGATGCCTTGCTCTCGCGCCGCATGGGCTACACTCATGAATTGGCCGGGCGCCCGCGTCCGGCACGTGTTCAATACCCCGAAGGATATACGCCGTGCGCCGTTCATTGACCGCCGTCCTGGCGCTTTCAGTCTGCTCCGCCTCCGCGCTCGCCGCCGACACGCTCAGGATCGACATCAAGGGTCTTGACGGCGATCTGGCTGCCAACGCCCGCGCCTGGGTCGAGCCCCTCGAAAAGTCCGGCTACACGGATACGCCCGCCGCCCGCATGAACGTCGACAAGACCGTCAGGCTCTCCCTGCGCGCACTCGGCTACTACCAGCCCGCCGTCTCCATGACGGTCAGGGACAAGCGCAGTCTCGAGGTCACGGTCGTTCCGGGCGAGCCCGTTCTCATTTCCGACGTCGACGTGCACGTCACGGGTCCGGGCGCCGACGAGCGCGTCTTCAAGTTTCTTCAGAAGCGCCGCGTCCCCAAGAAGGGCGACGTGCTCAACCACGCCAAGTACGAGGAGTTCAAGAGCTCCCTCACGAACGCGGCCCTGCAGCTCGGCTACTTCGATGCAGAATTCGTCAAGAGCCAGCTCGGCGTCTCCATTCCCCTTCGCGAGGCCGTCTGGTCCATCGACTACGAGACCGGCGAGCGCTGGCGCTTCGGCGACGTGACCTTCTCGGGCTCGCAGATCGACGAGGAGCTTCTTCGCAATATGACGCCCTTCAAGAAGGGCGACTACTACAACGCCGACGTGCTCGGCGACTTCAACCAGAAGCTCGCCTCCGCAGGCTGGTTCAAGTCCGCCGTCGTTGCGCCCGACTTTCAAGCCGCGCGCGATGCGGGCACGACCGAGCTGCCGATGAACTGCGACGTCACGCCCCGCGCGGCCAACATCTTCGAAGTCGGTCTCGGCTACGCCACCGACACGGGCCCGCGCGCCAAGTTCGGCTGGAAGAAGCCATGGATCAACAGCCGCGGCCACAGCCTCTCGTCCTCGACCGAGGTCTCCTCGGACGAGCAGCTCGTCGACCTCTCCTACAAGATTCCCGTCGTCGCCAATCCGCTTGAGGAATACTGGCTCGCCCAGGGCGCCATGAAGCGAGACGTCGTCAACGACACGGACTCCAACAACATGACGCTCGCGCTCTCGCGCAACTGGGAGTTCTCCACAGGCTGGCAACGCTCGATCGGCGTCCACTGGATGTTCGACTCGTTCACGCAGGCAGGCGTCTCGAGCAACACCATGCTCGTCTATCCCAGCATCAGCTTCTCGCGCACCCGCAGCAGGGGCGGCATGATGCCCTACTGGGGCGACACCCAGCGCTACAGCATCGACACGGGCACCCATTATCTCGGCAGCGACGTCGACTTCATCATCATGCAGGCCCACGGCACGCTCATCCGCACGCCCTGGCGCGGACACCGCTTCGTCGTGCGCGGCAGTGTGGGCAAAATCAAGACGAACGACTTCGACGAAGTCCCGCCCGACCTGCGATTCTTCGCGGGCGGCGACCGTTCCGTGCGCGGCTACAAGTACGAGTCGATCTCGCCGCGCGACAGCGAGGGACGCCTCACGGGCGCATCCTGCATGGTGACGGGCAGCGTCGAATATCAGTACAACCTCACGGGCAAGTGGTGGACGGCCGTCTTCTTCGACGTGGGCGAAGCCAGCAACAGCTTCGCGAGCTTCGACTGGAAGCGTGGCGCGGGCGTCGGCATCCGCTGGAACTCCCCCGTGGGCCCCGTCAAGCTTGACGTCGCCAAACCCGTCGCCGCGGACGCCGGCGAGGACGACGGCCTCCAGTTCTACATCGGTCTCGGAGCCGAACTATGAGACGTTCAGCCAAAATTCTTCTCAGCGCCGGCGGCGTTCTCGTGCTGACGGCCGCAGGCCTCGCATGGCTCGTCGCCACACCGTCGGGCCAGCAGACGCTGCTTCGCACGGCGCTTCCCCTCGTGCCCGGCCTCAAGGCGGGCTCGATCGAGGGCGGCTTCTTCGACCTCACGATCACGGACCTCTCCTACGAGATGCCGGGCCTCACTGCAGGCGCCGACCGCATCACGTTGAGGCTCGACCGGGACGCGCTCCTCTCCGAGCGCCGCATCGCCGTCACGAAGCTCGAGATCCTGCACCCGCACGGCGTGCTCGACTCCGCATCACTGCCGCCCTCCGACCCGTCCGAACCCACCGCCGATACGGGCCCCGTCACCATGCCGTGGCCCGTCTCGCTCGACAACGCCGAAATCACGAGCCTCGACTTCACCGCCGACGGCACGAAGGTGACGCTCGCCTACTTCGGCGCCTCCGCCTCCTGGATCGGAGAGGCGCTCTCCGTCAAGCCCCTTCGCGTCCGCTCGCTTGCGGTCGCGCTGCCGGGCTCCGAGAAGACCGCCGAGGAAAGGGCCGAAGAGGAAAGGAAGGCGGCCGAGCGCCGCGCAGCCGAGATCAAGGCCAAGTTCGAGGCCCGAAAGCCCGTGATCACGTTCGACGCGACCGAGCTCAACAAAATGCTCGCCGACCTCTTCTCGAAGCCGCTCCTCACGGAGCTGCCCGAAGTGAGTCTTCCCTTCTCGCTCGACGTCTCCGAATTCGAGGCCACCGACCTCAAGCTTGCAGGCGCCTCGCCCGTCATCATCGACGAACTCAGGCTCGACGCCTCCATGAAGGCGAGCGAAGTCGAAATCCGCCGCCTCGACCTGAAGATGCCCGAAGCCACGGGCTCCCTCAAGGGGCGCGCACGTCTCTCGGGCAAGTGGCCGCTCGACCTGCGTGCGAACACGAGACTCTCCGTCGCGCCAGTGCGCGGCGAGAAGGCCGACGTGACGCTCGTAGGCGAAGTCATGGGCAAGGTATCGCTTGCGGCCGTGGCCGAAGGTCCCGTGCCCGCCAAGTTCCTGCTTGCGGCCGATCCCGCCACTGCGGGCCTCCCGTTCTCCGTTACGCTCGTCTCCCCCGGCCTCAAGCTGCCGCTCGAAGGTGCAAGCCCTGCCGACCTGACCTCGCTCTCCGCCATCAGCCTGCGCATGTCGGGCGACGTCCGCAACTGGAAGCTCGATGCAGGACTCGGCGTCAAGGCGCCGGGCACTCCGTCCGCCACCGCCGGACTCAAGGGCCGCGGCACCCTCACCTCGCTCACGCTCGACGAGCTCACCGCGAAGACTGCGGGCGGCACGGGCCGCGTCACGGGCGAGATCACCTGGGTCGACGCGCTCCGCTGGCGCGGCGACATGAAGCTCGCAAACCTCGACGTCTCCCACTTTGCGCCCTCCGTCAAGGCCGTCCTCTCGGGCGGCTCCCGCACGTCGGGCCGCATCGACAAGAAGGGCTGGTCGGTCGAGCTTCCCGAATTCGACGTCAAGGGCAGGATCGAGAACGCCGCCCTCGACGTTCACGGCTCTGCCATCGCGCAGAGCCCCATGAAGGTCTACGTCCCCGACGTGAGCGTCTCGCTCGACGCCAATAAGCTCACGGGCCGTGCCATGCTCGACGGCAAGAACATCAAGGCCGACATCAAGGTGGACGCGCCCGATCTGGGCAGAAACATGAAGGGGCTCGCAGGCAGCGCCTCGGGCTTCGTGACGATCGGCGGCACGCTCTCCGAACCCGTCGCCAAGGCCGACCTCACGGCCACGGGCCTTCGCTACGGAGACGACGTCGGGCTCGAGGCCCTGATGCTTCGCGGCGACATCTCCGCAAAGCCCTCTGGCGAAGTCGGCGGCTCGATGATGCTGCACGCCTCGAACGGCGCCCTCTCCGAGAGCCTCGTCCTTCATGACATCGTTGCTAGGCTCGAGGGCACCGACCGAAAGCACGAGCTCACGATGAATCTCTCGGGCGTGCCCGTCAACGCCGAACTCAAGCTTGCGGGCGCCTTCGACACGAAGTCCCTCGTCTGGAAGGGCACGCTCTCCAACGGCACCGTCTCGACGCCGATCGGCAACTGGCATCAGGACAAGGCCGCGGGCCTCGTCTACAAGGCCTCAAGCTCCGAGGCGGTGCTCGAACCTCACTGCTGGGTCGGCAAGCCGGGCGACGTCTGCATCGACGACAAGCTGCGCGCAGGCGAAAAGGGCTCGGCCACCCTCAGACTGCGCAAGTGGGAACTTGACGTTCTCAAGCCCTGGCTGCCGCCGCTCACCACGGTGGCAGGCACCGTCAACGGCACCGCCAAGGCGAAGTGGGACCTCTCCTCGGGCAGCCTGCCTGAAATCGATGCGCTCGTCGACGCGGGCGGCATGACCGTCACGCAGACGACGGGCGAGGAGCCCCTCGTCGTGCATCTCGACACCGTCAGCCTCAAGGCGCGCACCGACAAGTCGCGCGCCTCGGCCGAGCTCGACGTGAAGATCCGCGACAACGCCGACCTCAAGGCAACGGTCGCCGTGATCGATCCCGCCAAAACCCGCAGGCTAGACGGCCGCATCCTCTTCAACGGCGGCGACCTGTCGATCGTCAACACCCTGATCGGTTCGGGCGAAAAGGTCGAGGGCAGGCTCAACGCCGACGTGGCGCTCTCGGGCACGCTGCTCAAGCCGCTCCTCAACGGCGGCATCGCGCTCACGGACGCAAGGGTCTCCGAAGGCGCCGTGCCCCTCGTCATGAAGCCCTCGAACATCCGGATCGACTTCGCGGGCGACACGTCCACGCTTGAAGGCCGCCTCGAGACGAGCCAGGGCGCGCTCGACCTTGCGGGCGACGCGCAGTGGCGCGACATGGCGCACCCGACGGCGAACGTGCACGCCTCAGGCAGCGGCATCCTCATCACGGTTCCCCCGTACGCCAACGTCACCGTCTCGCCCGACGTCTCGCTTGCGGCCTCGTCCGAGCGCGTGACGCTCAACGGCAGGATCGAGGTACCCGCCGCGCAGATCACGGTGGCGGACCTTCCCGCCACGGCCACGGGCGTCTCGTCGGACGAAGTGCTCCTTGACCGCCACATGAAGCCCAAGGTCTCGAAGACCGCCACGATTCCGATCGACAGCAACATCGTGGTGCACATGGGCGATCAGATCTTCATCGACGCCTTGGGCCTCAAGGCGAAGCTCTCGGGCGACCTCAAGGTGACGCAGGACGCAAAACGCGGCCTCGGCCTCAACGGCCAGGTCAACGTCGACGACGGGCGCTTCCACGCCTACGGCCAGGACCTCATCGTGCGCACGGGTCACGTGATCTTCGCGGGGCCGCCGAGCCGTCCGCAGCTCAACATCGAGGCCATCCGCAATCCCGAGGCGATCGAGGACGACGTGACGGCGGGCATCCGCGTCACGGGCAACGCCATGCGCCCGAAGGTGACGGTGTTCTCCGAACCCGCGCTCTCCCAGCAGCAAGCCCTCTCCTATCTGCTTCGCGGACAGGGGCTCGACACGTCGAGCGACGACAACTCGATGATCACCTCGGCGCTCGTGGGTCTGGGCGTCTCGCAGACGGGCAGGATCATCGGCCAGATCGGCGACGCGGTGGGCATCAAGGATCTCGGCGTCGACACGGCGGGCGTGGGCGAAAGCTCGCAGGTCGTCGTGTCGGGCTACATCCTCCCCGGCCTTCAGCTCAAGTACGGCGTGGGCATCTTCGACTCGCTCGCGACCATCACGCTGCGCTACCGCCTGATGCCGCGCCTTTACCTCGAAGCCGCCTCGGGCGTCAATCAGGCGTTCGACGTGCTCTACAGCTTCGAGTACTGACGGTCTTCTCCGCATCCGTGAACGCATCGAGGGCGCCTTCCTTCCGGAAGACGCCCTCGATTGTTCTTGAGCCTGTGGACTCGACCGCAGGTCCCGGTTCGTCACCGGGAGGCCTGCGAGCAGGATTCACGACTTAGAGGTCGGCGTTCTGCGTGCGCTTGGCGGGACCCTTGTAGCCTTCGGTTTCGATGAAGGCGGTGTCCATGGCGGCGACGCGCTTGCCGTCGACGTAGGTGTGGAGCCAGATGTCATAGTTCGCGCCGGCGAGCATGTTCTGGGCGAGGCCCTTCTGCGTGAACGTGAAGACCATGTCCTTCAGACCGTCGCCGTCAACGTCGCGGGCTTCGGCCTTGACCGGCTGGGCGAGCTTCTGACTCATCGTGATCTTGTTGCCGATGGAGGCGCGGCCCACACCGCCCCAGGTCTGCTTCGGATCGGCCTTCGTGGCGTCGAGCTTGCCGCTCGAGAAGAGAACCACTTCAACCTTTTCGTCGCTCTTCGGGTTGATGCTGTCGGCCATGACGGCGAGCGTCCACGGAGCCTTTTCCTCAAGCTTTTCGGCAACGGCGGCCTGGGCTTCGTTCAGCATGCGGACGTTGTAGGCATGCAGATATTCGACGGCCTTTTCCTTGGAGACCTTGAGAAGGGTCTTGGCGTGAGCCGTGACGGCGGGAACATCCTTTTCCCAGCCGGCTTCAAGCTTCTCGACGAAGGCGCGGACGTCCTTCTGGTCCTGACGCTGGAAGTCGTACGTGTTGGCGGCGGCGACAAACGTCGTGACCGGCCATTCGGAGCGCCAGCCGAAGTATTCCGGCGTGCCCTTGAAGTGTTCGGCCGTAGCCTTGTCCCAGCTCATGAAGGCAGTGCCTTCAGCCGGACGGGCGAGCGGATAGAACGGGATGTACGGGGATTCGCACGGACGGGCGAGCGCGCGGTAGCCGGTGATGAGGAGCGGATTGGCGTTCATTTCGAACACTTCGGACTCATGCGTCGTGGCGCGGCAGATGCCGAGGCTGTTCGTATGCGTCCACTGGGCATCCTGTTCCTGGATGTCGTGTTCGTGCGTGCGCAGCAGGTCCTTCACGTCGTCAACCGTCCACTTCTTCGTGGCGACGGCGGAGTACGGGAACTGTTCCGGATCCGTGATGTTCTTGCCGATGATCTTGTTCCAGGCGAGGTTGTTGCGGCTGGAGTTGTAGTCGGCAGAGCGGCGTTCGGCCGGAGCGACGGCAACGCGGTAGTTGAAGTCGCTGTAGACGCCTTCCTTGGCGGGCTTGTAGCGACCGTTCTTGATGGCGCGCTCGATCATGCCCGGAGCAACGATGACGTTCTTGGTGTCAGTTGCGTCAACCTTGTCCATCATGAAGTTGTTCGGAATGTAGATAATTTCATTGTCCTGCACGCGCCTTGCAACCCACGTATTGCCCTGATGAATGGCAAGCTGCCAGGCTTCGTTCGGGTCAGCGATCGTATACGTGCGGCCTTCCGAGAAGTAGCCGTACTTGCCGAGAAGCTCGATGGCGATGTCGACGGCGTGACGGGCGCTCGTGGCGCGCTCGGCCATCAGGCGGCGGATGCCGTAGCCGATGCCGCCATCCTTGGTCGGCATGATGTCGTCCTTGTAGATGCCCGTGCAGGCATTCGTGACGATCGTGACGCCGTTTTCATTGACGAAGCCGTCGGAGAAGGAGGCGCCGGTCGGATCGAAGGTCTGCGACCAGAAGAAGCCGAAGGTCTTTTCAACCTGCGGAATGGAGGCGGCGGCCTCTTCGAACTTGATCATTTCGCCAGCCTTGTGAGTGGCAGCCGGGACCCAGTGCTGAGCAGTCAGAATGCGGCCGCCGTTGTCCTCATTGTGGCCCACGAGAATGTTGCCCGTGGCGCTGGCGTCCTTGCCGACGATGACCGTCGAGCAGGCGGAGGCGTTGAAGGCCATGGAGCCCATGGCGGCACCGATCGCGAGAACGGCAAGCTTGGTCTTGAAGTTCATTTGATTCTCCTCAAAAGATTCAACTGCCGCGACGAAGTGGTCCTGTGTCGCTTACAAGCAGTTGAGCAGCAAGTTTACGCATGGTCCTCATTCCTTACCAGAGAGTTTTTCCTTAGCGAGCAACCCCTAGAACTTTCGTTTCAAGGGGAAACCCTATTGTCGCTCGAACCCTGGTGCAGCAAATGACGCTCCCCGTTCCGAAATCTTCAGAGCTTCCTGACCCGGACAGCGAAGCAGCGGAGCGGAGCGCCGCCCCGATCTTGATGGCCGTCTTCTCCTGCTTGAAGTTGCCAATCCCGGTTTCCCTCACGGAATGGAGGACGCACTCGAGGCAGCTCATCCGGACGGCCCGCAGGCATATGGACGTCCCCGATCAGGTCGTCGACCTCGGAAAGGCGGCTTGTGGACATGGACGCCAGAAAATGGCTCTCAGGAACGCCGTGAACAGAAAGCGCATGCCTTAATCATCGGCTCCATTAATGTATCTCTGCAACAGCCTTTGAGCAAGTTGAGCGAAATATTTATTTCATGAGATTGAGTTTTCTGCCCCTCTTTTCCGAGCCCAAAAAAAGGGAAAGCCTCCGGAAAAAAGGCTTTCCCAAAATGACGCGGCTCTTTGTTTGGGGACCAGAGCCGCGATC
>ERZ831979.2920-NODE-2920-length-10610-cov-3.921175_pt1 | contig 10610 bp, 9 predicted proteins | sample MGYA00519952_ERZ831979 | MGnify/ENA primary metagenome ERZ831979 (study PRJEB31850, sample SAMEA3708723) | human gut metagenome | biome: human gut; feature: human-associated habitat; material: faeces | place: China | collected 2014 ...
TCGGACAAACGGTTTTCAAGACCGCCTCGTTATGACCACTTCGATACCTCTCCGTGTTTCGCACCTCAATCAGTGCGAGATTTATTCTATCATCAGAACTCCTCTCTGTCAACCATTTTTTTTACATTTTTTGATATTTTTTGTTTTGCCCTCAAATGTATTGTCATTCCGGGTGCTGTAAATAAACATTGGCGATCAGCAGGTCTTCTGGTGTTGTAATTTTGATGTTGCGGTAACTTCCCTCGATCAGCTTTGACTTTTTGCCTTTGATGCGTTCCAACACCATAGCATCGTCCGTAATCGCAGTATCCTCTGTTTTTAACATTTCCTCATATGCCTCGTAAATGAGTGCATATGAAAAAGTCTGTGGTGTCTGTATCATCCAAACATTTTTTCTGTCTGGTGTCTGCTTTGCATAGCCTTCTTCATCTGCAATCTTAATGGTATCTTTCACTGGCATACCAACAACACATGCCTGATATTTCTGTACCTCCTGCATACAGCGTCTGATAATGTCCTGATTCACAAAAGGTCTTGCTCCATCATGAATCAACACATAATCCGCATCACTCGTCTGCTTTAGCCCTTCAAACACAGAATGATAACGTTCTTTGCCACCTTCTACGATAGCCTTGACCTTTGAAATTCCGTATTTATCCACAATCTCTTTTCTGCAGAATTTTTCTTCGCCCTTTCCAACTACAAGAACAATTTCATCTACTGCACTATCTTCAAACGCTTTTAACGAATAATACAGGACTGGTCTGTCCTGTATTATAAGATACTGTTTATGCACTTTGGAATTCATTCTCTTTCCGGAACCTGCTGCCAGAACAATTGCGGTATATTTTTGTTTTTCCATCCCTGTTCCTTCCATTATCGATTCTATAGCCAATTATTTACTAACGTTCTCCAAGTTTTAAGTTTGGAATTGCATTCAGATCTAATCCATCCCTTTTTCCTGCCAGGAAATCATAGTAAGCTGCAACACCAATCATCGCTGCATTGTCGGTGCAGAAAATTGGTGACGGATGATAAAACTTCACACCTTTTTTCTCACAGGCTTCGCGCATAGCCTCCCTTAATGTTCCATTGGACGCCACACCTCCTGCGATCGCAAATTTGTCCATTTTAAACTCATCGATTGCTTTCATCGCATTTCCAACCAGCACATCTGTTACTGCTTTCTGGAAAGAAGCTGCAACATCAGCCTGCACAACCTCAATTCCCTTCATATTACATCCGTTAATATAGTTTAATACCGCTGATTTCAGACCGCTAAAACTGAAATCGTATGGTCCATCTTCTATTTTTGCACGCGGAAATTCCATCGCATGTGGATTTCCCTCATGTGACACTTTCTCGATTTTCGGTCCGCCCGGATATCCCAGTCCAATGGCGCGTGCAACTTTATCAAAAGCTTCTCCCGCTGCGTCGTCTCTCGTTCTGCCAAGAATCTCGTATTTTCCATAGTCAAGTACTTTCACAAGGTGTGTGTGTCCACCCGATACAACAAGGCATAAAAACGGCGGTTCTAATTCCTTATTTTCAATGTAGTTTGCACTGATATGCCCCTCAATGTGATGTACGCCTACCAATGGAATGTTTTTGGCATAGCTGATTGCCTTCGCCTCTGCCACTCCAACAAGGAGAGCGCCCACCAGACCAGGTCCATAGGTTACTCCTATCGCATCAATATCATCCAATGTAACAGATGCATCTGACAATGCCTGTTCAATTACCTGATTTATTTTCTCAATATGTTTACGCGAAGCAATCTCCGGTACAACGCCACCATATAAAGTGTGCAGTGCGATCTGAGACGAGATCACATTGCTTCTGACATCGCGGCCATTTACCACTACGGCTGCTGCGGTCTCATCACAGGAGCTTTCGATTGCAAGTATTTTTATCTCTTTATTCATCATCCGAAGAATCACCATTCACCTGATAGAACACCAGAATCTTCCAGTTTCCATCTGCATCCTTTCTCAAAACATACATTTGATAAGTCCTGCTGTATGCGCTTCCCTCTTTTATAAAATAGGAAGCTTTCACATAGGCGCAGTCATCCCCATCTACTTCTTTGTATTCTACGTTGTTGCTGCTGTCTACAGCAGAAGACGCAATGGTCTTATTTTTATCATGATACTCTGAAATATCTTCTTTTAAATCCTTAAAATATTCATCTCTTGGATTATTTTCCAGCAATTCATCATCAAAAAGTTTTCTCGCCTGATCTCCAAGATCATAAAGTTCATCATCCGTATATTCATCATTATAAAAACAGGTGATAATACGATTGTAAAGCTTCACAACTTCACGAGGAGTAGCCGGAAAATTTTTATCCAGATTTTTCGTTGTCAGTTCCTGTATCTCTGTCAATGTAATATTCTCTTCTTCTTTTGCATTGTTCCGATTGGTGAGATAGTAATAACCGCCCAATATTACACACACGCACACCACGATTATGATCACAAATTTTGTATTCTTCATAAAATCGCCCTGCCTTTCTTTTTATCCAAACTACATGTAACATTTCAGGATCCAAAAATCCTATTCATTTTCATCAAAAAGTAATTCGACACTCTTCCCATCTTTTCCAAGATAAGCATTTGGAAAAATCTTTTTTACCTCAGGCATATAATCTTCTGCATGAACTAAAGATGGTGAAAAATGTGTCAGCCACATTTCTTCCACCCCGGCTCTTTTTGCCATATCTGCGGCTTCATAAAATGTCATATGCTTGTATTGTTTTGCTTTTGCTATTTTATCTTTTTCTGCATACATACCCTCACAGATGAAAAGATCGGAATGCCTTGCACATTTTACAATGTTTTCTGTTGGTCTTGTGTCCGTACAATAGGTTACCTTGATTCCTTTTCTCGGTGCCCCAAGCACCATGTCCGGGGTAAAAGTAATTCCATCCTCCGTTGTGACTGTCTGACCTTTTTGTAACGGATTCCACAATTTCTGTGGAATGTGATTGTTTCTGGCTCGTTCCACATCGAATCGTCCGGCACGTCTGATCTCGACTGTGTATCCATAGCAGCTGATATTATGATTTACTTTAAATGCATGAATATGATATCCGTTGATCTCCATATCCTCTTCCGGTCCGGTCAATTCTATGTACCTGATCTCAAAGGGAAGTTCCGGTGCGATCATGCGCAGCGCACTTACTACTTTTTCAAGTCCCTTTGGTCCGATCATTGTGAGTGGTTCTGTCCGTTCCGCATTTCCCATTGTGAGAAGCAGCCCCGGAAGTCCGCTGATATGATCTGCATGGTAATGGGTAAAACAAATAACGTCAATCGGTTTGAATGTCCATCCTTTTTCCTTGATGGCGATCTGAGTTCCCTCACCACAGTCGATCAACAGATTGCTGCCGTTATAGCGCATCAGCGCTGCGGTAAGCCATCTGTGTGGAAGTGGCATCATGCCTGCTGTTCCTAAAAGACATACGTCTAACATGGATTTCTCCTTTTCTAACTCTATACTATCTCTCAGTGCCCATGTACCATTACATAGGCATCCTCTTTTGGAAATTCATAAAATCCTTTGCGCATACCACACTGTACAAACCCATTGCGTTCATACAGCCTGATGGCACTGTCATTTGATGCACGTACTTCCAGAACAATTCTTGCGACGCCTTTGTTTTCTGCAATTTTTAATAATTCTGTAAGTAACATACCACCAACTCCATGGCAGCGCTCTACCGGTGCTACTGCAACATTAGTAATTTCTCCCTCATCCATTGCCAGATACATACCAATATATCCAATGATGCGGTTATTTTCCTCTGCTACAAGAAAAACCGTATTACCAAGGTTGACTGCATCTAAAAATCCCTGTCTGCTCCACGGCTGTGAAAATATCTGCCGTTCTATTTCTGCGACTGCATCGGTATCTCTCACCTGCATTTCCCGAATCTGAATCATTTTTTCTGCTCCCCTTCAAGTCTTTCTCTCTCTGCCTGGGAAAGTCTTAAATAATCAGGTTTGTGTTCCTCCGCTGTCTCTGTTTTTCCCTCTGTATAATAGATCTCTCCAAGTGCTGCCACTGCTCCCGCACGCTGTTTGTTCACATGCGCTGGTGCAAAGGTATATGGCACCGTGCAGTTTTCATGGATATATGTTTCGAACACTGCCACACCATCCCCTAAAAAGACAACTGCCTGTCCGAGTTTGTTCACTTCTGCGATAATCTCATCAATCCCCACTGCACACTGCGGTTTTATAATTTCCATCTGATTTCCGTCAAAACGGTACAAGCCTGTGTACGTCTGGTTTCTTCTGGCATCCATCAGCGGACAGATGATGTCTCTGTTACCTGCGAGATTGTATGCAAGAGCATCCACTGTAGGGATGTGGATCAACGGTTTCCCAAGCGCCAGTCCGAGTCCCTTTGCTGTGGCAGAACCGATACGAAGTCCGGTAAAAGAACCCGGTCCGCCGGAAACTGCGATGGCATCGATGGAATTTAAGTCCAATTCGATCATTTTTGCCACTTCATCTAACATCGGGAGAAGTGTCTGGGAGTGTGTTTTCTTATAATTAACGGTATATTCGCCCTTTAAGTCATTGTCCTCTACGATCGCAACACTTGCGACGAGTCCTGAACTGTCAAGCCCTAATATTTTCATAACGTTTTTTGCCTTTCCTGCTAATCTAACTCTCGAATGGTAATTTTACGATAATCGAAGCCTTTTTCCAAGTCCTTTTCAATAGAAATATCATATCTTTTCTCCGGCAGGATCTCTTCGATCAGATTTGCCCACTCAATCATGCACAGACCATTTCCATAAAAATAGTCCTCATATCCGATCTCATCCATCTCTTCAATATCCCCGATACGGTAAACATCAAAATGATAGAACGGCATACGCCCTTCCTCGTAAACCTGTACGATGGTAAATGTCGGGCTGCAGATTGGTTCCCTGATACCAAGCCCCTCCGCAATTCCCTGCGTAAATACAGTTTTTCCAACACCAAGATCTCCAATTAATGTGTATACATCTCCCGGTTTTGCCTGCTGCCCGATTTTTTTCCCGAGGGCATGTGTCTCTTCGGGAGAAAATGTCTCGATCATTGTCTCTTTCATATCGCTATCCTTCCTGTCAAATGTCCCTTACTGCATTTTTACACGATGTTTTGGCAGCTTCTCATTTGCAATTTTTGCAAGTTCCTTATACTGTTCCCCCAACTGCTCTCTCGGAATAATATACGCATTGATCCTTGTGCTGTAAACCAAAACATTGCTTTTTGTCGCTACCATTTTGTAAATCTGATCCCATGGAAGGTTTGCACTCTCCTCCCCTTGGGAAACGGTAAATCCGTTTTCATCTACAAGATAATGTAATGTTCCACGCAGCACTTCCGATGCTGCAAGTGCACTCTTGGAACGCAGCCACAGCGTGACCGGCATATACAATAGGAAGATAATGCCAAACGCAATATACAAAACCGTATAGGTAATGTCTAGTCCACCATATGTTAAGCCCGCCACAATAAAAATAATAATGGATACAATAATGGAAAACCATCCATGAAATCCTGTGTAGGTCTGATACATATTAAATCGGTACATATCCTGAGATTTTAACTTTATATCAAATTGCATATAATCCTCCTTGTTTTGCGAAGCAAAATGCGACTGCCCATGCAGGAGCAGAGGATTTGGCCTCCTGTTCTTTAACAAAAAAAGTATATCATTTTTTGCAAAAAAAGAAAAGACGCATATAAAATACGTCTTTTCCAAATTTTTTTAGTTACTGTCCGCCCGCCTATTCCAGCAGCTTTTTCACACTTAGCGGTTCTGGCTTCCTTTTAAAATCGGGGAGATATGTTTGTACGTAAGGAACGTGATCACAACGGAAAACATTCCCTTGATAATGGTAAATGGCATGTTAAAGCAGATCAGACACTGTAAAATATTTTTTACAGATGGAAGAATTGCCTGATAAGCTGCCAAAATCACTTCCTCCGGCATAAAGTTGTAATATACCGGATATACGAGAAAGTAATTTGAAATAATACTAAAGATTCCCATGAATGCCGCACCGGCCAGAGAGCCGATCAGTGCAGATTTGCGGTTCTTTTTGTGTTTGTAAATAAGTCCTGCCGGAAGCACAAAGGCTACGCCCAAAATAAAGTTTGATAACTCGCCGACACCACCTGTCGTTGTGATGAATAAGTGCAATACGTTTTTGATCAGACATACCACGACACCACATAAAGGTCCCATTGCAAATGAACCAATTAATGCCGGAAGTTCTGAAAGATCCATCTTAATAAATGCAGGCATGAATGGTACGGAAAAATCCAGAAACATTAAAATATATGCTACTGCGGATAACATTGCTGTTACGGTAAGGTATCTTACATTGACTCTCTTTTCTGTTTTGTTTACGGTTGCTGTTTGTGTGCTCATTGTCACTCGTCTCCTTTTCTGTTTGAACTTGGAATTCGAGGTGAATATTACGTGTAATAAAATACCCCGGATATATGAATATCCGGGGCTTATACAGGTTTCCCTGTTAAATTCTACATGCTAAAAAACACGCTTTCTTCTCTCATCCAGACTATACTGTCGGTTCCGGACTCACACCGGATCAGCTGCTTGCGCAGGTCACGGACTTTCTGGCATTCATTGATCGCCAGATCACCGTCGGTCGGGAATCTACGTTATCGTATCACCCTGCCCCGAAGAATTCCTTATTTGTTTTACATGTTTATTCTATGCATATGTCTGTCACTTGTCAATATCAATTTTAAAACAATTATAATTCCATTTTAAACAATTACAATTTCATCGTAAGCTGGATACGCTGTTTTTTCAGATCGACACTCATGACTTTCACTTCCACGATATCACCGACGCTGACGACTTCGAGTGGATGTTTGATGAATTTGTCACTCATCTGCGAAATGTGGACCAGACCATCCTGATGTACTCCGATATCGACAAATGCACCAAAATCAATAACGTTTCTTACGGTTCCTTTTAAAACCATGCCCGGTGTTAAATCTTTCATCTCAAGGACATCGCTGCGCAGGATAGGTTTCGGCATATCCTCACGCGGATCACGCGCCGGTTTTTCCAATTCCTTCACAATATCCTGCAGGGTGATGGCTCCAATGCCAAGTTCTTCTGCCAGCTTGTCATAATTGGAGATTTTTTTAGAAATACCATCCAGATTCCGGTTTTTGACATCTTCCATGGTAAATCCTAATTTATCCAGCAGCTTCTTTGTGGCATCATAACTCTCCGGATGCACACCGGTAGCATCCAATGGATTTTTACCATCTGTGATACGCATAAAACCGGCACACTGCTCGTAGGCTTTCGGTCCTAATTTTGCAACTTTTAAAAGCTGGTTTCTGGATCCAAATCTTCCGTTTTCTTCGCGGTAAGCTACAATATTTTTTGCGATCACTTTGCTGATGCCGGAAATGTACTCCAGCAGAGAAGCAGAAGCAGTATTCAGATCCACACCGACTTTATTCACACAGTCCTCAACCACACCGCTTAACGCCTCACTTAATTTTTTCTGGTTCATATCATGCTGATACTGACCGACACCGATGGATTTCGGGTCAATTTTTACAAGCTCTGCCAGAGGATCCTGCAAACGTCTTGCCATGGAAGCCGCACTTCGCTGTCCCACGTCAAAATTCGGAAATTCCTCTGTCGCAAGTTTACTTGCTGAGTAGACAGAAGCGCCCGCCTCATTGACGATAATATACTGTACTTTTACCGGAATCTCTTTTAATAAATCGACGATCACCTGCTCAGATTCCCTTGACGCAGTTCCATTTCCAAGTGATATCAATGTAATATGATATTTGGAAATAAGTTTTTTTAATACCGTCTTTGCCTCTTCCACTTTGTTCTGTGGTGCGGTCGGGTAAATGACAGTCGTATCTAACACTTTTCCGGTCGGATCGACCACTGCGAGTTTACATCCGGTGCGGAATGCCGGATCCCAGCCAAGCACAACCTGTCCTGCGATCGGTGGCTGCATCAATAACTGCTCTAAGTTCTTGCCAAACACACGAATCGCACCATCCTCTGCCATCTCAGTGAGACTGCTTCTGATCTCACGCTCGATCGCAGGCGCAATGAGACGGTCATAAGCATCTGCCACAACTTCTTTTAATACAGGTGTTGTATTCGGATTGTCTCTTGTGATCACTTTCCGCTCAAGAAAACGTAAAATATCTTCCTCCGGCGCCTCCACTTTCACGTTAAGGATCTTCTCATTCTCACCGCGGTTTAACGCAAGTATACGGTGCCCAGCCAGCTTATTCACAGGCTCATCAAACTCATAATACATCTCATAAACAGATTCCGCCTCCGGATCTTTTGCCGTGGAAATCACATGACCTTTTTTCATGGTAAGGTCACGGATTCTCGTTCGGTAATCCGCCTCGTCCGAAACCGCCTCCGCAATAATATCTTTTGCTCCGGCAACCGCATCCTCTGCGGAATTGATATCTTTTTCCGGATTGATGTATTTGGCAGCCTCTGTCTCAAGCGGCGTGTTTAACATCTGTAGAGTGATCACATTGGCAAGGGGTTCAAGTCCCCTCTCCTTTGCAATCGTAGCCCTTGTTCTGCGCTTTGGTTTGTAAGGGCGGTATAAATCCTCCACTGCAACCATCGTCTCAGCCGCAAGAATCTGTGCCTTTAATTCATCTGTCAGTTTTCCCTGTTCCTCAATGCTGTTTAAAACAGTCTCCTTACGCTCTTCCAGATTTCGGAGATAGGTAAGACGCTCATATAGATTACGGAGCACCTCATCATTTAAGGAACCGGTCACTTCCTTACGGTATCTGGCGATAAAAGGAATGGTATTCCCCTCATCGATCAATTTCACTGCTGCCTCTGCCTGACTTTTTTTGATACCAAGTTCTTCAGAGAGTTTCAAAATAATATCCATGGTAAATCCTTTCTTCCTGAATTGTTTTACAGACTTATCCGCAGTCTGCCAATCCAATGTTCTGACGTTTTCCCGTCAGAATCCTGCTGATACCCATTGTACCACGTTCCCTTCTTACGCTTCAAGTAAAAGCAATTGCATTTTTTTATTGTAACATCCCGTTTTCCTATGCTATAATAAACTAATTTGAGGTAAATCATAAAACCTTATCATTTTCATTTTACTTTTAAGGAGGAAGTTTTTTATGAACGAAAACAACGGAGCAATCCGTGACGCCAGCGTTCTTGGCGTCCCAAAAATGTTAATCTTAGGATTACAGCACATGTTCGCTATGTTCGGTGCAACCATTCTCGTACCGATTTTAGTAAACAGCTACTTTGGTGAAGATGTACTTCACGTTCAGGTTACTTTGATCTGCGCAGGTGTGGGAACATTATTTTTCCATCTGTGTTCCAAATTCAAGGTTCCTGCATTTCTCGGTTCATCCTTCGCCTTTTTAGGCGGATTTGCAACTATCGCAAATCTTGACACCGGCGTTTTTGCCGATATGTCCAACGCAGACAAACTTTCCTACGCATGTGGCGGTATCGTCGTAGCAGGTTTACTTTATCTGGTACTTGCTCTTATCATCCGTCTTGTAGGTGTAAAAAAAGTTATGCGTTTCCTTCCACCTGTTGTAACAGGTCCGATCATTATCTGTATTGGTTTAAGTCTTGCCGGCTCTGCCATAAGCAACGCTTCCACAAACTGGCTTCTTGCATTTATTGCACTGGCTACCATTATTGTATTTAATATCTGGGGAAAAGGAATGTTTAAGATCATCCCGATTCTGATGGGTGTTGTTGTTTCCTATGCTGCCGCACTGATTTTCAATGCACTTGGAATGACAAATGCAGACGGTTCCGCAATCCTTGATTTTACAAATATCGCATCTGCTGCATGGGTAGGTATTCCTAAATTCTCTATCTGTAAATTCAATATCTCCGCTATTTTGGTTATGGCTCCGATCGCCCTTGCTTCCATGATGGAGCATATCGGTGATATGTCTGCCATCTCTGCAACTGTCGGAGAAAACTTTATCGAAGATCCGGGACTTCACCGCACACTGCTTGGTGATGGTCTTGCAACTGCTCTCTCCGCTCTGATCGGTGGACCAGCAAACACAACCTACGGTGAGAATACAAGTGTACTGGCGCTGAGCCGTGTATATGATCCGAAGGTTATCCGTCTGGCAGCTTTTTATGCGATCATCTTAAGTTTCATCCCGAAAATGGCAGAGATTATCAGTTCTCTTCCGGCTGCGATCATCGGTGGTATCAGTTTCATTCTTTACGGAATGATCTCCGCTGTCGGCATCCGCAACGTTGTTGAGAATAAAGTAGACCTGACAAAATCCCGTAACCTTGTTATTGCAGCATGTATCCTTGTCTGCGGTCTGGGTTTCTCAGACGGTCTGACTTTCCATGTTGGAGGCACAGCAATTACACTGACCAGTCTTGCTCTGGCAGCAATTGTTGGTATTGTATTAAATGCCATCCTTCCGGGAAATGAGTACAGCTTTGAAAGCAGTACAAAACAAAACAAGAAAGTGTGCTAACACACACTTACGCGAATAAAATTATTAATAGCACATCTTTCTTGCCCGCGCCGAACACGATTGCGA
>ERZ831979.2924-NODE-2924-length-10602-cov-18.755855_pt1 | contig 10602 bp, 11 predicted proteins | sample MGYA00519952_ERZ831979 | MGnify/ENA primary metagenome ERZ831979 (study PRJEB31850, sample SAMEA3708723) | human gut metagenome | biome: human gut; feature: human-associated habitat; material: faeces | place: China | collected 2014 ...
TTCGACCTATCAAAAGACCAATTTTAATTTGGGTGGCGCATTGACGAAGTCAGGACAACGATAAACATCTATAGGGAAAGGTGTGAAACTCAATGAGTTTCGCACCTTTTTCGTTTTTAACACTTGGTAATACCTATCTTGTATTATGCGATTTTTATTGAATATTTGTACCATGTCTTATTGGTAGATGGGATGAATACGCTTATTCATGCAAAGGACTGTTTCAAGACATACAGGACTTTTGATCATTGATTCATTTGACCGAAGTACATGCCACTTCGTAAGCACTCGATACGAAGAGGTGTGTATGCATTTTGCTTTATTCTTGGCTCTATTCGGGGTCCGAAAAATCGATAAAAACATGGATTTGTATGTTAATGCAAAAAATAGTAGATAAATATCTTTTTTATTGCGTATTCGTCAATTGTCTCTAGGGATTTTAGTATTTTTGTAGCGTAGATGTTATCAAATAGTTGTCGTATGGACAGAAAACTCAATCGAATTATGACGGCTTTAGTTGATAATTGCAAGACTAACAAGCGGCTCGCAGAGCAGTTAGGAAAGGATCCTGCAACTGTGATCAAATGGTGTACTAACGCATGTTAACCATCCCTTGAGATGATGACAATAGCTAAACTCCTAAACGTTGACCTCAGCGATCTTGTTCGTTTCGAAGCAGTGTCTGATCCTGTGATTAAAGAATAATAATCAAGCAGACTATTGACATGAATAAGATATCGCTAAACCAAGTTCAAATACAGCTTGCCATTGTTGCAACATGTAGCGAGGTTGAGAGTTGCAGCAATATCTATCAGAATCTAGTTGCGGGCGAGAAGGAGTGCATGGATATTGAACGTCCGCAATCTCTGGAACTTGAGGCAATACTATCGTAAATGTTTAAGACTGCATAACACTTATGAATCCATACCAATACGCTACAACCATAAAGGATTTCTTCTCAACAGATGAGAATGCCATCATCGGTATTTTGACTCAGACAAATGCGTTTGATTCAAAACGTACTACTATTGCATCTTGGAAGGAAGAAATCTCTACTCTTAAAACTGCTTTGAATGAATACAAGGTGGAGGATGGTTTCGTGGCATTCGAATACACAATACCTCGTGTTGACGGAAGAATAGATTGTGTAATTGGACTCCGAGGAGTTCTTTTTGTGCTTGAGTTCAAGACTGGTGACACACGGGATATCAATGCCGATAAGGAGCAACTGTTGCAATACGTTACAGACCTCAAAAATTTCCACTTTGAAAGTTATGACTTGCCAATTGCGCCAATGTGGGTAGTACCAAGTGCAGATGTGCCAATTGCGAGAGTAATGCGACCAACCACAAACGAGAATATCTTTGGATTGATGTCTGTATGCGATACAACGATATCAGAAGTGTTCAAGAAAGTTTTGACTTCCGAGTATGCAAACAAGATTAAGGTTGATGCTGATAATTGGTTACATAGTCCATATTGTCCAACCTCTAACATCGTTGAAGCTGCTCGCAAGTTGTATGCCAACCACAAAGTAGAGGATATAAACCGAAGTGATGCAAGGGGCGAAGACCTGATACGTACAACAGACACCCTCATCAACCTTATCAATCAAGCAAAGGCTCGAAACGAAAAATACCTTTGTATGGTGACAGGTGTGCCTGGTGCGGGTAAAACGCTCATCGGACTTTCTGTTGCAACTCTTCACCAAAACGAAGAGCATAGCAATCGCTCTGTTTATCTTTCCGGAAACCGCCCGTTAGTAATGGTCTTGCAGGAGGCGCTTGCTCGTGATGCTCGTGACAGAAGTAAAGTAAAACTTGAACAAGAACTTGCTAAAATTGACGATAAGAATGAGAAGAAACTCTATAAGAAAGCAAATAAGGTCAGCATGACCGACATTCGCTCTCGTATCAAGCAATTCATTCAGCCGGTTCCAAACTGGCGCAAGGAATATCTGAAAGGTATTCTTGTGTCCGGTAAAGGAGAAGAAGTTTCGTTCATCAAGGATGTCAATTACCAATATAAAGGTGAAGGTGAGTTCTATATTCCATACGATCATGTTTCAATTTATGACGAAGCTCAGCGAGCATGGGAAGCAAAAGAGAATGCGTCCTATGTCCGCAAGAAGGAGAAGCATCTGTCAAATTTCCCAGAATGGTCTGAACCTCGTTTCTTGATTTCATGTATGGATCGTCATCCAGATTGGGCAGTTTACATCTGTCTTATCGGTAATGGACAAGACATAAACCATGGCGAAGCAGGTACTGCAGAATGGATTCGATCGATAAAGCACTTCCCGAACTGGCAGACTTATGCCCCTTCGGACATTCTCAACGATGCAGAGGTTGCAAAGGAAGCAAAAGGTTTGAAGATAAACTACCTCGACCATTTGCACCTCAGTACAGACCTTCGTTCAATCCGAGCAGAGAACCTTGCGGAACTTGTTAATTCAATACTTAGCATGAAGGTTGATACGGCACAATCCATCCTGAAGAAACTTGACCGCTATCCAATCCGCTTGACCAGAGACTTGAAGAAGGCAAAGCAATGGGTAAAGCAAAATGCTCGTCCTAACGAACGATATGGTGCCCTTGCTTCATCCAAAGGTCAACGTCTAAAGCCTGATGCACTTGTTCTTCTACCAGCCAACTCGTCAGAGACGGAAGTTATCCCTTGGTTTTTGGGAGACAAAACAAATGTCAACTCTTCATACTATATGGAGGATGTTGCAACAGAATTCCAAGTACAAGGTCTTGAGATTGATTGGGCTGTAGTTGCATGGGATGCAGACTTACGTTATTCAGCCAATGGATGGAAGCAATTCCAGTTCCGTGGTAGCAAATGGATGAACATCAACAAGGATGAAATCCGACGCTACCAGATAAATGCATATAGAGTAATACTCACACGCGCTCGACGTGGCATGGTAATCTATGTTCCAGAAGGTGACAATGAGGATCATACCCGTAAATGCGAGTTTTACAATAGCACCTATAATTACTTCAAACAGATAGGAATAAAGGAAATATAAAATGATTAACTTTCAATTTTTTCCTCGTTCACATGGTGTTACACCGGGGATAAGAGAAATCATCGAGAGTTTCAAAACTTAAGTGATGACCATCAAATTGTTATTGAAGTTGAAGCAGGAAGAGCTGTACGCAATAATCAATTCCTGAAAGATATATTTAGGCATGTATGAGGTTGAATACTTAGTTATTGCAGTTCTGAATGAGTGCTCGTTTATGAATAGCGGCAAACTCAGCGACAAGTTTGTAGCGACCCTTGCATCTCTGAAAGACAATCAAGCTGCTGCTCAATCAGCAAAGAGAGCTCACAAGTTCAATTCTCAGATTGACGCAGAACTGGAGGTTTTCAAACTTGGTGTTCCATATTGGATGAAGGTCTATAGTGACCTGTCAAAAGAAAGTGTTCTATCGTATGGTGAGCTTGAAATCATCAAAGGTATTGCATCGTACATGGGTAAGGGTAATCTTCCTTCAACTGCACAATGTAAGCGACTGCTTAAGATAATAGCTAAAGCAGAAGATAAAGGTTATATAATGCCAAATTAATAGAATGAAATCAGTAATGGATATTTCCGACCGCATAATATTCGTGAACATCAAGAACTCATACGAGGCATACTTGAATCATGACACTAAACATCCCCTCTATCGTTCATCCGTGTATGACTGCACGGTGAAGTATTGGCGTGTGGATGACGAAAAGGCGCGGAACGCTACACTCATCATTGGGTGCTACAAGGGTATTGTGAAGGAAGTAGTGAAGATAACCGAACCATACAAGGTTGATGCTGATAAGTTCCCTGGTCGTAAAGTGTTTGCTGGTATCGAGCTGCCTGATTCACCTTATATGGGCATGGACATCAGAACTATCTTTGATACTCTTGCAAACTTTACCACCAAGTATTACAACCTATAGTAGTAATCGGTATGAAACAGATAAAACTCATCGTTGGTGACATAACTAAACTGTCGGTTGACGCTATAGTCAATGCTGCTAACCGCTCGTTGTTGGGCGGTGGCGGTGTTGATGGTGCTATCCATCGTGCTGCCGGTCGTGAACTTTTGAAGGAGTGCATGACACTTGGCGGTTGCGAGACAGGTCAGAGTAAGATTACTGGTGCTTATAACTTGCCATGTAAGTATGTGATTCATACTGTCGGACCTGTTCACTATGGTAATGATAACGAGGTCCAATTGTTGGCTTCATGCTATGAAACTGCGCTTGCCATCGCGAAGGAAAAGGGCATCAAGAGCATTGCTTTCCCTTGCATCAGTACAGGTGTGTATGGTTATCCAAAGGCTGAAGCTGCACAGATTGCGTTGAAGATTATCCGTGAGAGCGACTTCGACGGCGACGTTATCATCTGCTGTTTCTGCGATGTGGATGCCACATATTATAATATATAAGGAGAAATCGTTATGCTCGACAGAAACCTAAGCGTATACCCCTTGATTCAAATACTTAGTCGTCCCTTAAAAGCCCATTTTTGCGAGATACTGTGTTTAAACAATATCTTGCAAAAATGGGCTTTTTAAGGGACGACTACTTATAGGTAAGCGTCCTAATTGGCACACACCGGATTTGTCTGAGCAGGGCGATGGACTATTTTATAGCCGATAGCTACTGCCACTATACTCATAATAGGACTGAGCAGGTTGAAGAAACAGAAAGGAAGGTAGGTAAGTGTTGCCACGTTGAGGATAGTGGCCTGTGTCATTCCGCAACTGTTCCATGGGATAAGGGGCGAGGTAACGGTTACGGCATCCTCGGTAGTGCGGCTCAACAGTCGGCTCTCATAACCTCCCCGACGGTAAGCATCGCCAAACATGCTGCCAGTAAGGATGATGCTGATGTATTGGTCGGCTGTTACCAAATTCATGAACAGCCCCGAGCAGACCGTTGAACTAACCAAACGTAACCGAGTGCGCATAAATTTGACAAACACCGCCATCAAACTTTCGAGCATACGGCTTGCCGTCATGGCTCCGCCAAAACACATGGCGCAAAGAATGAGCCACACCGTGTGAAGCATGCCCTCCATACCACGCGTAGCCACCAGTTCGGTAAGAGCCGGATGTGAAGTTTGCAGATTAGTCGATCCGTAGCAACTCATCATCACCCCTTTGAACAGGTTGTCTTCACCGCCGATTTCGCGCAACACATCGGGCTGAAACAGCAAGGCACCGATGCAGGCTAAAGCGGTTGACAGGGTGAGGGTAATGATGGAGGGTACCTTTCGGGCAATGAGGATGCCGGTGACAATGGGTACAACCAGCAACCAGGGTGTGATGGTGAAACGTTCGTTAAGTTGGGCGGTAAATTCCTGGATATGCGTGGTCGGCGCCGAGTCATTGCTCAAGCCCAACAGCGTGAAGAGTATCAAGGCCAACACCATGGCTGGTACGGTGGTCAGCATCATGTAACGAATGTGCTTAAATAAAGGGGTATCAGTTACAGAGGCGGCCAGAATCGTAGTTTCGGACAAAGGCGAAACTTTGTCGCCAAAATAGGCTCCCGAGATAATGGCTCCGGCTATCCATCCTTCGTGAAAGCCCTGAGCCTTGCCGATGCCCATGAGCGCAATGCCAATGGTAGCAATGGTGGTCCACGAACTACCCGTCATGAGCGACACCAGCGTGCAGATAATGCAGGCCGAAGTAAGGAAAAAGTCGGGATGAATAATGTGCATGCCGTAATAAATAAGCGTAGGTACCACACCACTCACCATCCAGGCACCACTCAGCGCACCGATAATAAGCAGAATAATGATGGAAGTGGCCACACCGGTAATGTTGCGCGTAATGGCCTGCTCGTAATCCTGCCAGGGTATGCGGCAATAGACCATGCCCACGAGTACGCAAACGGCCGTGGTGACCAGCAGCGATATTTGACTGCCTCCGCTTAGGGCATCGCTTCCAAAGGTACGGATGGTGAAAAACAACATCGTAACCAATACCACTACGGGGATAAGCGCTACGAAGGGTGAAGGGAGTTTAACGGGTGTATGCATTACTGTCTGTTAGTTTTTGTAGTGTGTTATTCTATTTTTTTTGAGTGCAAATATACACTAAATCCGTAATTATACCCTTTGTTTATGCATTTATTGCGCTCTTAAGTCGTATTTTATGCAAATATGCTATTTCTTCTGATTGCTTCGCGGCTACTTTCGTAGGTCAAGAAAACTCGGCATGCGCTTTATCCATCGGGCCCAGGTCGTGGAAAAGCCGAAGAAGCGGACAGTAGAACTTATCTATGCAGGCGCGTTTCGGAAAGGCCTACCTATCAAACTTTTTCTAGTAACATAATGTCAAAGAACGCAGCTATTTCTTGTCAAATTAAAGAAACATACAGCGTACGATTTTTTAGAAAAGGCTACGATTGTAATATTTTAATAGCAGCCCAGCGTCCATCGTTTTGTTGCAAAGCAAGTATTTTGATTTGCTGCCCGTCGTTGATTCCTTTAAGCAAATGCTCTCCGACATACGAATCGGATATTATCGTATACTTTTTGCCGTTTCTATCTGTGCGGATAGACGCTATTCCGCTTCCTTCTTTAATCCACGATTCATTGATAGAGCCAACATGCGGCTTAATCCAAACAATCTTATTATCCTGTAACTTGATGTCGAAGAATGTTCCGTTTGCGCTATGTTTATGAAGGCCAAATTTCGTAGGTTTCTTCAATCTGATTGTGTCATTTTTCGAGCGGAAAATCCAAGTTGTAATTTTTCGGCCAGGATGATTTTTATCTGCGTTTTGGGTTTCTGCAACCTTTACTGCCATTGTTGTTGGTAATGAACTATATATAAACTCTTCCGCTTTGGCTGCAAACTCTGCATAAAGTGCCTTGTTGTCCGCAACAGCAGAAACAGTCAATAGTGGATTATACATTTCCCTAAAGTTCGGTTTAAGATTCCACCCTTGCTTCTGATAAGTCTCCCTGTATTTCTCCAGTTCATATTTAGCGTTTTCTTTAAGGCCTTTTTGATTTAGTAACGAAGCCAATCTGAGCCGTACACCCCCTAAAAACTCATCCTCCGTACCGCAGGTAAGCGCTTTGCATAACAATCCAATTTTTGTATCATAATCTTCAATCAATTCTGTCGTTTGATTCCACAAATAGAATTTCGAAGGATACTGCAAAATCAGATTCTTGTAATAATCCAAGGCCTCTTCCTTTTTACCCTGAGAGATGAGCACCGTAGCTTTGAAATAAGGCATGTTCTGACTCTTAGGATATTTTGTCAGCGCGTTGTCAACCAAATTGCTGAAGTCATCAGGAGATTTTATACCATCAGTTTTAAGTTCTTTGGCATATACGCCAATTAGTTTTTCAACCAACGACGGCAAGGTATGTCCTTCATTGGTTTTGTATTGTTCCCAATCCTCCGTCCTAAGGTTTTCAAGTCCCCAAATCCGGATGAAATCTCTGATACGAAATTGCAAAGGCGTGGTCTGTTCAATTTTTATGGCCTCACCAAGAATCAGAGAGTGAAGGATAGAGGGGCGGGGCAAATTTAATTTAAGGTATTGGTTCAGGAGTATTTTTCGGTTATGGGTTTCTCCAAGGTTCGTCTGCTTCAGTGCATAATATATCAGCCAGCCAAAATCCGGGTATAATTTTTCACCCAGATTACCTTCATGGTACCATTCAGACATTTTGTGGTGCCACGTAATCGCATCTCCTCCATTTTTTGCATTTTCAACAGCATCTTTTATTTCCTGATAATGTGGAAGCCTTCGTCGTTCAGCAGTAGCAATAGCTTTTTGCATAAATTCATCCCCATTGCAGAAGTCATTGTATAGCGCATGCATTCGTTCTATAGTAGCCCCATCATCTTCACCAGATTGTTGTTTTAACACATCATTCAGACACCAAAATAGTGCCCCTGCTGTATAGTTGTTTGAATGATTGGCAAATTCGTTTTCAGCAGCCGTTAATGCCTCTTGAAGGTGTCCAGCCTTTCGAAGCGTCGTTATTTCTTTAATTGTCATACTTATTTAAATCTTTAAATGAATCGTTCTCTCAGAGCTTGTAACTTACCATCAAGTGGTCCCAGTGAACTGGCCAATCGCATATAAGTGTAATTTCCCTTGGCTGTATAAGCCAGTCCTATTTGTGCAATTCCGTCAGTTTTAAGGTGAAACACATCCTGATATTTCTCTTGAGTAATGTCAAGGAGTTGAATATCCAGTTCCTTCAACTGGCATCGCATGAATGCTACAAGTTTTTCAGCAAAAGGTCTATCTTTAGCGATGAAAGGAACCATTTCTGGCGCATACGAAGCGTCGATTATCGAGGTGCACAATGCTGCTAATTCTTCAGAGTCCGATGCCGTCAGTACATCTTTATTACTGTATCCTTTGGCATTATACCATAATTGAAAGGTAGCAGTATGCGCTTCATCATCCATAAACGTGATACGATGCTGGTATGAATTCGACCTGTCCTCTGTTACAGTAAGCGCACATTCCTCTCCGCGTTTTTTGATACGCTGAAATCTGGCATCACAAAAGTCAGCCGAACCGGCGTAATTACTAACCTTTATTTTTGACGACAACTTAATTTCTTCAACAACAAGGTTACTGATATAATTAAAATCAGGAGAGCGGAAATGCCATATTTTTTTGCTTGCGCGGGTCAGAGCAGTGTATGCCCACCGAAAATAATCCTCGTTGGCAGTACCTCCGAAGCGACACATATCCACAAACACATGCTCCCATTCGCCACCTTGTGCTTTATGGCAAGTCATGGCATACCCATATTTGCAAAGTACTGCATTATAATAAGGGTCTTTTTGTAACAGATCTTTATAGGCTTTGCAAAGTTCTTCTTGCTCTTTTGTCTGTATCTTTTTTGTTTTCAGCCACCTGCGTATTTCGGAGTAGCTACTTTTAAGTGGTTCAGGCAATCGGTTTTTGAAATCAACGATTAAGGCACGGGCTAACAACCCGCCTATAGCTCCATGCGGATCATCCAGAAAATTATCCAATAGCATCACATTGACTGAAGTCGGCTTGCCGTTCACGCCAAATCGTATGGTAGCATTGCGGAACTTAAGCCCAACAGATTCAATCTTGTTCTTACCCACTTTCACCCTGACTGAACGTTCAATCACTTCATTTTCTGCTTGGCAGGATTCAATTTGTACAATATTGCCATTAAACAGTTCAGAACCGTACGCATAGTTGTTGCGGTATATCATGAGTAAATCGCCTGTAACAAGTCGTGGGGCATTCTCGCCGTAATAATGCCGGCGAATAGCAAGGTTGTAATCAAGAGCCTGCTTATTGCTATAGGCTATCACAGCGGCCTTTACTCCCGGCTTTTGCTTGTAGAGTTGATAGTAATGCCTTAACAAGTCGGTGTTTTCAGCCATCGAATCAGGCCCTTCGTCGAGTTTGAATTCTATGAAACTTTTTTCTTCAATATGCTGCCGGATGCGCGTCACATTCGAAAGCATAACGCCTTCTGTCGACTGGCGAATCACTTCATGCAACACTTTTTCCACCACTTTGCAACCAAACTTTTTTTCGATATATTCCTTGTCCAGGGCAGGTGAAAAATTCATACCCACCGGTGGCAGCTGCGCATAGTCTCCTATAAAGACAATTTTTCGATTACATACATATCGAAATAAATCGGTCAATAAATATCCGGAACCGAAGGAAAATGCTTCATTTTCTGAAAATGCGTCTGACACCATTGACGATTCATCCACTATATATATAGTGTTCAGGTCATCCTTATTGTCTGAAAGCCCAAACCGAAAATAAAGTCCTCCATCCGCTTCATCGTCCCTGTCATCCCTGTTGTCTTCCTTCAGCTTATCGTCCTTTTCCTGATTCGTCGACATTAAGTCGGAAAATACATAAATAGCCCGATGAATCGTTGAGGCCGGTTTCCCGGTTTTGTTGCCAATAATGTATGCGGCTCTTCCGGTAGGTGCCATTAAATGATACATTCGCTTCTCTGTATCCAGAATATGGAGCAATGCTGAAACAAGCGTCGTCTTACCGGTGCCCGCAGCTCCTTTAAGCATGAACACCTGGGAGTCGCTTTGAAGAAACAACTTGAAGGCAGTTATCGTATCTTTCTGAGATTGTGTGAGTTGTAACATAGGCTATTAGATTAAGAACATCCACGTACCTTTATTCTGTAGCAAATATATTGGTTTTTAGTGGATAAATAAGGAATAATTGCTTGTAAAATAATAAGGAACGTCCACTTACTGCATTCACCCCCTGTTTACCTTGGTAAGCTCGTTCAATTTGCCTACTTTTGCAATCACCTACAACATTGCTTTCACCATCGGTGCAACAAGCAGAATCGGGCAGGCTTGTGCCCGTAAGTTTGCCGCATCGGGCCATAACCTCATTATTAAGTAGGTGTTTAAAATTATTTTTACATTTGAATTGCGTTATTGTGCCGTAGTTATTTGTTCTGTGCGAATGTCAGTGCAAACCGAATGTAGAGCGAGGCAAGCTTGCTTGCATGAGCTATGCTGAGGTGAAGCCTGACTTGGCGAAGCAGTGGAGCATAGCGGGCTATGTGACTGAGCGCAGGGC
>ERZ831979.2927-NODE-2927-length-10587-cov-11.626377_pt1 | contig 10587 bp, 6 predicted proteins | sample MGYA00519952_ERZ831979 | MGnify/ENA primary metagenome ERZ831979 (study PRJEB31850, sample SAMEA3708723) | human gut metagenome | biome: human gut; feature: human-associated habitat; material: faeces | place: China | collected 2014 ...
CATGGCGGGATCCCGATGTCCGCGCTCGTGCCAGACGAGCTTCGGAACCCATTTCCTCGAGCACTCCTCGGGAAGCGGCAGAATCCTGAATTCATCCGTGCCCGCGACTTCATGCGCGAGCGTCTCCGAGCACGTGAAGCAGAGGTCCGAACGCTTGACCATCTGCGCGGCGCTGAAGAAGTACGGCGTCCTCACCGCACGCGGCCTTGCGATCCAGGCCTCGGAAACCGACGCGTCCATCGCCTTGAACACCCATTCCGGCCCCGTGCGGACTTCCACGTATCTGTGCGCAAGGCACTCTTCGAGCGTGAGTGCGCCCGCCTCGTCGAACCTTCGGGCCAGCGGATGATCGCTTCGCACGACGAGCACGCTCCTGCACGACGAGAGCGGCAGGCATGCGCAACCTTCGGGCGCGCGCTCGATGGGAAAGATCGCGAAGTCTAGATCGCCTCTCTGGAGCTCAACGAGCCAGTCGTCTCCGTTGGGCGAGAGCCGGAACGTGACGCCGGGCGCCGTTCTGGAAGCGAGCGTGACGGCGGGCTCGATGTAGAACATCGCATGATCCGCGCACGCGATCCTGAATTCGCGCACCAGGCTCGCGGGTTCGAAGGTCTCCTCGACGAAGAGGTCCTCGAAGCTCGCGATCACGGCCGCCACCTTCGGCTCAAGCGCGAGTGCCTTTGGCGTGGGCGTAAGGCCGCCCGAGCATCTCGTGAAGAGCTCGTCCTCAAAGGCCTCGCGAAGCTTCGTGAGCGAGCGCGACGCCGTCGCCTGCGGCATGCCGAGCTGCGAGGCGGCCCGCTGAAGGTTGTGCGTCGCGCAGAGCGTCCTGAAGAGAAGCAGGCTGTCGCGGTCGAGATGTTCCTTCGGTTCTTTTCTCATTTTTGAGCGGTTCCATTCATCAAATATGACCTGAAAACGTCTGAAATTCACAATGGTTGGAAATTCCAGTCTTCTCTAATCTTACAGCCAGGGCGCCGGCGCTCCCGGCAATCAATGCCGCGACCTCAAGGACGTCCGCGCCAGAAGACAACACCACGCTTTCATCTCCCCGACCAGGGATCCAAAGGAGTTTCCTCATGCAGTCCTTCACGCTGAAGCTCGCCGCCGCGGCCGTTGCCGCCGCCTGCATTCTTCCGGGCATCGCCTCCGCTTCGGGCGGCGGCTCCGGCCCGAACGTCCAGTACGCCGTTCAGGGCAAGATCGGCGAAGTCATCACGAATCCGTACAAGATCGCGCCGCTCACGGCCGTCATCCGCAACGGCGGCTACCAGCTCAAGGATGCCGCGGTCCGCATCGTTCCCAAGCACGGCGGCGCCGAAATCAAGTACAACGTGAGCGACGTTCAGCTGCGCACCCATGCGGGGATCCCGGTCTTCGGCCTCTATCCCGACTACAACAACACGGTCGAGGTGTCCTACACGATCGTCGACGGCACGAAGGAAACCCGCGTCGAAAACGAGGTCTACCGCATCTACACGCCCGGCATCCACACCGAGACGAACGGCACGGCCGCCCAGCACCACGCCATGTTCGAGACCGAAGTGAAGAAGGTTGCACCTGAATTCAAGGACCGCCTCTACTTCATCAACAACTTCCTGCCGTCGGGCGGCAACGTCGCACGCACGACCTGGAACAACCCGATGGGCGGCGCCCTCGAGTGGGTCTACTATCCGCAGAACGCCGTGATCGACACAGCGGGCGACGTCCGCTGGTACATGTTCGTCTCGCCGATCTACGATCCCGAGAACATCTACAAGTCCGGCATCATGATGGGCTTCCATCAAGCCGACGACGGCTTCCTCACCTTCGGCTACGGCCAGCGCTACGCCAAGTACGACCTGATGGGCCGCGAGGTCTTCAACCGCCGCCTGCCCGTCGGCTACGCCGACTTCTCGCACGCCATGGACCCGGCCCAGAACGGCCACTACTTCCTGCGCGTCTCCTCGGCCGACTACCGCCGTCCCGACGGCAAGCGCGTCCACACGGTCCGCGACGTAATCCTTGAGGTCGACCAGAACGGCTGCGCCGTCGACGACTTCCGTCTCTTCGACATCCTCGACCCGTACCGCGACAACGTCATCAAGGCGATGGACCAGGGCGCCGTGTGCCTCAACGTCGACGCCACCAAGTCCGGCCAGACGCTCTCCGCCGAAGAACTCGCGAAGATGGACACGAACAATCAGTTCGGCGACATCGCGGGCGTCGGTCCGGGCCGCAACTGGGCCCACGTCAACTCCGTCGACTACGACCCGTCCGACGACTCGATCATCATCTCCTCCCGCCACCAGTCGGCCCTCATCAAGATCGGCCGCGACAAGAAGGTGAAGTGGATCGTCGGCTCGCATGAAGGCTGGAAGAAGGAGTTCCAGGACAAGCTTCTCACGCCGATCGACAAGAACGGCAAGCCGATCAAGTGCGAAGGCTCCAAGTGCGAGGGCGGCTTCGACTGGACCTGGACGCAGCACACCGGCTGGCGCATTGACGCCAAGTCCAACAAGGACATCTTCTATCTCTCCGTCTTCGACAACGGCGATGCACGCGGCATGGAACAGCCGGCGCTGCCTGAAATGAAGTACTCCCGCGCCGTGATCTACAAGATCGACCAGAAGAAGATGACCATCCAGCAGGTCTGGGAATACGGCAAGGAACGCGGCTTCGAATGGTACAGCCCGATCACGTCCGTGACCGAATACCAGGCCGACAAGAACTCCGTCTTCGTCTACTCGGCCACCGCCTCGCTCAACATGAAGCAGTTTAAGAGCGTGAGCCCGAACCCCGTCATCAACGAGTTCAAGTGGGGTTCCACGGAACCGTCCGTCGAAATCGTGCTCAAGTCCACCATGGGCTACCGCGCGCTTCCGATCTCGCTCGACAAGGCCTTCAGCCGATAAGCATCGGCGGATTCAGTCCTGCGGTCTCTCTTCTCTTTGGAACCGCAGGCCTCCTCAGGAGGCGCATCGTCTTCAGACGCCTCCCTCCTTCTCGCGCCGCGCCTTCGGGCACGGCGCCTTTTTTATCCGCCGCCCGCACCGCCTGCCGCATTCGCCCTATGCCGCCCAAATGAATCGGAGCTACAATGCATTCCGTCTTCAATTCCTGCAGAGGCGTTTTCACAATGTTGATCCGCTTAATGGCCTTCGTATTCGCTGCAGCCGCGCTCCTTGCGCTGCCTTGCGGTGCGCACGCCTGTCCGGATCATGCCGCCGTCGTGCAGGCGGTCTCCGCCTCATGGCAGGGAGAACCCGCCTCAGTCGGGTCACACGCCTCGCGTCACGAGGCGGCCGTTCGGGCCGAATGTTCCGCAGCGGCGCCCGAAGCGCCCTGCACCGATCGCCTCTGCTGCGTGACGCCGCCCGCGGCGCCCGCGCCCGAGTGCCGGACTGCGTACTCCGCCTCCGTCCTCCCGCCCGCCACAGGTTCCCGTCCCGCCGACACGAGCGTCATCCTCGGCAGGGACTCTCCGCCTCCGAAAGCCTGAAGCTTCGGACCCTGCGCCCGCACGCCTTCCGGACGGACAGCCGTCCGTCCGCGTCACTCAAGCTTCTTTTTTCGGAGACACACAAAATGGAAATGACCCACTATATGGAGCTCATGATGGGCTCCTGGCACATGCTCGTCCTCTTCATGGCCGCACCGATGCTGCTCGCGGAGTGCTACGTCGTGAGCGAAATCCTTCTGCTCATCAAGCCGCGTCAGGGCGACGCCCTCGCCGCCTTCAACAAGGCCTCGGCCTATGCAGCCGCGCTCGGCATCGCGCTCCTCTCGGGCTGCGTGGCCCTTCAGTTCTCGTCGGTCGTCGCATGGCGCACCTGGGTCGACGCCGTTTCGACCCTCGCCTACGTGGCCGCGGGCCTTCCGTTCATCTACGTCGGTCTTCTCGAGGCGGGCTTCGGACGACATGCACATGACGCGCGGCGCGAAGCCTGCGGGCTTCTCCGCCGCGCCCTGCGTCCATGCGCGCGGATGGTCACGCTGCGGCCTTGAGCTCCTTCGCTCTTGCCGCGGCCTGCCTTCCGGCCTCGCGTCCCATCACGAAGCAGGCGGTCATGCCTGCGCCGCCGAGTCGGTCGCCGCCGAAGATGCCGCCCGCGCATTCGCCGGCGGCGTAGAGTCCGGGCACGAGGCCGCCCGAGGACGCAATGACTTCGGCCGCACGGTTCGTCCTGATGCCGTCGAGCGTCGTGTGCACGTAGATGCGCTCGGCTCCCCAGTAGAAGGGCGGCCGCTCGATCCTCTGGCGAAAGAGCCTCTTGCCCGTGCGCGCGTCGTACCCCTTGTCCGCCGCCCTGTTGTAGTCCTCGATCGTCCTCGCGAGCACGACGGGCTCGATGTCCATGGCGGCCGCCATCGCGTCGATCGAGTCCGACTTCCTCACGACGCCGTTGATGAGCTTGACGCCGAGCGTCGCTCCCTTGAAGGAGCGGTCGTCCGTGATCACCCAGCAACGCCTTTCGGGAAGCGACAGAATGGCGTTCGAAATCACGTTCCAGGGACTGTTCTCGTTGACGAAGCGCCTGCCGTGCATGTCGACGTAGATGTCGGCGCCCTGATAATCGAGCAGGCGTCCGCCCCAGAACGGAAGCGCCTGAAGGCCGAAGCCCGTCGTCACGAACGCGCCGTTTCGTCCCGCGCACTCGATGAGTTCGCCCGTTGCCCCGTCAAAGACCGTACCCGCCGGATTGGCACTCGTCGGCACGTCGGGCGTGAGCAGCGGATTGATCTTCATGCGCGCCTCAACATTGGCCGTGCAGCCCCCGCAGGCGATGACGAGGCTTCGCGTCCTGAGCGTTCTTGCGCCCTGAGGTAAATTCACTTCGACAACCCACGCATGCCCCTCGGGTCTGAAGCCCGTCACGGGCGTCGAGAGCGCAAGCCTGCAGCCGAAGCGCCTCAGGTGCGCCATGAGCGCAAGCACGTAGCTGCGGCCCGCCGAGTTGCCCGGCATCGCGTAGCTCTTGGCCTGCTTGCCCGAATACGCGATGAACGGTTCGCTCCAGAACACGCCGAGGCTCTCGAGCCAGTCGAGCACGCCCGCCGAATCCTCGCCGATCTTCGCGAGCACCGCCGCGTCTCCCGTGCCGCCGCCGACCTCGAGCGCATCCTCGACGAACCTGCCGAGCGTGTCGTTCGGATCGTGCGAGCGCGAGGGCGCCACGGCCGAAACCGAACCGCTCGAATAGATCGAATGTCCGCCCACGAGCGGCCCCTTTTCAAGAACCAGCACGCGGCCCGCACCCGACTCCAGGGCTGCGGCCGCAGCCGAGAGCCCCGCCGCACCCGAACCCGCGACGATCACGTCCCAGACGCCCGAGGCGCCCGGATCGAGCGTGTCGGGCGCGCCCGCGGCAAGAAGCCGGCCCGGCACCGCCGCCGCAAGACCCGCACCCGCCAGAAGACGGCGCCTCTGCGTCATGACGCCGCCCCTCGTGTCCTTCATCATTTGCCCGTCCCCGCAAGGCCCGCCCTGTAGTCCGTGGGCAGGTTCTCGAGCCAGCGGTAGGCGTCGAGCGCGCTTGCGACGCCGAGCTTGGCGTAGGCGTTGGCCTTGTGCATCTTCACCGTCTCGGCGCCGATGCCGAGTCTTTCGGCAACGTCCTTGTTGGTGAGCCCCTCGGCGGCGAGCATGAACACCTCGCGTTCCCTCTGGGTGAGCGACTCGAAGGTCCTCCTGTAGTCGTCCGCCTCGGCCGCATCGCTCTCGGCGGCCATCGACTTCGCGCAGGCGCGCTCGACGGCCCCCGCAAGCGCAAGCGGATCGCCGCGCTTTTCAAGAAAGTCGGCTGCGCCGTACTTCATCGTGTGCACGGCCGTCGTGATGTCGCCGTGCCCCGTGAGGAAGATGACGGGCAGCGTGCACTTCGCGTCAAAGAGCCTGCGCTGAAGCTCCACGCCCGTCATGCCGGGCATGCGGATGTCGAGCACGAGGCAGCCCGGCCTCGAGAGGTCGTCGCGCTCGAGAAAGTCGGCCGCGCCCGCATAGTCCTCGACCTGCCAGCCCATGGCCTTCAGAAACTCGCGCTGGCTCTCGCGAAACGCATCATCGTCGTCAACAAGCCTCACGAGCGGCGTCCTGATCATCCGCTTCATGCCTCTTCTCCCTGTTCATTCACCTTCATGGTTTTCCTGCCTTCGGCGTCCTCTCCTGCGGGGCCTGCCGCGTCGATCTCGACCGTGGCCCGCACGCCGCCCTCGGGTCTTGCCTCGAAGCGCAGCGTCGCACCGTGACTGTCGGCAATGCCCCTGCAAATCGTGAGTCCGAGTCCGAGGCCTTCCGAAGTCTCACGGCCGGCCTCGCCGTCGAGCACCTCGCAGGCAAGGCCTTCGGCGCGGGCGTTGAGTCTTTCGAAGACCTGCGCCGAGAGGACGGGCCCCGGATTCTCGACCGTGATGCGCCATCTTCCGTCCGCAGCCCTCACGAGCTCGACCCCGACGGCAGCCTCGGAGCCCTTGAGGCCGTCGAGGCGCCTCACGGCGGAGGCCGCATTGCGAACGAGGTTGAGGACGAGCACCTCGAGTTCGAGCGGCTGCCCGAAGACGCCCGCATGGCGCTCGGCGACTGCAACGCTGATCGGGACGCGGGCGTCGCTTCGCTCTTCCGCCCTGTAGGCCCTGACGGCGCTCTCGACGATGGCGTCGAGCTCGCAGATCGCGACGCGCTCGTGCTCGCGCCTTGCATACTTTCGGACCCTCGAGACGATATCGGCGATCCTCGTCGCCTCGCCGTCGATGCGCGAGAGTGCATTGGAGAGCGCCTCGGCCGCCGCCGGATCGGTCACCGCCGCCGGCGGGCACTTGATTCTTGCAAGGGCGGCCCAGGTGCGGATCGCGCCCACGGGCGCATTGATCTCATGGGCGATCATGCCCGACATCTGCTGCACGACGCTTCTGCGCTCGAACATCGCGAGCTGGGTGCGCGTGGCGGCCGCGACCGCCGAAAGCCTCTCCTGCTCGGCCATCGAGCGCCTGAGGTCCTCGGTCCTGCGCCTCACGAGCCTGTCGAGCCTCAGCTCGTTGAAGATGAGAAAGAGAAGAAGCCCCGCCCCCAGCCAGAAGGCGGTCCTGTGCCTTGCATAGAGCGCGGCGGGACTCATGTCCCTCAGATAGGCCCAGGGGCCGAGCTGCAGCTCCTTGAGAAGCGCGTCGACGCCTGCGTGGGAAACGTTGGTGAGCCATTCGGCGCCCGCAGTGTTCCTGAGGCTCAGAATAGCGATCGTCATGTCGCGCACCATTTCGGAGGGCGCGTGCGGCAGTGCCAGAAGACTGATGTCGGGATAGAGCTCCGTCGAGTACCTGCACGGAATGACGGGCGCGCTCTTTGACTCCTCGCTCTCGAGCACCCTCAGGCCCGAGACGTCCGCGAGGCCCTCGTCGCCGAGCGTCTCGAGCAGACATGCCGGCACGACCGCCATATCGGCCCTCCCTGAGAGAATGGCGCCCACGACGTCGGGATAGTCGTTGTTGCGGCGCACGACTCTGGCAAAGAGCCGCGTGGGATCGATGCCTTCGCGCCTGAAGACGCGCTCGGCGGCAAGCCAGCCGTCGATGGCCGTGGGCAGGGATGAGAAAACCGTGCGGTCCTTGAGGTCCCGGAGCGTCCTGTAGGGCGAATCGCTCCTCACGACGAAGGCCGCGCCCACGGCGCGCTCCGCCTCAGCGAGCCCCTTGAGGCGCCTCGTGGCGATGCGCACCGAAGAAACGCCCGCATCGAGCGGAAACACCGATCGCGCGAAGATGAAGTCGGGCCTGAGCCTCTCGAGCTGCTCCGCACTCTCGGCGGCCGCGAAAGTCGCCGTCCTGATGCGGTAGCCGCGCAGCCTCTCCTTGAGGGCGGCGATGGTCTCGTGGATGGTAAAGGCGTCGTACGGATTGACGAGCGTGTCGGGCCAGGCCACCGTCATCACGGGGCGGGTGTCGTCGGCGGGCGCCGTCAGGGACGGGTGCGAAAGCCCGTCCGGAGCCGCTCCGGAAGATCCCGGCACGACTGCGCCGACCGGGCCCGAAAGCACGGTCCAGAACAGCGCCGCAAGAAAACCCGCAGCCGAAAAACGCTTGACGTCGAGAGGATTCATGATGCTTCCGAGAGGAGGAAGAACCCTAGGGTTTACACTTACCCCCATGCAGGGGTAGGCGATTTTAGAAAACTCTAGCAGAATTTGGACCTGAAGCAGAACTTCATTTTCAAGTCCGCCGAAGAGCGGACCGCTCCTCGGAAAAACAGTTCGACCCAAACTTTCAGCATTCCAACGCGAACCTGCAACACAAGGACATCCACAATGGACCGCCGCTCCTTCATCACGGGCCTTGCCGCCGGCACCGCCGCTCTTGCGCACACGGGCCTTGCTCAGGCCAGCACCTCCGAAGCCTTCTCCAAGAAGACGCGTCCCGTCGACACCATGAACCGCATCGGCGGTTGGACGAACGGCAGCGTCGAAGTGATCGACATCAAGGGCGTGCGCATCGGCGAAGGTCGTCCGAAGCTCATTGCACCGACGACCTCCAAGACCGAAGCCGACCTGATTGCCACGGTGAAGAAGTTTGCGGACATGCCCGCGCTCAACGTGATCGAGGTCCGCATCGACTACCTCGGCAAGATTGATCCGCAGGACTACGCCCGCATCACCCGCGACGCCTATGCCGCCGCAGGCGACAAGGTCGTGCTCGTCACGCTGCGCAACGGCACGGACGGCGGTCCCTTCATCGCCGACGACGAATGGTACGGCCGCGTCTTCGAGGCCGTCCTCACGGAAGGCCGCGCCGACATCGTCGACCTTGAGCTCTTCCGCGACCGAGCCATGATCGACCGTCTCGTCAAGCTTGCCCACAAGCAGGGCGTCAAGGTCATCATCTCCGATCATGAATTCAACTTCACGCCCGACGAGGATGAAATCATCCGCCGCCTGATGCTCGAAGAGCAGGCCGGCGCCGACATCCTCAAGATCGCCGTCATGGCCCACAGCCCCGAGGACGCCCTCGCGGTGATGAGCGCCACGGCCAAGATGCGCCACTACCACTCCGTCCGTCCGATGCTCACGATGGCCATGGGCCGTGCAGGCGTCCTCACCCGCATCACGGGCGAGGGCTTCGGCAGCGACATGACGTTCGCGAGCGTGGGCGGCAAGGCCTCGGCTCCGGGCCAGATCCCGGCCGAGGACTGCCTCAGGGTTCTTGAAACGCTTCACAAGGCCATGAACCCGTAAGGCTCCTCTTCCTCCTGCGGGCCTGCGCCCGCCTCCATCCCCCGGGGGCGCGGGCCCGTCTCCTTCGATCCGAAGGACAAACGTTCTCCTTTTTCATCAACCTACGACTCATCACAAGTTCAGGAATTTATTATGAAGAAGACTCTGATCGCCTTTGCAGTTGCCGCGGCCTTTGCGTCCGCCGCCTCCGCCGCGAGCTTCAAGGCCGGCACCTACACGGCCACCGCCCCCGGCATCCACGGCGACGTCACCGTCGAAGTGACGTTCACCGCCGACAAGCTCGCCGACATCAAGGTCACGAAGCAGTCCGAGACCGTGGGCATCGGCTCCAAGGCCGTTGAACTCCTTCCCGGCCGCATGGTCGCCGCCCAGTCTCCCGCCGTTGACGGCGTGACGGGCGCCACCATCACCACCGAAGCCATCCGCAAAGCCGTCTCCGACTGCGTCAAGCAGGCCGGCGTCGATCCCGCCAACCTCGTTCCGCTCGCCGTCAAGAAGACCGGCGGCCAGAAGACGCTTGAAACCGACATGGTCGTCGTGGGCGGCGGCGGTTCCGGCATGTCCGCCACGATCCGCGGCCGCATGAACGGCATGAACGTCATCCTCGTCGAGAAGATGCCGTACATCGGCGGCGCCGCCGCCATCTCCGGCGGTCAGGTCGTCGCCCAGGGCTCCAAGCTCCAGAAGGCCTTCGGCTCCACGGAAGACTCTCCCGAGTCCATGATCAAGGACTTCATGGCCAACGGCCACAACCTCAACGACCCGGCCAAGATCTCGCTCTACGCCAACAATGTCGGTGCCACGATCGACTGGCTGCATGAAAAGGTAGGCGTGAAGTTCATCCCGAACGACCTGCCGTTCCTCGCCGAGTACTCCCACCGCCGCGCCCTTGAATTCGAAGGCGGCGCTAAGACGATGGCCCAGCACCTTCGTGAAGTCATCGCCGGCAACGGCGCCCAGGTGCTCTACAGCACCCGCGTCGAAAAGCTCCTTCAGGACAAGGACGGCCGCGTGATCGGCGTTGAAGCCACGGACGACAACGGCGTCAAGTACACGATCAAGTCCAAGGCCACGCTGCTCACCACGGGCGGCTTCGGCAACAACAAGGACATGCTCGTCGAGCCGATCAAGTCCACGCTCTACTACGGTCCCGTCTCCTCCACGGGCGACGGCCACCGCATGGCCATGGAACTCGGCGCCAAGACGCAACTCATGCAATACGGCAAGCGCTACCCGAACGGCATTGAAGTCGCGCCGGGCAAGGCCAAGTCCACCATCTACGCCAACGTCGGCGCCTTCGACCAAGCCGGCATTCTCGTCAACATCGACGGCAAGCGCTTCGTGAACGAAAAGGCCTCGAACCGCCACATCCTCGATCCGATGCTCC
>ERZ831979.2931-NODE-2931-length-10578-cov-3.230828_pt1 | contig 10578 bp, 9 predicted proteins | sample MGYA00519952_ERZ831979 | MGnify/ENA primary metagenome ERZ831979 (study PRJEB31850, sample SAMEA3708723) | human gut metagenome | biome: human gut; feature: human-associated habitat; material: faeces | place: China | collected 2014 ...
CATATCCGTATGAATTTTATATAAAAAGAACCACCTTTCAAGTACTTCTAGAATGTACTCTATTCAGTGGGAAGAAAATAATTTTTCTTTGTAGTCGACTTGCATAAAAATAATATCAATCAGTCACGCTTGGTATGACTATAGATCAATACTAATAAATCCATATGCCTAACTTGGATTTGTACATCAAGCTAGCATGGTTCACTTGGAATTTCTCATGCTCGGCCTAAGACGATTATAGCATAAAAAAAGAGCCTATGAACTTAATCATAGGCTAAAAATATACGAAAAATAGTTGAAGGATTTGTGTCATTTTTTTAAATTATGACACTTTTATTGATATTTAATTGTAATTTTTGCACATTTTGTGCAATTTTGACACTTATATGTGTTATTTTTATGCTTTACGCAATTTCTGTTAACGGTGTTGGGTCAACCCAAATGCCACCGATTTTGACAATGTTTTTCTGAACATTTACTGCATCTACTCTGATTCTAGACACATATACAACTGCATTTGTAGTATGCAATACATTGTCATTATATCCATCTGAATTTGGCACTTTATCTACCAAACGAATCGGAAACCAACCACCTAATTGAGCAAGATAAGCACATAAATCATCGCCAATTTTCTTCAAACCTTGGTTGCCGATTTTCATGTGTACAGAAGTAACATAGCTTCCTTCGTGCAAGATTTGGTCGATAGCTTCTGCACTAGACTGTGTTGTTCCAACTGGTGTATGAGGGTCTGTATCAATACCTGTGTCATTTGTCCATCCGATTGCTACACCATTACGATCTACACGATACGGATATTTAGAGCCTTTAATAACTTTGCCGATTGAACCGCTCCAATCGCCTTTTAAGATTTTAGAAGTTCCGTAACAGTTTACGCTTAATGTATTTGTGCAGATAGGTGTACCGACTGAATACTTTTCACCACTTGGAGCGCTTGGAGTGCTAGGAGCGCTTGGTGCTACAGTCTGACCATCTAATCTAGCATTTACTTCTTGTGCTAATTGAGGCATTCTATCGTGTAGGAAAGGACCTGGGCAACTTGTACTTGCAAACATTCTATGCTCTGTCAAACTTCCATTTGCGTTTCCTGTGTAATTTAATCTAAATCCGTATCTCTTACAAATATCAACACATAAATTTACCAATGCATTCCATGCTTTAGTTGAGATAGTCCAATTAGGCGCACACGTTTCATTTGCAACTTCAATTGTGATAGCTTGGCAATCGTTGTAATAGTTCGAACTTGTCCATGCTCTGTTTTCCTCGTCTACATTCGAAACAATCGTACCGTCTGAACCAATGCAATAGTTTGCACTAGCCATTCTTCCGCTTACTTGGAATGATTGAGCGCATCTTTCGGCACTCCACTGACACGCCATGTGGTGTGGTGTAATTTTACATACTTTATAGCCACCACGTCCTCGCATATAGTTGTCTGCGCTAGCAGGAATATATTTATTTGTTAAGCTTGAATATGACATTCTTCTTCACCTTCTTCTTTTCCGTTTGATAACTCAGATTGAGCTTCTTCTGATAAATCTTCAAATTTTACTTCTTTTTCTTCCATGAATTATACCTCCTAATTTTTTTCGACCAAGAAATCTTGGATTTCATTTCTAGTTTCGACTAACTTTTCCTTATCGGAATCTGACAATAAACCATTCAAGATTGCAATATTTGCCTTAAGTAGCAAATTACTTCTTTCTTTATCTTCATCCAATCTACCATCATGATCGGACAAAATGCGAGTATGTTCTTCTAATTTGCGATTGATACCTTCTTGATTCAACGTAATCTTTTCCAATGAGTTCAATCGCTCGTTATCCTTATGTAATAACTCATCATGTCTTTTGACTGTAGCCTTTAAATCATCGCTCGGCTTTTTCAATTCTTTAATAATTTTCACAACTCCCCAAACGGATGCTATGAAGCCACAAATCCATACAATCTGATGGCTTGTAATTGTAAAATTCATACAAACCACCTACTTTATTTTTCTTCTGTTTGGCCTTCAATGAAACGTGTAAATGCCTGATGCAGTCCGGTAGATGCCAATCCCATCACCGCTCCATATACGGCACTTTCAATCGAAAGACCTGATACCGCTAGATTTAATGTCATTCCAATTAAAGCAAGCACTGTTGGAATATATTTATTAGGAAAACTTGTAAATGATGTTTTTAAAATATATCCGACAACTAAGCACGCTACCAAAACAACTAAAACAAAATAATTTGTAACTTGTGTAAAATCTAAATTCATACTGATCCTCCTATTAGACTTATTAAAAAAGAGCCTATTTCTAGACTCCGCAATAGCTATAATTTAGTTACATTTAACATCACATAACCTTCTTTGAATCCATCGTTAGTAGTGATGCTGCGAATTTGTGTCATTCTGAATAATCCAGTATCCGTTTCTTTGCCTTCATCTAAAGACACTTGTTTGAATAACACGTAATCTTGTTCATTGATTTGTTTATCAGTCAAATCAAGAATAATAAAGTCATGTTCTGTAAAGAAATTCCATAACTTTGTATTTAAATTGATTTCATGAACTTTAGTCATATAAAATCCTCCTATTAATATAAAAAAAGCGAGGTAAACAAAAATGCTATATTCAGAAAAATTAACATCCTGGTTAAAGGAAAAGAAAATCTATCTAAAATACAGCACTTACACAAATTATTGTAATGTGATCCACAATCACATACTGCCATCACTTGGCAGTTATCAAATTGAGGAACTGAACAACGATATTCTCCAGGAAATGATTCTTCAAAAGCTTGAAAACGGTCGCAAAGATGGAAAAGGTGGCATATCATTTAAATATGCCAAAGACATTATTCAAATTCTTAAATTTACACTTCCGTTCAAAGTCGATGTTCAGTTGCCTTACCATCCTCCTAAGGCGGTCGAGATTTTTGAAAAAGAACATCAAATAACATTAATTAATCACCTCCAATCTGAGATAAACTATAAAAACTTTGGAATACTTTTATGCATCCACACCGGAATACGCATAGGTGAACTATGTGCTTTGAAATGGTCTGATATAAATGTACAGACCAAACTTTTAAAAATTGACAAAACCATGATTCGCACATATACAAAAGAAGACGGTAGTCATCTTTCAATAACACCACCTAAATCACGTTCTAGCACTCGTATGATTCCCTTGAACACATGGATAATGCATTATGCTATATTGCTTCAAGGTGATGCAGACAACTATGTGTTAACGAATCGAGATAAACCGATAGAACCTAATAAATACAGATTGTATTACAATAAGTTGCTTAAAGAACTTGAACTACCGCATAGGAAGTTTCACGCTCTCCGACACACATTTGCGACAAGATGTATTGAATGTGGTTGTGACTATAAATCACTTAGTGAATTGCTTGGCCACTCCAACGTATCAATCACAATGAACATCTACGTGCATCCTCAAATGGAATTAAAACGCAAATGCGTAGAATTGCTTTGTGACTATTACAAGTAAATGTATGTCATTTACAACCAAATCTACAGGCGGAGAGTATAAGCACAAGCTATCAATAGATGAGATGCCTAGCCATAATCACAGAGTACCAGACCAAGCCGATGACAATAGTTCTTTTAAAACATATGATTGGGGTGAACCTATGCTTTTAGGCACTAAGAGAGCAACTAAAAACAAAGGCTATTGGTGGTCTATAACTGAATGGAAAGGTGGAGACAAATCACACAATAACTTACAGCCTTATGTTGTTACTTATTTTTGGAGGCGTGTTAGTTAATCCTCTTCCAAAGATATACAACAATATAAGGTTGTGTAATATCGAAAGACTTATTTCCACCATTTGATGTTATACGCCATCCATACTGTGTTGTAGAATCATCTCCTACAACTCTATTTTCTGAATAAGGTTTTATTCCATATTTATCTTTTGAAATAAATCCAATGGCATCTCCGTAAAGTCCATTGTTATCCCAAAGATAATGGTTCGTTGGAACAATGGCAGGCATCTTGCCGATAATATAATTTGGAATGTTTTCTCTTGATAAACTTTTCTTATAAAAACCGCCTGTTTGCTTGGCAGTATATGACATACTTGTACTACCATCATTTCCCGTACCTTCACCGACCAAAGTACGACCTTGTCCAAACTGTTCCCATGTACCGCCCAGGAATGTTCCAGGGTTCTTTTTATCATAGGTAATATAGACTGCGCCAACTGGGAATATCTTATTTAAGAACATAGGAGCTACAATATCACCTAATACGGTTAGTGTATCTTTTTGGTTTCCATCTTGACCGAAGAACGTTAATGATCTTCCATCTTTACCAAAGTTAATTAACGAGTAAGTAGGTGCTACTGTAAAGATTTGCCATGAGTAGTCATTCATGAATTTATCCTTAACACCAAATGCAATTTCATAGGTTGAAGTCGTTGAGGTAAATAAATTACCTGCTTTGTAATCTTGCTCAAGAGTATAGTTGTTATCCCATGAATTTATTTTCGTCCATGAACTAGCACCGCTAGCTCGATATTGGATATAGAATGATGTTACATTCTTATTGCTTAAACTTGTGAATCCAACTTTGAAGTGTAGCAGTGCATATGTACCACTTGCTTCATCAACTGTATAGCTTGAGTTAGCACGCTTTGCGGTTACATTCGTTAATTTTGGCGGACTATAAGCTGATACAGTTACTTTGCCACTAATTTGTGAACTTCTACCACGTGAATCATAGATTGTTGTCGTATAGTTAATACTTCCACTGCCTTTTACAGTTCCAGTAGTAAATGAACTACCATTATATGTCTGCCCTTCAAATTTTGTTGATACAGATGTAACAGTTGAACCTTGCGCACCACTGTAAGTTATTGCGAACTTAAGTCTAGACTGTGACTGAACTATCTGCCCAATTCCTGCACATACAGAATTTGCATCCGTTATTTTGATACTATCAATCGAAGGAACTACACCGCTTCTGACTTTGATAGTTGCATTTACCGACTTAGAACCAACGGAATTTGAACCACTGAATGTTTCTAAGGTTAATGTTGCGATACCACTAGTCGAGTTAGGCAAATCCTTTTCCCATGCCGTTGGAATGGTATAAGAAAAGCTAGGAGTTGTTGTACCACTAGCTATTGTTTTTATATGTGTTTTTGTTCCATTCCAAGTTACATAAACTTTATGACTGAATTTGCTTGATGCACTTGTACCACTAATCTTGATTGTGCTGCCACATTCTAGACTTGGCTTATCAATAGAAGGACTTGTAGCACGTGGTATTGTCGTTAGCGTTAACGAACCACTACAAGAACCAGTTCGAGGTGCATAATAATTTGTATTGTCACAACTGAACGATGCACTTACGCTGATTGATTTAGAACCATCTGCATTGTGCGATACTGTTGTATATCCATCTGCTATTCCAACAGTTTGGCCACTACCACACGAAACTGTATGGTTAGCATCGTGTACTGTTGAACCATTCACTACCACTCTGTAATGTTCGCTCAATCCTTGGTGATTATGGTACTGTGTATTTGAACGAATACCAACCCACCAATACACCCGTGATGTGTTGTTTTCAATAGAATAAGAATCTTCCCAACATTTTAAAATAAGAGAGTATTTATCCCATTGACCATTTGTGATTTGTATACTTCCACTAAATTCTGCCATTCAATCACCCCACTTTCTTAAAGTCTAAAGAGCCATTTGCTCTTGGCACAAATCCAAATGCACCTATTTTTAAAGACTGCGTAAATTGACCATCTGTAATGTACATTGTTTGGTCATTTATGTATGTTACCTTTGCACCATTCTTTTGAATCGACCATTCTTGATTTGTAATCTTAGTTTTAAATGCACTATCCGATTTCCCTAGTGTTAAAGCATCGTTATCAAACGACATATAACTGTTTACGTTGTCTGTGGTTTGTTTCAAACCATCTAATCTTCCATTTACACTGTCAATTTGACCGCTCATCTCATTCTTAGCATCAGTTACTGATTGATTGATTGACCATGTAAAGTCCTTCTTTGTTTGAGTGAACTGAGTTGATACAGTATTTTGATAATGCTCAAATGCCGAATTTGATACATAAGTTTCTGATACCTTTGAAGTGATTTCATTTGCTTTAGTCTCAATAGCAGACTGTCGCTCAGTGCGTTCTGTATTTATTGCTTCATCTACATCTTCAGGTGCTGGAGTCCAGTCTGTGGCTTTGTTGCCGAGTTCAAGTTTGACATTTTTAAATCTTGCTGTAAAACTAGCTTCAACATTTGCATTAGAATTGTAAAATTGAATAGCAGCAGCGGTGCCGACATTGGCAGAAGCTTGTGCTGGAATTATTATTTTTTGTTCTACATGATACCATTCGTTTAATTTGCACCCATTACTCCCAACTTCAGGTAAATTATGACTTGTTATCTTTGTCCATTGTCCAGTTCCAGTTTGACCTGATGGAGCATTTGTATACCTTTGTCCAAACCAAAACTCATTCCTATTTGTGCCTGATGGGAAATTCCATTCAGTGAACATAATGTCGTATGACCAAATATAAACAGCACCAACTTTGTATTCCCTACACCCTAAAACAAAGCCTTCTTCAATATGTACCGTAGCATATGTTTTTTTACTTTTTAAGGTTAATTCGGCATAACCATCTTTTATACGTGTGAAGTTTTTAAATATTCCGTTTTTAGAATCACCTTTACCATAGTTAATTAAATTCCTACCGCCAACTTGAATTCCTTCAGGAGTACTTCCAACAGAATACGAAGTACTCTGAGTGCTATCGCTATAAGTAATTACTGTCCTTGTCCATAAATATGGTTTATCAGCAGTAGTTTTTGGAGGAGTAGATGACCATGTACCAGTCGGAGTTGAAGTACCATTTGACCATATTTGATAAGTTACTGATGTAGACTTAATACCTTTACCATCATTACCTTTATCACCTTGGGGTCCTTGAATACCTTGAGGACCTCTATCTCCAGTAGCTCCTTTATCTCCTTTTAATCCCTGAGGACCTTTAGCACCTTGAGGACCAGTCTCACCTTTTAATCCCTGAGGGCCTTGAGGACCCTGTGGACCAGTAGCTCCTTTATCTCCTTTAGCTCCATTCACACCCATACGAGCTACAGAATATCCTATTGTAGGAGTTCCACTAGTATAGTTAGTTGTAGTCTTAGTCCATAAATATGAACCAGCAGCAACAGATGGAATTGTAGTAGACCATGCTCCGGTAGGCACAGTCGTTCCAGAAGTAGATGCTTGATACTCTACTTTTGTGCTTGCAACACCACGTCCATCAAACTCACCACTATTTGCTCTATCAGTTAAGCTATTAGCTTTATTTAATGCACTTGATGCATTACTGTTCGCATTATCTGCCACTCCTTTTATCTCGGTAACAGATTTTGCTTGTAATTTAATAGCATTGGAATTTTGTTCAATTGCAGTTGTGTTAGAAGTAACTTTATTCGTTAAATCTGCTAAATCTTTCTGAGCTTGTTCTGCTTTAGCTTTTGCATCATCGGCCACTCCTTGAGCCGTCTTTGCATTATTGATTGCCGTAGTTGCGTTGCTTTGAGCCTTAGTTGCATCAGATTGAGCTTTCTCTACTGCAGTTTCTGCGTTTGTTAAACGAGTTTGAGCTTTTGTGATTTCGCTCTCAGTCGCATCAACTCTACCAGTCACTGATTCTAGATTAGCTTTTGCATCTGCCAATTCTTTATTAGCATTGTCTAAGTTAGTTTGAGCACTGTCTGCCTTTTGTTTAGCTTCATCTGCTAAAGTTTGAGCGCTCTGAGCATTTGTAACTGCTTGATTTGCAGTCGCTTGAGCTTGAGTTGCTTTCTTTGTTGCATCAGCGATATCTAACTGAGCTTGCGTTGTATCTGATTGTAGCTTTTCGATTGAACTTGCTTGAGTTGTAATCGAATCGGCATTTTGTTTAATCTTGGTATTTAAGCTACCTTCAATGCTTGTTAAATCACTCTTAGAAGCATAAGTTTGAGAAACTGTTGTCGATAACTCACCGACTTTCTTTTCAATCTCTGTTGATACATCTGCATGAATTGTTTTTGATTCAGTAGTTAAGTCAACCTTTGTAGCGTATGTTTCTTTAACGGTAGCAATTTCACTAGCGTTGGCATTTGCCTTATCAACTGCATCTTGAATCTGTTGCTTTGAATCGGTGATATCTCCTTTAATCGCATCAATCTGTTCTTGTGCTTTACCAGTGCTTGTATTCGCATCTTGTGCTAGTTGCTTAGCTTCACTCGATTGAGTGTTAGCGGTATTTGCCAATTCATTTGCTTTACTTGCATCTGTCTGAGCTTGTGTTGCTTTTTCAACTGCTTCTTTTGATTGCACATTTGCTTGAGACACTTGAGTGTGAATCTCACCGATTTTCGCATCAATTTCATTCCAAGTGTTGTCAAAAATAGCTTTCGTGTACTTGATTTCACTAGGATTAGCATACGTACATTTCCAACGTTTCCAAAGGAATTTATCTGATTGATAAACCACATTACCAACGAACCATTCACCACCAATTAATTCGGTTTGTGATGTTGAATAATAGAACTGTTCCTCGGCACTTATGAATGACTGACCATCTTCACCTTTAATTACAGACCACCGGTATTTTGTTGGGTCCTCAGAACCATATTGTTTTGAATCCGAATACTGACCAATAAATTTACGATTTGAATCCGTTAAACTAAAATCCACACGACCATCTGAACTGTTTGCATAGGCAATATGTACATATGCGCTTGTTCCATTCTGACCATCTTGTAGTCGCATTACAGTGACTTCTGCACTTGCTTTAAGTATTTCACCACTCATTGCTTTAAATCGATATACGGCCTTATCTGTGAAGTCTGAAGCATTGACTGTGATTGTTTGACTCGTTGATAACCTCTCATCATCTTTATACCAAATAATCGAATACTTAGATGTGATATCAACACCATCATCCTTTACCAATGCAGTCAAATTAGTTAAATCTGAATCTGCCTTAAATAGAACTCCATTTGAAGATACGATTGAGCCTTCATAAACTTTCTTTAACTCAATCATCTTGTTCATTTCACTGATCAAAGCCGAACTAATCTGCGATTGCTTTTCTTCAAAGTTATCAAAGATTGTCTTGCACTTTTCTGAATCAGTGAAACAAATCTCTTGTTCTGTGATTCGTGCTTCTAAATACAACGTAGGACTATACTCTGCATCTTCAATCGTGAACGTATCGCCGATATCCGCATCAATATATGCATCTACATCATATGTAACTTTAGGAACACAATTCTTTTTCAATTGAGCTAGTGCTTGACCGTATAATGTCTCAACATTTTCAGTTTCATAAGACCAAATTTGCACTGCGTACATATCATTTGAATTATTCGTAAGTAAAGTTGAAGGAAATCTATCTCTTGCTTGAGGTGCTAGTATATTATTTCCATTAACTTTATACAAAACATTTCCGTTTGAATCATTTACAACTCGACCACTGATTGAGTTAAGTTGTAATCCATTCGTTCCTGTAGGTCTGATTGCAGTATATAGCTCAGTAATATCACTTGTTTTAATGATTCCATACACATCATTTGGATATCTCAGTATTGTACTGCGCTTGTCACTTCCCATTCCTTGAATGGAATCTGAATGTGCTCTGTAAATATTCAACACAAAATTCTTCAAAGAATAATCATCATTCAATTGAGTTACGAACTCTAATTCTGCATCAAATACATTTGCAATTGAATACAATCGAGCTAGTACAGTATCGCTACCAGTCCACTCATGCGTGATACGTTTGTCTGATACCTCATTTTTGCCAATTACGAACGATTTCTCAAATCCATACGCATTTACATATTCTGCAAATGACATAGCTCTAGGAGCTTTATAAGCATCTACATATTCATTCGTTAATTCAAGGCAAAGACCGTAGGCGGTAACAGTTGTTGTGTCACCACCTTTTTCAACATTCATGATTGTTAAATAATAGCCTTTGTTTTTTCTTGTAAAGCTAAGCCTATTTCCTTCAACTAAAAAGACTGCATCATCATGTGCAGTCAATGTAGTGAATTCAAATGTATATGCTGAGCCTTTCAAATATGTATGCAATGTTTCATCAAAGTAATGCATTGCACTAGGTACTGTATTGTCTAAAAAAGCTAGAACCTTATCGTAAGGAGTTAATATTGCTATTCTTATTTGTTCCATTATAACCATGCCTCCCTTATTCTAGCTTTCACTGTCGGCTTCGATTTTGACCAACTTGAACACGTAAGCTTCACTTCCGTTGTTCCTACTGGAGCTTTAAAATATTTAGTTCCTAATACCTCATCTTGAGGTCTAGCCATTCCATTCACATAAACGTGAGATGACTTACCATCAATTGTAATTTTCGTACCATTAGGATATCTATTAGGAATATCTCTCCATTTTGATACATTGTTCTTTGTAAAGTTTATTACATCAAACCCCATCATGCCCATCAATTGGTTTCCACCTCTATCTCCCCATTGCTTAAAA
>ERZ831979.2946-NODE-2946-length-10538-cov-2.398455_pt1 | contig 10538 bp, 7 predicted proteins | sample MGYA00519952_ERZ831979 | MGnify/ENA primary metagenome ERZ831979 (study PRJEB31850, sample SAMEA3708723) | human gut metagenome | biome: human gut; feature: human-associated habitat; material: faeces | place: China | collected 2014 ...
GACGTTTTCGGTGAAAAGAGCTAAAATTCAGGAAGACACGGTTTCCTATACTATGTTAAATGACAAGATTGGTTATATTCAGATCACGGGATTTGAAGAAGTGACGCCAAATCAGTTTTCCGCAGCAGTTAATGCCTTAGAAAAGGAAAAAATGGAGGCACTTATTTTAGATCTGCGTGATAATGGTGGAGGATTGCTCAAATCCGCAGTTTCGATGCTAGACCGTGTTATGTCTAAGGGGATGGTGGTTTATACCAAAGATAAACAAGGCGTTTCAGAGAAATTCTATGCGGAAGATGTTAAACATGTTTCTGTGCCGATGGCTGTGTTAGTCAATGGCAATTCGGCAAGTGCATCGGAAGTGTTTTCCGGGGCGCTGCAGGATAAAAAGAAAGCAAAATTGATCGGGACCAAGACGTTTGGTAAAGGGATTGTGCAGGATGGATCAGCGTTGAAAATGACAACGTCGAAATATTATACGCCGAGCGGCCGTAATATTCATGGAACCGGACTTGAGCCGGATATTAAAGTGGAACTTGATAAGTCGACGGTGGGGCAGAAGGATAAAAATGGGAAGCTTAAACCGGATAATCAGATGCAAAAGGCAATTGATTATCTGAAAGGTCAGATATAAGGCTGATAAATAGCAATTAACTATCTGAAAGGTCAGATAAAAGGCTGATAAATAGCGTATAACAGAATTGTGTACAGGACAAAGGAGGGGAACGCGTGGATCAAAAGCAGATACAGGATAAGCTGGAACGGATACAGCGGGAAGTCAATCAGGTGATCCGAGGTAAAGAAAACGTGGTAGAGCGGGTTCTTGCAGCGATCATCAGTGGCGGCCATATATTGATGGAAGATATTCCGGGCGTTGGCAAGACAACGCTTGCGACAACGTTTGCAAAAGCACTGTCCATGAACTATAAGCGTGTGCAGTTTACACCGGATGTTTTGCCAAGTGATATTCTGGGATTTTCGATGTATGACGCGGGGAGCCGGCAGTTTGTATACCGCCCAGGAGCCGTGTTTTGTAATCTGTTTTTGGCAGATGAGATCAATCGAACCTCTCCCAAAACACAGTCTGCTTTGCTTGAGGTTATGGAGGAGAATCATGCGACGGTAGATGGTGTAACCAGGCCGCTGCCGAATCCCTTTGTGGTCATCGCAACAGAAAATCCACTGGGATCATCAGGAACGCAGATGTTGCCGGAATCTCAGCTGGATCGTTTTATGATCTGTGTTTCAATGGGGTATCCGGAACATCAGGATGCTGTGGCAATTTTGAAGGGCGAATCAGCCGATCTGTTATCCAAAGTTCAGCCGGTATTGTCAGCAGAAGAATTGTGTGCGCTTCGAAGCACATCGGAAACGATATTTGTGCATGACAGTATTTATGATTATATTGTAGATCTGGTGGAAGAGACTAGAAAAAATGATCTGTTTGAGATGGGAGCGAGTCCGCGTGCAACGATCGCATTGCTTCGTATCTCACGTGCGATGGCGATGATTGCCGGGCGTGATTTCGTGACTGCCGCAGATGTACAAAAGGTATTGCGCGATGTGTTAGGGCATCGTGTGCGCCTGAGCGCCAGAACACGTGCGGAGCGTATTACGGTAGATCAGGCAATGGAACAGCTTGTGCAGACGGTGAAGGCACCACGGATGTGATAAAGCAATTCGGCGCATGGAGGATGAATGGGATGAATAGAGAAGGATCAAAGCGACATTGGAAACTATATCCGTTACGTATAGCGGGTTATGTTCTGCTGTTTGTCGTTATGGTCGTTCTCTATTTCTTTTTTAAGAGTTATGTTGTCGCATCGTTAGTATGGCTGCTTGTTTTGCTGCCGGTCGTATCCATATGGTTGAACTGGAAAATGACCCCATATCTTACAGTGCGCATATCTGCCTTGCAGCCGAAAGTCATAGCAGGTGAAGAGAGCCGTTTTATGTGTAAACTGAGTAATGCGTTTCCGTGGGTTAGTTTACAATGCGAATTGCAGGGAACGCTTGGCAATACTTTGTATCACACAGAGGATCCGATCCGACTGTGTTTACCGGTACGCCTGCGTGGGGAAGAAGCCATGGAGTTACCGTTTAGATGCAAATATAGTGGCAATCTGCAATTTTGTATCCATACGCTCGCTATCAAGGATCTGCTCGGTTTTGTATCGGTGCAGCAGGAAATTTCTGAGGAGGCGGCGATCGCGGTAATGCCGCAGGAGACAGGAGAGGCATCAGAACAGAAAAGCGGTTTCCAGATGGGAATGAGTGAATTGGAAGAAAGTCAGGCAAAGGGAAATGACTTTGCTGAAATAACGGATGTCAGGGAGTATCGACCGGGAGACCGAATCAAGGACATTCACTGGAAACTTTCCGCTAAGAAAGAAACACTTATGGTCAAAGAGCGGACAAGCGTAGCACAGAGCCAAGTGGTATTGGTGCTTGATCTGTCCGGACAAAGGGACACAGTAGAAGAGGTTTTGGGGCTTGCTTACGGCTTAAGTAAGTTGTTCTTAAAAGAATATACACCGGTTCGTCTGCTCGTGTGGGATGCGTTAGAATATGATTTTATCGAAGTTTTGATCCAAAAGAGAGAAGAGATCGATACGCAGTTTATTTATTTGCTGCGGAGAGCTGTGGTGACGGACAATATCGAGCTGGCTAAAATGGTGCAAAGCTTGCGTCCGCAGTTGCAGGCATATGCAGTGATCGGCTTATACGAAGATGGTGTGCGCGGGGAGGTGATCTCTCATGGGTAATGGACGGCAGACGCTTCTGGATCGATTACGAAAAACATTTCGGATTGACTATGATGATGACTGCTTGGACAAGTGGGAAGGCATTGAGTTAGTTACGAAATCATTAGATCAACAGACGGAATCACGTATAGGTATGCTGCTTGTCAATGCGCTGCTGGTATTTTGTATTACAGCAGGTGGAATGGGAATCGTGTTGTCAGCGATCGACAGCGATTATCAGACTTGGATCGTAGAACTTGTAACTCTTGTGGCATCACTTTATGTGGCATTTTTGTATTACCGTAAATGGTGGGAAAATGTTGGATATATATTATTATTGGTCGTTGTATTCGCCGTTGGTTTTGGGATGCAAAGCTATGTGAGCAGCGGATTCTATAGTGTCATGAATGACCTGATGGAAAGCGTTTCAGAGTATTTTCAGTCTAATGCGACACGTAGTTACGGCGAAAAGATCGCCGATGCCAATTTGGCAGTGACTATAGCAATGAGTTATATTGCTGTGGCAGCAAGTGTTGTGGTAAATATATTCGTTTCCCGTAAAATGAGATACCGTTTCCTGATGCTGGTTGTTTTTGGTTTTCTGTTCCTGCCATTGTATGTGCATTTGGAACCGGATATGTTTTATGTCGTGCAATTTTTTGTGGGTGTTGTCGTGACGGCGGCGATTGCTAAAAATGGCGATTATAAGCAGGCAGCAGACAATGTCCGATACAAACAGGATGAGGAACGTATCGTTTATCAGTCTGCCTATCGAGTGAAATTGCAGGCGGGGGCGTGTCTGCTTGCAGTTGTTGCGATTGGGGCGGTGCTGTTTCCTTTGCTTGTTCCATCGAAGGATTATCACGACAGACATCCCGATTCCGCATGGAAACAGAGCACAAAAGATGCCATGCAGAATGTCGCAGTGCTCGGAATTGCCGGATTATTTAATTTTTATGATAATACCGGCGGTCTGACCAGTGGTAAGTTAGGCGGCGTCAGTGCAGTGCGACTGGATTATGACACAGATCTTCGGGTCACATTTGTACCGCAAAATGAAAACCGATTTTATTTGCGCCGTTTTATTGGACAGGATTATTTATATGGCATGAATCGCTGGGAATCTGCTAAAGCAATTTATATGCGGACGGAGCAGCGTGCCAAGACTGCGTTTGAGAAAAATATAACCGGCAGTGCACATGGAATCGTCAAGGTTGATAATGTGGCAGCAGATCCGGGATTGTATATGCCGTATTACAGTCTTCAGTCGGATCTGGTAACATCGCCCGGTCACAGCCAGACATATGATTATTATACGTATTCCGGTTTGGATCGGGATTGTAAACTTCAGACAGAATCGATATCGAATTGGCTTACGGTGCCGGATTCAAGCAAGGCTGTTTTGGATGAGTTTTGCAAGGAAGCGGATTTGACGGGAACTGTTGCTGAGATCGTGCAGAAGCTGGCAGCGTATTATCAGGATAATATACCGTATACGTATCAGCCGGGTATAACGCCCTATGGTCAAGACTTCGTTTCGTATTTTTTGAAAAAGAATCGTAGAGGATACTGTGCGCATTTTGCCAGTGCAGCGACGCTGCTTTTACGTAACTGTGGTATTCCGGCTCGTTATGTGGAAGGCTATGCGATCGATCCGGAAGATATCGGTGAGAACGGTAAGATTCTTACCGATCAGAAGGTATCTGATTACTATCAGGGTTACCGCGAACTTACAGATACCGGAGTTGTGCAGGTAGATGTCACGGATGCAAATGCACATGCTTGGGTTGAAATTTACGATCACCATAAAGGCTGGTATGTAGTAGATATTACACCGGCATCGGATCAGGAAGAGGCGGATGTCAGTCTTTGGAATGCGTTTATGCGTCTTTTTCGTAACCGGAGCAATGGAACTGCGCAGAGTAATACCGGTGGTGCCGGTGCGACAGGAACAGCAGATGCAGTAGAGGCGGTAAAAAGAACCGGTAAAGTTTCCCTTGGGGTGCTTGCATTGTTGCTGCTTATTTTTGTGATCACGCTTGCTGTCCGCCAGATGATTCGCATACTTCGGTGCAGTATTGCATATCACCGTGCGGATACGAATGACAGGCTGATTGCAGATTATCAAAGATATGTCCGTAAAATAGGGCACAAATATCCGGCATTTCAGAAACAAACAAATTATGAAACACAGATTGCATGGCTTCGTAAGCAGCGGTTATTAGTGATATCCGGAGAGGAGCGAGATCGTGTGCTGCGGATCTTGGAGCAAGCAGGCTTTGGTCATACACAGATCAGCGATGCTGATGCAGAACTGGTGCGTGGGTTGTTGACACGTAGAACGTAAACCTTTAGAATAGAATGATGTGCCCACATAATAGTATAGGGCGAAATGGAACAAGGAAAGGATGAAAAAATGAACAAAAAAAGAGCAAATTTTACCGGCACGATCGGCTTTGTTATGGCTGCTGCAGGAAGTGCCGTGGGGTTAGGAAACATATGGCGGTTTCCTTATTTAGCGGCAAAGGATCATGGAGGTGTGTTTATTTTATGCTACTTGATCTTAGCAGTGACATTTGGTTTTACGTTATTGACAACAGAGATCGCCATTGGGCGTAAAACGGGACGGAGTCCTCTTACTGCTTATGCAGCGATTCAGCCTAAGTGGAAAGGTCTTGGTGTTTTGGCATGTCTTGTACCAATTATCATCTTGCCATATTATTGCGTGATCGGTGGATGGGTTGTAAAATATTTCGCAACATTTGTCACCGGTGCAGGATCAGCGGCAGCGGGCGATGATTATTTTGTGGGATTTATTCAAGGACAATATCAACCGATCATCTGGATGTTTATTTTCTTTATAATGACAGCGTTCGTTGTGTTTAATGGCGTGAATAAGGGAATTGAAAAATACAGTAAGATTCTGATGCCAATTTTATTACTTTTGATTATCGGCATTGGATTGTATTCGCTGACGATCAAACATACAGATGCGAGTGGTGTTACCAGAACCGGTCTGCAGGGATTGAAAGTATATTTAATTCCTAATTTTAAGGGAATGACCGGCAAAGAATTTTTTGTTATTCTGATGGATGCGATGGGACAGCTTTTCTTCTCGATCAGCGTGGCGATGGGAATCATGGTTGCATACGGCTCGTATGTTAAGAAAGATGTCAATTTGATGAAATCGATCAATCAGATCGAAATTTTTGATACTTTGGTAGCGATGCTTGCCGGACTTATGATCGTGCCTGCTGTATTTGTATTTATGGGGACAGAAGGAATGAGCGCCGGACCCGGTCTGATGTTTGATTCTTTGCCAAAGGTATTCCAGGCAATGGGCAAAGCCGGAACGGTTGTCGGAGTGCTGTATTTTTGCGGCAGTAACTTCTTCGGTATCTGTTATGGAAGCAATCGTTTCCAGTTTGATGGATGCGTTTCACTGGACCAGACATAAAAGTACATCTGTTGTGGCAACATATGGGGTCATAGGCGGTGTCGTTGTTTGTCTTGGATATAACAAGTTATATTTTGAACTGCCACTGCCAAATGGATCGACCGGACAGATACTGGATATATTGGATTATATCAGTAACTATTGCTTTATGCCGACGGTGGCGCTTCTCACATGCATTTTGATCGGTTGGGTTGTGAAACCTAAGACGGTCATTGATGAGGTAACTGTTAACGGAGAACGTTTTGGCAGAAAATATCTGTATATTGCGATGATCAAAGGGATTGCACCAATTCTGCTATTTGCATTATTATTACAGTCATTAGGCTTGATTCAGCTGTAGTAGTATTCGCAGATAATGGACCATGGGATGTATTTTTCATTGCAGATACATACTGTGAGAACTCCTTGACATAACAGGTTTGTGAACAATATTACATGATAGAAATGGAATAAAAAATGAGTAAAAACAGAGAAACTTTTGCATCCCGCCTTGGCTTTATATTAGTATCTGCAGGATGTGCGGTGGGACTGGGAAATGTATGGAAGTTTCCGTACGTATGCGGAAATAATGGAGGAGCAATCTTTATTTTGATCTACTTGGTCTGCTTATTTGCTCTTGGATTTCCAATTTTAGTATGCGAGTTTGCAATCGGTCGCGGCAGTGGTGCGAGCATTGGAACAGCATTGCGTAAATTGAGCGGTGGCAAAGGAAGATGGCATCAGTTTCGTTGGTATGGACTGTGCGGTAATTATCTGCTAATGATGTTTTATACAGTGGTAGCGGGCTGGATGATCTATTATGTTGGCGTTTGTGCCAAGGGGACACTACGTCAGGCGAATGTCAAAGAAATCGAACAGTATTATCAGAGCTTTATGCAGACACCAGGCAAAATGATGTTTTTTATGTTATTAGTAGTTGCCTTGTGTATTGGTGTGTGCGCACTGGGCTTACAGAATGGTATTGAAAATATTACAAAGAAAATGATGTTAGCATTGATCGTATTGATGGCTGTTATGGCAGTCAATTCAGTCATGTTAAAAGGAAGCAGTAAAGGCCTTTCTTTTTATTTGATCCCGAACCTCGAAAATGTGAAGAAACGTGGATTGGGAAATGTCATCTTTGATGCGATGACGCAGGCGTTTTTCACGTTGAGTGTTGGAATGGGTTCGATGGAGATCTTCGGCAGTTATTTGGGCAAAGAACGTAAGCTGACCGGAGAGGCGATCAATGTATTGGTGTTAGATACACTGATCGCATTTGTTGCAGGAATTATTGTGATCCCGGCGTGTATTTCTTTTGGAATCCGCCCGGATGCAGGACCATCACTGCTGTTTATCACACTGCCAAATGTATTTAACCATATGCCAAGTGGAACATTGTGGGGAATGCTTTTCTTTGTATTTATGTCCTTTGCGGCATTATCCACAGTGATCGCAGTGTTTGAAAATATCATCAGCATGAGCATGGACGTGTTTGGCTGGGAGCGTCGGAAAGCGTTAACGGTCAATTTAGTCGGCATTGCAGTATTATCCATGCCAACTGTACTTGGATTTAATGTATGGTCTGGTGTCCAGTTATTTGGACCGGGATCAACGATCATGGATGTTGAAGATTTTGTGGTATCCAGTAATATTCTTCCACTTGGAAGTCTGTTATTTGTACTGTTTTGTACGAAAAAAAGCGGTTGGGGATTTGAACAATTTTTGGAAGAGACCAATACAGGAGTAGGTACAAATTTTCCAAAATTTCTTCGCAGTTATATGCGGTATGTATTGCCGATGATCGTTTTAGTCATTTATTTTAAGGGATATTATGATAAATTTAAGGACAGTTCACCGGTAATCTTCGGTGTATGGATGATGATCGCTATTGCCTTTGCAGTGTACATTCTTTATCTGTCACGAGACAAAAAGTAAAATAGCCATTGTTAGATGGATATCATAGACGACTTTGTGAGCTTGTGAGTTGGATAACAAGGTTCATTAATGTATGATACTATCAATATAAAGAAAGCCCGACAGGAATACTTGCGGTACCGCCAAAAACGTTTCGCTTTTTGGTTCGATACACGGCATGATTTCTGTCGGGCTTTTTTTGTTTTAATTGATAGGAAAATGCTCGTAACGTAGAGGGAAGCCAACAAGAATTGCTTTAGCAATTCTTGCAAAGCAAAGCGCTGGCTTTGCTTTTTTAATAGGATTAAGGTGTCAAAGGGTCTTTTATCCTAATAGAAAATTGCTGATAGGCAGTATAAACTTTTCAATACCTGCGGGAGGCAAACAGTATGAAAAGAAAAATGTGGAGCTGTATGGAAACGCAGAAGCATGTCATCCCTTTTATTGATGATCAGTTGAGCATATCGGATCTGGATGCTTTTTTGTATCATATGGAGCATTGTCCGGATTGCAAGGAAGAGTATGACGTATACTATACGCTGTTGATGGGAATGCGTTTTTTGGAAAGCGATAATATGAGTGCGTTGAAAATGGATTCCGAGCAGAAACTGCTGTCTGCTGAGGACTACCTGTATAAATATAAGATTAAATTTATTGCAAAGATCCTGTGCTTTGTGTTGTTGTGCGTTGGCATGATCTTGCAATTGTAGATGATGGAGAAAGCTTATGCGTGAAAAATTAGTATTGATCGATGGACACAGTATATTAAACAGGGCGTTTTACGGACTCCCGGATCTCACCAATTCGGAAGGGATGCATACGAACGCCGTTTATGGTTTTTTGAATATTATGCTCAAGATCCTGGAGGAGGAGAAACCGGATTATTTTATTGTTGCTTTTGATGTGAAACATCCGACGTTTCGCCATGAAATGTATCAGGAGTATAAGGGCACCAGAAAGGGGATGCCTGACGAGTTAAGAGAACAGGTACCGGTGATCCAGGATGTGCTTCGTGCTATGCATGTTCCGCTCGTGATGCAGAAAGGGTATGAGGCAGATGATCTGTTAGGAACTTTGGCCCGCAGAGCGGAGAGCAATAATATGGATGTGTCGCTCGTGTCGGGAGATCGTGACCTGCTGCAGCTTGCGTCGGATCGTATTATGATCCGTATTCCAAAGACGAAGCGGGGGGGAACGGAGATTGAAAATTATCATACGCAGGACGTGATCGATAAATACGGACTAAAGCCGGAGCAGATTATTGATATGAAAGGTCTGATGGGAGATTCTGCAGATAATATTCCGGGCGTACCGGGTATCGGAGAGAAAACTGCTGTCAAGATCCTGACAGCTTTTCCAACAGTGGAAGCGGCCTATGAGCATTTGGAAGAAGTTGAGCCAAAGCGTGCAAGAGAATTGCTTCGTGCAAATCCGGAACTTGCCAAGCTAAGCAAGCAACTTGCCACGATCAAAACAGATTGTGAGATCGATGTCACATTGGAGGACGCAAAACTGGAAAATCTCTTTACGTCGGAGGCATTTGAGTGGATCAAACGTTTGGAGTTAAAATCATTATTTTCTCGTTTTGACAGTGAGATAGTACAAAGTGTTGTGCCTGATTTTGAGCAGTTTACACAATGGACCACGAAGAAAGAATGGAATGCTGCTGTAGATCATGTATGCAACCTTGCACCGGAGGCTGTCGGCGTGGCGTTTTTAGGAGATCCTTGGATAGGTGCCGGAGCGGCCCGCAAACGTCAGAGCAAAAAAGGCGGCGGACAGATGAGCCTGGTCTTTACGGAAGACAGCGTAGAACTCGGGATGGAACAGGAAGACGGCGAGGAATATGGTTTCATTGGCTTTTCGTTGTCTTATTATGAGGGAGAAGATTGTCATACCGGTTATATTCTCGTTTCTGAAGAAGTGACTGGAAATGATATATTAGATGGCTATCATAGGCTTGAGAAAAAGGGTTCTGAAATTTTATTATTAGATTGGAAAAATGCATTACACCTGACGAAACCGGTGGAGGTGCGGACATATGGGATTGAGCCGGCAAAGCAGCATGGATTTGCGTTGGATACGAAACAGGAACGCAAAAAAACGTTTGCCAGTCTGCGCGACCTGGGTATCGGAGCGTATTTGTTAAATCCGCTGAAGGATACGTATCAGGCAGATGATATTGCGCGTGATTATCTTCATATGACATTGCCATCCTATCAGGAATTGTTTGGCAAAGAGACGTTAGCTGCGCAGCTTGCGCGGATAGATGAGGAAGAGACGGCAAAACGCCTCAAATCCTATTTTGGTTATTTGTCCTGCATTCCATTGATGGCGTGGGCAGAGATGAAAAAGCAATTAGCGGCAGAGGGAATGTTAGGCTTGATGGAAGAAATTGAAATGCCGACGGTATACTATCTGTTTGAAATGGAACGACTCGG
>ERZ831979.2955-NODE-2955-length-10499-cov-2.405496_pt1 | contig 10499 bp, 9 predicted proteins | sample MGYA00519952_ERZ831979 | MGnify/ENA primary metagenome ERZ831979 (study PRJEB31850, sample SAMEA3708723) | human gut metagenome | biome: human gut; feature: human-associated habitat; material: faeces | place: China | collected 2014 ...
ATACTCATCAGAATCTACTGCTTGAAATTTGATATCCACAAATTCTATATCTTTCATTCCCATGTCTTCCATAAAATCTGTATCAAGCTCTAGTTTTGCATTTGCTTTCTTTCCTTTGGCAATTTCACAATCAAGGTCAAACATGTTGTTATTCGTCATAATTCCATTGATCGAATATGCACTGGCATAAATTGTCCAATTTGCACTGGATTTGTTCTGAAGCCGGAACCAGATCGCCGTGTTTGCATCATCGAATTTATCAACATCAATCACCAGATTTTTCTTGTTATAAACATTTCCCTTGGTCACCGTTGTCTGCGTTTTAGAAGTAGTCTGATCCGATGTACTTTCCGTCGTTGTCTTGCTGCTCCCTTTTGCTTCCTTGTTACTCTCCTCTTTATCACTTCCACCGCTACAAGTCACTGCTAAAACTACAACAGCTACTATTACAACGGCAAAGATCAAAAAACTGCTTTTTTTATCTTTCATACGCATCCTTTCTCCTGCCTGACAAAAAAACAGACTATCAGGCACGCTTTAATTATTTGTGCCGGCTTATAGTCTGATTTTACATGAAATAATTCTATTTTTCGTCCGCTATACAGCGGAATAAGCGTGAGTCGTTAAACGATTAAGAAACAATGAGTGCTAATATACTTATGATCAAGAAGCAACGAGTGCTAATATTCTTATGATCAAGAAGCAACGAGTGCTAATATGCTTATAATCAAGAAACACCATACTATCGTATAAATGACCGTCATGATCATGTACAGCAGTCTGCTTTTATTCATGAGAGGCAAACGATCCATTACCCCGCCATAGTTTCCTATCAATTCGACACAACCAAGAAGCATTAACAAAGCGTCAATGCGAAATGCCCATAATGTAAAACCGGTATATGCCGCATTGTCCGCATCCGTAAACGTACCGGAAAAACAAAGTGCATAAATTATTACATAGCCAAGAGCTGCAATAAGCATTTTCCATATTTTTCCTGTCCGAAATCCAACCGGCAGCCACCTGCGCCATCCAAGTGCAAGCTGTTTGTCTGTACTTTTGGGCTGTAATGCAAACTGTACGATACGTTTTATAAAGTCTAACGCATCCGAGTAAAATCTATTCTGTGCAGCTAATTTACGTTTGGGAGCCAATTCGCTATACAGATTATTCGTCCGTTTATTCGATCCGGCGATCGTTCCACATTCCTGAATGACTTTCCGCAGTTCATCCACTGTCGGATAACGATCTTCTTTGGCAAGTTGTATGCATTTGGTGATGATATCATAGTACTTGCCGGCATATTTGCCGCTGTCCGGATAATCACCGGTCAGCATATAATAGAACGTGATGCCCAGCGCATAAATGTCCGTACGAGGATCTGACTGCCCAAAACCATATTGTTCCGGTGCTGCAAATCTTCTTGTGCCCATCAGTCTGGTATCCTCATTTTGTTCCGCACGGAGTTCTCTTGCCGCATTGAAATCAATCAGTTTTACGACTCCATCAGAGCTAAAGATAATATTCGATGGCTTGATGTCACGATGTATGATCGGCGGTAGATTGCCATGCAGCTTGTGCAAAATATCACAAAGCGATCGGATAACAAACGCCGCATTTTCCTCCGATAATACTCCATGCTCTTCCATTACAGTCTCCAGCGTCTTTCCATGTATATATTCTTCGATCACGATCAAACGATTTTCTTCTTCCACACACTCTATAACCTTTGGAATATTATCAAATTGTTTTTCTTTTAATTGTGCATATACTTCAAAGTTATATAATAGAAGTTCCTTACGCACATAGATTTCATTCGTCTCTATATTTTTTACCAGCCATATCTGCTTATCATCACTTAACCGGGTGACTTTTTCATATAACGATAATTGGTATTTTTCTTCCAACGTCAATGTTATCCTCCCATCATGCGCTCTGTCATTCACTGCATAGTGCGCCCTGTCATCCACTGCATAGTGCGCTCTGTCATTCACTGCATAGTGCACCCTGTCATCCACTGCATACTACACTATCATTCATTGCATAGTGCGCTCCGTTATTTACTGCATAGGTTCTTGTATTTTCTAACACATTCCTTTAAAATATCATATTAGATAAATTATAGCAACAAAATGGATAATTCCTTTCTGGCTGTAAGTAATATTAACCATAAATATATTGTAGTGGAAAAGAGGAACCTATGAAAGAACAACCAACAACCGAACTACTCGATATTCTTAATAACATCGACAAAAAGGACATGAGTGCGTACATCAAAGAATTTGCTGCAACCGCTTCAGCCGCAGCTCCATTCCCGGAATACATCGCCGAACATGGCATTGCCATTGCTGACGTTGTGCATCGCTGCCGTGGTATATTATCCAAATCTTATGTATATGACATTCTAAATGGGACCAAACGAAATCCGTCCCGCGATGTTGTTCTGCTCTTATGTATCGCCGTCCATGCAGATCGCAAGCAGACAAGACGGCTGCTTGAAAAATATGGCCACCGCGATCTATACGCAAAAGATACAAGAGATATCATTATTGCAACCTATATCAACAACAAAGAATATGACATAGATCGCATTAATGACGAATTATTTCAGTACCATTTATCACCTCTTAGCACCGAGCATTAACCGACAAATACTGCCGTACATCCATCCGCTTTAACGATGCCTTTCTCCACTACAGCTGAACCGCCAACGGTATATAATACCTTTCCGTTTACATTAGGTACTGTCACGACATCTGCTCCCGGATTAATAATGACCGTGATCTCCTGTTCTGCTGAAGTGCGCTTGTAAACCAACGGATAATCATCGGATACAAAAGAGATCTCTCCTTTGCTTTGCAACGCCGGATTTGCCTTACGAAATGCGATCAAACGTTTTACTTCACTGCGAAGTGAATCTTCCTGTTCTGACTGCGTTTTCGCATTTGGACGGTCTGCGCTCTCGTCAAGAGCAATATAATATTTATCCTTACGAGCTGTTGAAAATCCGGCACTCAAACTGTCATCCCACTGCATCGGTGTACGAGAACCGGTTCTTCCATATCCACCTTCCACAGAAGTTAAGCCTTCCACATAGCGCATGCCAATCTCATCCCCATAGTAAATAAATGGTGCTCCCGGCATAGAAAGCAGAAATGCAAATGCCACCTTTAATTCATCCGTGTCCAAGTTCTTTGCCAAACGATCCATATCATGATTGCCGGACGGAATACAGATCAATCCTTTTCCATCTGTCTTCGCATAGTTCGCCTGATAAGCAGCAACGAATTCTTTGGCAGATCCTTCCGCATCCTTGCTGAAATACGGATGATCGCAGCGGAACAGATCATTATAATGAGATGGTCCGAAGTGAAGCAAAAAGTCCATGTGAAAACCGCCGATCAAAGACTTATCCGGCTCACCCCATTCTGATACCATTGCTGCATCCGGGAATTCCTCTTCCAAAAATTCACGAATATTCTGCCAAAGAGCAATCGTCCCCTTGCTTTCCGGATCATTTTTCACCAGAGATCCCGCCATGTCCACACGAAAACCGTCACAGCCTGCATCCAGCCAAAAACGCATGATATCTTTTAGAGCCTCTCTCGTAGCGATCGGCCCTTCTGCATCCATCGGCTGCTGCCATTTTTGCTCCGGATCCGGCTGATAAAATCCATAATTCAGCGCCGGCTGATGCGAGAAAAAGTTCACAGCGCAAGAGCCGTCACGATCGGATATGCCACGAATACTTCCCATTCCTGTCGGTTCTACCCAGATACAATCTGTCCACACATACCGATCTGTATACTCATTACGTTCTGCTTTCATAGACTTCTTAAACCACTCATGCGTTACCGCAGTATGTCCCGGCACCAAGTCTAAGAGTATATGCATATCTTTGCGGTGCGCTTCCTCAAACAAACGTATCAAATCTTCATTGGTTCCATAACGCGGTGCCACTGTATAGTAATCTTCTACATCATAGCCCGCATCTCCAAACGGAGACTGAAAACATGGATTGATCCAAATCGCATTACACCCCAGATCCTGAATGTAATCCAATTTTTCAATAATACCATTGATATCACCAATTCCGTCCGCGTTCGTATCGCGGAAAGACTGCGGATAAATCTCATAAAACACAGCGTTATCAAGCCATTCCGGTTGTTTTCTCTTTGTCATCATTATAACCTTACCTTTCTTACTGTACATCTGCAGTCCTATTACCACAGACGTATTATTTGTGTATATCGGCCAATACTATATTTTCTTAGTTTTTTTCTCCTTAATATTAATCTTGCACAACAAATTTTACAAGTGTTTTTATTATTTCCTTTGCCTCCAATGGCTTTGCAAGATGTTCATTCATACCAGCCGCAAACGATTTCTGACGATCATCTACAAACGCCTTGGCGGTCATTGCAATGATCGGAACTGTCATGGCATCTTCCCGCTCCAATGCACGAATGCACGCAGTTGCCTCTAATCCATCCATGATCGGCATCATAATATCCATCAAAACAGCATCAAACTCGCCTTCCTCAGAAGCCCTGAATTCTTTAACACAGCGCTCTCCATTCTCCACTAAAACCACTGTAGCTCCTGCCGATTCCAATATAAATTTGGCCACTTCCATATTTAGTTCATTATCTTCTGCCACCAGAATTTTTTTGCCTGTCAATCCACCGGATACTTCTTCCTCAGGCTGCTCTTCCTCCAAAACAGCCTCATGGTTCACCAAGAGAGGCATCCTTATCTCGAACACAGACCCTTTTCCCTGCTTACTGGTAAACGAAATCTGTCCATTCATCTTATCCAATATATTTTTAACAATAGGCAGCCCTAAGCCGGTACCGCCATATAAAGTCCGTGCTGTCTCCGACTCCTGCGCAAACGGTTCAAAGATTTTCTGTTGAAATTCTTCGCTCATACCAATGCCGGTATCTTCACAGCGAAAGGTTAAGACAACATGATCTTCATCCATAGTTTCTTCTTTATAGCTTAATATGATCTTTCCATTGTCTTTATTGTACTTCACAGCATTACTCAGTATATTCATAAACATTCTCTTAATATGGATCGGACTTCCCACGAAGGAAGAATGTTTGACATCATAATCCGCCACCTGAATCGTTATGCCTCGTTCTACCGCCTGCTGCTCCACTACCTGATATAAGTTGTCCAACATTCGGGACAGGTTAAATGAGCGTTCCTCCATGATAATTTCCCCGGACTCAAGTTTTCCCATATCTAACACTTCGTCGACCAGTTCCAATAAAAGCCCTGAGGCATCCCATATCTTCTTACGGCATTCTGCCTGCTTATCCAGGTCATCATTGTAATAATTAGCAACCTCGATCATTCCACGAATACCGTTGATCGGCGTTCGGATATCATGACTCATTCTCCTAAGGAAATCTGGCAACATTAGCACTCTGTGCTTCCTGCGCTTTTATAACAAGCTCGCGTTGGTATTCCCGTTCACGTTGTCGCCGTTCACGCATATGAACCTGCTCTCCGCGATACTGCACAAATAATATGATTGCAGAAAAACTAATATAAATAATAGCTGCTACTAAAACGTTGCGCCAACAGTTTACATAAACTTTCGACAACGGAAGACAGGTATAGATATAATAATCTGTCCCACCGCTCACATTTCCATAATAGAAGTTGTGGTCTACTTGAAAACGCTTCAATTGTGATTGTTTTTTATGGTTTCTTATCGCACGATTTAGTTTTGAAACAAAAGGGCAGTCAAACGAATTCAGATCAACATGTCTTTTATCATTCGAAGCAATAATCTTTTTCCCTTTCGTAATTATGATCGTACCATTGGTATGCATATTATACCCCTCCAACAAACTTTGAATGGACAGAGCATAATTTTTGGCATACTGTGCCTTTGTTGCATTATAACAAACGATCACGCCTTTTTGTTCAGGTCTTCCGACTGCCGATATATCAACGAGCGTTCCGTCTTCCGTTTCAATTCTTTCTGCATAGTTTTTTAATTCATATTGTGCTGTATTTAAGACAACCTCTCGTTTTATTTCCTTTCTCACTTCTGCATCGGGAATGTCAACTGTTTTATATTCCTGTACAACATTCCCGGAGGGCGACATTAATGTAATTCCACTCAATCTTTGCTCATCTGTATATTTCTTGAGCCAGTCATAATCTATCTCCTTACTATGGCGTGCAACATCACGTCGAACCTGCTGCGTTTTATCAATCAGCCGATCAAGGCTCTTGGTGACATTTGATGCATTGTATTTCTGATATGTAATATACTGTGTTTTAATATATTCTGCTTTATCTTCTACGCGCTTCTGCGCATCTTTCAAGTCCGATTCCGCAGATAACTCAAATACGCCAAACAGGATCATACATCCAACCAACGTTATTAATCCCAGTGTGCGTCTTCTTGTTTTTCCCCAATATTCCTTATTATTTTTCAAGAACATCTACCTCCAGAAATTCGTCGGCGTTTGTTACATACTGCTCCAATATCTTTTTTGTTCTTCCGTCTTTTCGCATACTGTCAAGCTCTTTGGACAAGGCTGCAGCGATGCCGCGCTGATCTTTTTTCGCAAAAGCAACCCCCAAACCCGTTGTCAAAATAGATTCCTTTAATATGCGGTAATCTGCGTTGAAATCTTTCAAATACTGTTCCACCGCCGTTTCATGAGCTGCAATTGCATCTACATATCCTTTTCCCAGTGCCGTGTATATATACTCTCGATTTTCAAAACTGTAAACGTTTTTTACTCTAGGGATATTCCCCTCTTGTTTCAAAAAGATCATTTCCGGTTTGGTAGTTGACTGTACGGCGATGATCTTATCCTTTAGATCACTCAAATGATAGATAGAACTCTTCGCATCCACCGCCACTACCTGATGACTGACCATATAAGGTCCTGCCCATTGGTAATCCTGCGTCCTTCCTTCCATCGAAAAGCAACCCCAGATACAGTCTATCTTCCCTGACTCGACCAGCTCATCTTTCCCAGTCAATCTGTCGAAACACCGTCCTGTAACCGAGCTGTCCAAATGCTTCTTCGGCAATCTTCACATCAATTCCCGCCGGATTACCATGCTCGTCCGTATAGTTATAGGGTGGGAATATATCACTTCCTACAATGATCGTCGGTCTATTGTCTTGTTTATTTCTGGATTCTTTCGTAAGATGTGCGCAGCCGGCTATCAAACTGACTGCAACGCACAGTGCGCTCAGCACCGCTATCCATTTTTTTATGCACATGTCTGTTTCCTTTCGTGCTTTTAACAGAATTATAATTACGAATAATCTTATTCCTTGATTCGCTTTCATCATTATATAGAATTAAATTTAGAAAGTAAATAGACTGTCGAATTATGTCGTACTTTCTTGCGCATAACGATATCAAGATCAAGAAAACATAAACATTTCAACAGTCTATTGTTCGTCATATTAAGGCGCTAAATAATAACTATTTTGCAGCCGTTAGGTTAGCTTGGCTATAGTTGTTTTTCATAACAGAGCCAATGTTCTCCGAAGAGATCTGCTTCCCCGCACAGTGTAAAATGCAGATGTGCATAAGAGTGTACCGCACGTTTATTGCCCGGGCTGACAAGATAGTGCACGCTTTTGCACCCACGCTTTGCGGCAACCTGCATCATTGCCAAAATCATTTTTCTGGCAATCGCCTGTCCTCTGGCATCCTCACGTACGACCAGTCTGGCGAACTCTGCAGCGGGCTGTAGTTGCGCAGACCAGCAAGGCAGTTCTTCCACGACATGATCATCGTCGATAGAGATTGCTCCCAGAAGTTCTCCCGTCTCGTCTTTCCAAACGTATGCATCTCCACGGGCAAGATCGCTGTCCATAGTCTCCTCGCTTGGATAATCTTCGTTCCAAGTGCAGCCTTCGCTTCCGATGGCTTCTGTATATAGTGCCATAATATATGGTTTATCGTCGATAGTTGCTTGATATAATGCCATTTTCTTTCGCTCCTTTACAAAGTGTTATTCTGCCTGTAAAGTATATATAATATCATTAATTTATATAGAAAGGAAGTTTCTCATGATAACGACCAACACTACCTCCTTAAAATACACCATAGACACACCGGAAAACCGTCAATTTCTGTCCGAAATACGCGACACGTTATTTTCCTTTGGCAGACAGTTTCCCTCACCGGGCGGTGGTTCCTATTACCTCGGCGATGATGGCACACCGCTGAAAGACCGTCCGCGTGAAACTTGGATCACGAGCCGCATGGCACATGTCTACAGCATCGCTTCTTTATTAGAACCTGCATCGGATTATGGTTTGCTTGCCGATGCTGCGTTGCAGGGATTGTGTGGTGAACTGCATGATCGCTCCAACGGTGGCTGGTATGCCGGATTACAAGCGGACTGCACTCCTTTGCCAGCCAAACAATGCTATGCGCATGCTTTTGTCATCTTGGCAGCCTGTTCCGGCGTTTTAGCGAAAAGACCTGCAGCGCAGTCATTGCTAGAGGATGCTTTAGCAATTTACGATAAATTTTTTTGGAATGAAACAGAGGGACTCTCCTGCGATACTTGGAATACAGAATTTACGATATTAGATGATTACCGTGGGCTTAATGCAAATATGCATACGGTGGAAGCGTTTTTAGCAGTTGCGGATGCAACAGGCAATGAAACCTACCGCCGGCGGGCTGGACGTATTATTGATCATGTTCTTACATGGGCTAACCATAATGACTGGCGTATCCCGGAACATTTTCGAAAAGACTGGACACCGGATCTGGACTGTAACAAAGATCATCCGGACGATCCGTTCAAACCCTATGGTGCAACACCGGGTCATGGTATCGAATGGGCAAGATTGATCACGCAATGGGCATATTCGATGAAAAATACAGCGGAAGATACTACTCCGATTGAAAAATATGTGACTGCTGCCGAATCTCTCTATCAGAGGGCGATCAAAGATGCATGGAACGCAGACGGTGCACCGGGTATCGTCTATACTACAGACTGGCAGGGAAACCCTGTCGTTCATGACCGCATGCACTGGACTCTTGCAGAAGCAATCAATACTTCTGCGGTACTTTGGCATGTCACTCACAAACAGCAGTATGCCGATGACTATGCAATGTTTCTCCGTTATTTGGATGAACAGGTATTGGATCATGTCCACGGCTCTTGGTATCACCAGCTCGATGCTGCCGGAAATGTTCTGACAACCGTGTGGCCGGGCAAATCAGATCTGTACCATGCCGTGCAGGCAACGCTGATCCCGTACTATCCTGTAGACACCTCGATTGCAGCAGCAGTAGCTCATCCTATGATATAATGAGCCTCAGAGAAAAACAAGCGGCTGCGAAGCAGACATTTGTTTTTCTGGGCTCATTAACGAGCAAATAAGCTTGTGAAACAAGCGAATAAGCTCTGAAAGAGCGGATTTGCGAGTTTGATAAAAAGGCTAATTGATATGTGATATAATGACCGAGTTTGACAATCACCACATGTTTGTCCCCAGCGGGCAATGTGCATCTGACCGAAAGGCTCTCGCTTCCACATAAGCACCACATTTTCGGCAAGTACCTTTATTAAGCCATTTACACGCCTTGCATACCGCAAGGCGTGTTTCATATTGCGACGGATCAGCCTGTTCCATTTTAGGGACACTTCTTTGAAAGTCCAACACCTGCTGTAGTGCCGTCTGCTCATCCATTTCCCGTAGCAGACAGCGTACACAGGGGATCCGCATATTTGATCCAGACATATTAAATCTACATTCCCTTCTCAGACAATCGGACAATAAATCCGACATACACTGCACGGTAACAAAGTAACTGTCTGCTCGCTGCCGTTCCAATGTTCTGTACGATACTGCACCTTCACCTGATCCGGCTGTTCAAAAGTATTGTGCGCATGCACCTCATCCTGAAGCACAGCAATCTCTGCTTGTCCGTTAAATTGGCTCTTATCTTCCAAACGGCAGATCACCTGTATTTCTTCCTTCAGCGAAGTATTCGCAAGCGTAATCGTCATATTTCCATCATCACTCACAGACACCGACTCCGAAAGTGATGGTATCACTTTTCCATCATGATCTACCGGCAACGTATCAACCGCACTTTGCACAAGACTGGCACCCTGATGTTCTTTATACATAGCAAACACATCATAAGTTGGCGTCTTAACGATCTGATCCCCCTCTGTCAACACCATCGCCTGCAATACATTGACAACCTGTGCGATATTTGCCATTGAGATCATGTCGCTATGTTTGTTAAAGATATTTAAATTCAAAGCGGCTACGATCGCATCACGCATCGTATTTTGCTGGTACAAAAATCCCGGATTCGTTCCCGGCTCCACATCATACCAAGTTCCCCACTCATCTATAATAAGATCAATATTATGCTCTGGATCAAGCTCATCCATAATCTTCAAATGACCATCAATGACCTCCTCGATCCCTAACGTTTTCGCGATCGTTGTGTAATATTCCTGCTCAG
>ERZ831979.2957-NODE-2957-length-10485-cov-4.548610_pt1 | contig 10485 bp, 10 predicted proteins | sample MGYA00519952_ERZ831979 | MGnify/ENA primary metagenome ERZ831979 (study PRJEB31850, sample SAMEA3708723) | human gut metagenome | biome: human gut; feature: human-associated habitat; material: faeces | place: China | collected 2014 ...
CAACCAGAAAAAATCGAAATTGATGCAAACGAAAGGGCAGTTAATGAAAAGTCTCAATACTGCTTTTTCGTTTGCACCACCTTCGATTCTTTCCTTAACGATTTATAAAACACATTCCTTTTACATAGGCACAGTATACCACAGTTCCTGTGCCTATGCGATAACATTTACTGTTTCATCCGATAAGAACTCATCCTCTCTGCCAGACAACGGAATGCACACCCTGCAAATCATGCCCTTTCCATTCCATAAAAAAGCCCCCACATGCTCCTTATCGAACACGCAGGGACTTTCCTGTCATATTTTAAGTTCTGTTATCTTTGCACACAGGGTGCCTGATAATCTATTCTTCTTTTTTCTCTTCCGGAGCAACTTCTGCTGCTGCTTTCGCATGTTTTTTGCGATAGCGAACAATCACAAGTGCCATGCAGAGTACTACTAATAATACTGTTACAACATCAATTGTCACGAAGAGTTTTGTCATATTTGACATTCCGCCATCATCAGTAGTATTTGTATAATAACCGCTGTTTGCGATTGTATACATAATATTCTTGCATGATGTGCGAAGTGCGTTATTAAGAGTTGCACTTTCTGTATTTGTCAGCTGGTTAGATGCCTGAGAACTAAATCCGAGCATCAGGTCGTTTCCGGCACGAACACAGTGATCTGTGATCATATATCCGTAAGAACCATCATAATCTGTGATGACCATTCCCCGGAATCCCCACTCATTACGAAGGATTGTTGTTAATGTGTCTTCATTTGCACATGCCGGAACGGTTCCGATCCAGTTGAAGGAAGACATTACAGCGATCTGTGTTCCATCAAAATTCTTGATACATAATTCGAATGGTTTTAAGTAAATCTCACGGATTGCCTGCTCATTAGAATATGTAAGTAAGAATGCACATCTGTTTGTCTCCTGGTCGTTTAATGCAAAATGTTTGATGTAATTGTACGTGCCTTTTGTTGCCATCGCATTTACCTGGGCAGCTGCAAGTTTACCTGCAAGTACACCATCTTCTGAATAGTACTCGAAGTTTCTTCCTGCAAATGCAGAACGGTGTGTGTTCATTGCCGGACCGTATACACCATAGTTATTTACATCTGCATACTCCTGTCCCATTGCAAGTCCAAGGTCATATAATAAATCTGTATTCCATGTCTGTGCCATTAATACTTCTGTCGGATATGGTGTTCCATAAGTTCCTGTAATGAAGTTGTTAACTCCGGCAGGTCCGTCACAGTCACTTGTTGCAACTTTTCCTACAGAATCAATCTGAGCTGTCTGCCATCCACCAAGGTTTACAAGTAATGACATATCTTCAAAGCTCATCTGGTCTAATAACTGATCCCACATCGGATCATCATAAGCCTTGCCTGTTAAATCTGCTAATGTAAGACCATTATCAGATCCTAATGTTGGCATTGTATCTTCTGCATTGTCATATGCTGTAGAGTCATAGTATGCTGTAGAGTTTGCTTCTACTTCTTTTCTTGTTGCATCATCCATTACATAAGCTTCTTCAGCCGGTGCTGCGGTAGCTTCTGCATAGTTTGCAAATCCGTCTGCTCTGGAAAGATAGGTAACATTTCCTGCTGTGTAATCATTTAACTGATTTGTTGCAACTACATTATCTGTTGTACGTGCATTCTCGCTGTAGTTGATATCTGAATCTACGGTAAAGTTTGCCTGATCTAATACTGTATGGGAATCAGATCTGACAGATACTGTGTATTCACCGGCTTCAAGAATATATCCGCCGCCTGCTACTTTGATCTCGTTTGCATCATAAGATGCCATATCTTCTTTGTTGATCGTAAACTCAACTGTTTCAGATTCACCCGGTGCGATCTCACCTGTTTTTGCATAATCAATTAAGTTTACGGAAGCTTTCTCGATTCCTCCGTTTGTATAAGGTGGTGTGAAGTATACTTCTACAACATCCTTACCTGCAACATCGCCTGTATTTGTAACTGTTACATTGAATGTTACATTGTCTCCATTATCAGAGAAATCATTCATTTTCTGTTCAAATGTTGTATAAGATAATCCGTAACCAAATGGATATTTTACAACATCCTCATAATTGATCACACCATCATCAGATGCTGTCTCATAATATTTGTATCCTACATAGATACCTTCTACATAATCAACAAAGGAAACTGTTCCTTCGTATGCTGTATCAGAAGCTGCGATTGCTTCTTTTAAATCATCTACATTGTTGTATGCAAATGCTCCAATGTTATTATAGTATGGAGTCTGTGTTAAATCTTTTACATAAGTATCAACTGTTTTTCCGGATGGATTCACAGATCCGTTGATAATCTCACCGAGTGCAGCCATACCTGTCTGACCTGTACCAGGTGCAAGGATTACTGCTCCGATAGAATCATAGTTGTCTACCCAGTCAAGTTCCATTGGGTTGTTTGCGTTGATCACAACGATTACTTTACTGAATTCTGAGCAGACCTTATCAAGCATTGCTTCCTCTGTATTAGAGAGTTCAAGATAAGATTCTCCTGCATCAAAATCATCATAATCACCGTTGTTAGTGTAGGAAATATTTGTATATGCATAGTTTGCAGGATTTACAGAAACTTCATCTGCCACATTATAAGTGCCATGGATAACAGAGTTCATGTCTGTAGGAAGATCATATCCTTCACCACCGCCACGGCTGATCACTACCATTGCTACATCAGAAAAGCTTTCTGCTTCACTCATGACATCATCTGTATAGTAATCTGCTGTAGGTTCCGGCAATGTGATATCAAAGGATCCGTCTCCGCCTAAAATTGTTGCAGCCGGTCTGTCTGCACGGTAATCTGTGTACATTTTTGTCAGGGACTCATTTGTCTTATATCCTGCATCTGATAAAGACTGTAAAATACTTACTACAGAAGATGTATCTGCAGAACCTGAACCTGTACCACCATAGATAGGGTTTGTAGATGCCCATCCGAATACGTTCATAGAATCCACATCACTGCTCAGAGGTAATAATCCATTATTCTTTACAAGAACCATACCTTCTTCGCCGACTTTTTTGATTACTTCATTACTTGCTGCTTTTGCTTCATCGGATACTGTTCCGCCACCGTTTAATACAACGGAAAGGTTTGTGTAAAGCGGTCCGTAGCAAACCATGTTTACCATGGTCACAAGTGCGAGTACCCATGCTAAGGAAGCTCCCCAGCGAACTAAATGTCTTTTTCCTTTTGGTGCAATAAAATGTGCAGCTACTAATAATACAATCAATACCAAAATAGAAATAAGGATTGCATAAATGTATCCGCTGCAGTTTGTTACATATGTTGTAACGTCTGCTTCACTGACACCGAGGCCTCCTAAAATAGGAACCAGAATTGAAATAATAAACTCAATCATCTCTAAATCCTCCCAAGATTTATTTTGTCCGTTCCGGACTTTATAGTTATAATCTATCATAAAGTACTTTTCTTATGGAAAAATTGCATAATCTGCATTATTTTTGCATAAACGGTATTACACGTTGTGAGTTTCAGACAAAAATAACGCTATGTTTTCATGCACAATGCACAAACCATAGCGTTATAAAGCAAAAATTACGAATGCTTATCCATACGTATTCTATTGGACACCGTTATCCGTTCTGCACTCCGTCAGATGCAGTTTTTTTCATCGGAATCAAAATCTTCAGATCAAACCAGTTTTCTTTTGTGTCAATACTGACTGCACCGTCGTATTTATTTACCGTATAGCGGATACTCTTGATTCCATAACCATGAAACTCTTTTTCCTTCTTGGTTGTCAGAAAACGCCCTTCTTTCACTTTTAAACTACCTTCGTAGTAATTTTCAAAACGTAAGATCAAAAAATTCTTCTGCTGCGATACCGTTACATGGATCAGTCTTTTTTCCTTATCCGCAATCTTAAGCTCACACTCAATGGCGTTATCCAGCGCATTTCCAAAAATACTGCAGATATCCATGATATCCATAAAATCAAGCAGCGTTCCGTCTGCTACACACGTAAATGTAATGCCATGCTTTGCACAGTACAAGCTTTTACTCGTAAGCACTGTATCTAACACTTTATTTCCGGTCTTGTTCTGTGCTTCGTACTGCCTGATCTCATCTTCCATGTGATTTAAAAACTCATTTCTTTTTTCCGGGTCAGTCTCGCTCCGCAGCACTGCTATCTGGTGCTTTAAATCATGATATTTATAATTGATCAGATCTATGCTCTCCCTCGACTGCTTGTACTGCACATACTGATTCTGCAAAACATTCTGCACCGCCTCTAATTCCCTGCGGACACGCAGCTCGCCACACTGGATCAGGTGAGCATATAAAATGGCGATTCCACCGAAATCAACGATCGTGCGGACATGACCGATTTCAAGCGCATATCCATCTGAAAATGCTCCTGTATTAGAAATAAAACTTAGATTGCTGACCGCAAATACCGCTATCACAATCAACGCTGCCGAAAAATATTCCTTGAGACTGATATTTAGTTTTCCATCTTTTGGCAAATGCTGCTGCAATAACTTCCATAATAAAAACGCAACTGCACCATAAACTGCTGCAAGCATAAGTACCTGCATTCCGGCACCCGGCAATTGTCTTGTCCAGATTGAGCATACAATCTGCCATTCCATAGATGCCATAAATTCTGCCACAACAAACGCAATCATACCAAAATATCCGGCATCCCGGAAATTCACATCGCAACACAAATGAATAAACGCTATCATAAAAAAAACTGCTATGATCATACACGGTATCCAGAAATAAATCAACACATTACCTGTTGATACCAGAAAAGCCGACTGCACAATCAACATTCCTACTATAATGAATGCACTTTTCCACCACTCGAATCTTTTTTTCAATTGAAAAATAAAAATCAAACAGGCAATCCACTCTGCAAGTGCCGTGTAAATCCGCGGAATATCCGGCATAAGATTATCGATCATTTCACAACCTCTCCCCAATAATTCGTCAATGCTTCCATAAAATCTTTCCTGCGGGAGCGGCTTAAAAGCAACGGTTCACCCTTTACAACCGCACATCCATCCTGAAGTCCCTCAACATGCTGTAAATTAATGAGATAGCCTTTATTTCCACGGCAGAAGTTCAGTCCCTGCAGCTTTTCCTCGACCTCTTTCATCGTGCCAGCCGATTCATAGTCACCAAGGATCGTATGCAGAACCAGATTGTGCCCCTGACTTTCGATATAATAAATATTTGCAATGTTGATCCGGACAGCGCCGCCCTTGATGTTCACAGTGATGACCTTCTGCTCACGTTTCTTCATACGGCTGATCGCACGATTTAATCTCTGCGAAAATGCAAAATATGACACCGGTTTTAACACATAATCCAGTGCATCCACCGCATACCCGCGGATCGCATACTGCGCCATATTCGTAATAAAAATAATGACAACCTCTGTGTCAACCTTGCGGATCTCCTCTGCCGCGGACATTCCATCCATGAACTTCATTTCCACATCCATCAGAATAATATCAAATTGTGACTTGTACTTATGTACGATCTGGTCACCGTCTGAATAAACGGTAATATTGAATACTTCTCCATTCTCCTTCTGATACTGCAGCAAAAACTCCTGCAGCTGCTTTGCGTACATAGCTTCATCTTCAACGATTGCAATATTGATCATCTGTGCTATCCCTTCTATATCAAACACATTTCATGCCCACTCATACATGCAATAATTTTATCACACAAAAAAAGAAAATACATCTGCTTTTTCGTTGACGCAAAATATTTTCCGTAGTAAAATTGTATCATTATACTTTTTTGGAAAGAGAGAGATAAAATGAGTATTTTCAAGAAAAAACTGACAGTGAACGAAGCAATCAACAAGGCTCACACTTCTGAGAACGCCATGTTGATCGACTGTCGTACCAAAGATGAATTTAACCACGGACATGTTGCCGGTGCGGTCAATATCCCATTGGATAAAATCACGGAAGACCGAATCTTAAGAAGATTCCCGGATAAGGAAACTTCTCTCTATATCATCGGCAGTTATAATTTCAGACCGGAAAAAGCGGTCAAAGCCTTTAAGAAACTGGGCTATAAAAATGCCATCTTCGGTGGAAACATGGAAGAGCATTATGGAATGTTGAAAAAATAAGTTCCTTCCTATCGCAAATGCATTTACATGGAAATCCATCCAAATGCATTTGCGACAGAGCTTAATAAAATGATTCCAGCAAAAATCGGACACAGATACTGTATCATAAACAGAAAGACTTTTCTTCTTTTGAATGTGCCGCCACCATATGTCACTTCTTCTTCGATTCTCTTTACCCCGACAACCCTTGAAACAAAAAGACAGGTAGCAATTGCCGCAATCGGCATCATGACAGAGTTCGTCAGGAAATCAAAAAAATCCAAAAACTGCATGCCAATGATCTTCGCATTTGCCAGAGGTCCGTATCCGAGCGAAGACAGACTCCCCAGTGCGATCATGATCACGCCACAGAGCACCGTAGATTTTTTCCGGCTCCACCCAAGTTCATCTTCAAACGTGGATACCGCACTTTCCGTCAGTGCGATTGAACTGGTAAGTGCCGCAAAAAGTACAAGCAAGAAGAACATTACTCCTGCAAAAGTTCCAAATCCCATACTTGCAAAAACTTTTGGGATCGTAATAAACATCAATGCCGGTCCAGCCTGTAAGGTGTCCGGATCTCCGCCAGAGAACGCAAACACCGCCGGAATAATCATTAGTCCAGCCATAATTGCAATTGCTGTATCAAAAATTTCAACATTCTTTGTAGACTCTTCAATGGAAGTTTCTTTTTTCATATAAGAACCAAATGTAATGAGAATACCCATCGCAATCGACAGCGAATAAAACATCTGCCCCATGGCTGCCACAACGGTCATCCATGAAAAGTTGCTGATATTTGGCACAAGAAAATATTTCACACCAGCCAAAGCCCCTGGTCTTGTCACCGAATAAATTGCAATGATGACAGACAACACAACAAGTATCGGCATCATGAATTTGGAGACACGCTCGATTCCATTGCGCACACCCGCATAAATAATCGCCAATGTAATCACAGAAAAGATCACAAAGCATATTTCCGTGGAAAATCCATCTGAGATAAATGCAGAAAAATAACCATCTTCTGCAACTGGCTGCGCATGTCCTCTGACATACTCAACCAGATATTTTAAAACCCATCCACCGATCACCGAATAATATGGCACGATCAAAACCGGAATGATTGCATTGATCCAGCCTCCCAGACAAGACAAATGTGATTTTCCAAAGGAAGCAAATGCTCCTACCGGACTTTTTTTCGTCATGCGTCCTAATGATGTCTCAGCCATGATCATCGTATAGCCAAAGGTCAATGCCAGAATGATATAGATAAGCAGGAAAATACCTCCGCCGTATTTGGCTGCCAGATATGGAAACCGCCAGATATTCCCCAATCCCACGGATGCTCCGGCTGCTGACAGCACAAAACCGATTTTTCCTGAAAAAGAACTTCTTTTTGTCGTTTGATTTTTCATAATTTTCTCCCCTGATTTCTATTTTGAAACATACTCAGAATATCATAGGGAGTAGGGAATTACAATATTGTGATAATCTTTTTTATCCAAGCAGAGACGTATAAATTTCGCGATCCAAATCCTTGAACACATAAAAAGGTGCACCGCCAGAGTAAAACTACTTGAAATCTACATAAATTGTCCTCTTTTTCCATCTTACTTCAAATAATCTGCCAGTTCTTCACAACGCTCCATGGTAAGCTCTGCCATCTTAAGACTGCTGTCCATCTGTGCCGAAGATCCATCGTTTTGATCCAGGATTTCGTTGCCTGCTGCTTCTTTGTCTGCAATCCATTTTCTCTGCTCAGTGAGAATCTCATTGAACTTTTCCTCACTTGTATTGTATTTTACAAGATTCCAGATTTCATTTAAGCAGGAATCGCTGATATCATACATCTGCATAGCGTAGTCGTCCATTCGGGACTGTAGAGTTGCTTTTTTAAGCTCCTCCTCTGCTGCATCATAGGATGCTTGATAAGTATTTAATGTACTCTGCGCTTCCTCATATGGTGTCATTCGCTTGTAAGAATAAATTCCATATTCCATTTTCTCATTCGCAATGACAGGAATCGTCAGTGTATCCTGCGCTCCTTCTGCACCATTTTCATTTGCTGTACGCACCCAGAAATACTCTTCCTCTGACAGACCACTCACCGGTGCACCCGGAAGGTACACTTTAAACGTATCCGTTCCTTCCAGACCATAAACATCTGTATAAATGTACTTCACACCATCTGCGATTTCTTCTTTTCCCGGAGTCTCCTCATAGGTAAGATTCTCCATTTTCATCTCATAAGTGTAATCATTGATTTTGGTCAATCCGGTAAAATCTCCCGAAAAGCCGCAAATGTACCTCGTTCCATCCTCATAGTTTTCCCCGGTGTCTCCCATGTCAGAATCATGGTAGTTTCCCTTGAAAGAGCCATCTTTTTCAATTTCAAAATCGGTAGACCAGCCACCGGCTCCACTGCAAAATTCGAATGAATATTTTGCAAGATCCGCGAATGTCAGATCACCACTTTGGTTTTCGCTTGCATTTTCTGCACTGTCGCTGCTGCCTTCCGTATCATCGCTTCCGTGATTTTCCTCTATGTCACCCTGAATAGTGTCAGATGTTCCCTGACGGTCCTGATTCTGATTCTGCGCTTCCTGATCTGCCGTATTTTTTGACGCATCCGGTGTCTTGGAACCTCCACACGCAGCTAATGATGCAAGCAACAGTCCTGTTATTGTAAGTATTATGAATTTGTTTTTCATTATTCCGTCCCTTTTCTTTTGTCGTTTTCCAGATGACCTAATTATTTACAATCCATTTTACCATTTCATCGTTGGAATAGCAATTGTTACATCTGTTCATTTTCTGGCAGAACTCTTTCTTGACTTTTTTCCAAAAGTTCGTTTACCATTATTTTATTACTGCTGAACCATACTCGTTTTCGTATAAAAATTTTATGTTCTATTTTACTCTGGAAAGGTGGGAGCCAATTATGATCTTACAGACAGGCATGAGAACCGACATTCCGGCATTTTATGCGGAATGGTTTACAAACAGAATAAAGGACGGTTACGTTCTTGTACGCAATCCCTACAACCCGGTGCAGGTGACAAAATACCGCCTCGATCCGACATTTGTAGACCTGATCGGTTTTTGCTCGAAAAATCCAGCTCCTATGCTACAATATATGGATTTATTAAAGCCTTTCGGCATGTATTGGTTTGTCACGATCACGCCTTACGGCACCGATATCGAGCCTCATGTTCCGGATAAGGAAAAAGTGATCGACAGCTTTTTAGCGTTATCTGAAATCGTTGGTCCCGATGCTATGGCTTGGCGCTATGACCCAATTTTTCTGGATGAGACATACACGGTGGACTATCACCTGAAAGCATTTGAACATATAGCAGCCCGCCTTTGTGATGCTACGAAAACCTGTGTGATCAGTTTTATCGACCTGTATCAGAAAGTAAGGAAGAATTTTCCGGAAGTACGAAGTGTCGGTAAAGATGACCGTATTTTTCTCGGAAAAGAAATGATTGAAATTGCAGCCACGCATGGTATGACAGTGCGCCCTTGCGGAGAGGGAGACGAGCTTGCTCCTTATGGTGCCGATTGCAGCGGATGCATGACACAGCAAGTTTATGAAACCGCCCTGCATACTTCCCTAATCTTTCCCAAAAAACAGCCACTTCGTAAAGAATGTGCCTGTTTTCTCGGAAACGATATCGGGGCTTACAACACCTGCCCGCATCTGTGCCGCTACTGCTATGCCAATTATGACGAGCAGACAGTACGACAGAACTATGCAAATCACGATCCGCACTCGCCTTTTTTGATTGGGAATCTGCACCCTGAGGATGTGATTCATGAGGCTGTGCAGAAAAGCTGGGTGGACGGGCAGATGCGGTTGTTTTAAATATATTTTTATTTTGAAAGAATAGCATATTTGTTATATCCCCCAATGACAATTGTTGATTAAATTTCCATTCTCCCTTCCATCACGGTTCTTAGCGGAAGTTTACGACTACTCAAGATTTTCCGTCTTTTTAGAACTTTTCGTGTATTTCGCATCTTTAAAGCAGTCCGCTACTCTAAAAGTATTGATATCATAATCACTATGTTATCTGCCATATTTGGTATTGCAATCGTAGCATTGCCTGCCGGTATCATAACTGCCGGATACATGGATGAAATTAATAAAAATAAAGATAATTGAAAATATTTCCATTGACAAATAACTTTGTCTTTCATAGAATATAAATGAAAATAATGTTCGCCCACCGTTAGCGACTCATAAATAAACGGCTCGAAAATAATGTTCGCCCACCGTTAGCGACTCATAAATGAACGGCTTGAAAATAATCCCCTTCACTTTTTAGCGAAGGGGTTCTTAC
>ERZ831979.2969-NODE-2969-length-10404-cov-5.210455_pt1 | contig 10404 bp, 9 predicted proteins | sample MGYA00519952_ERZ831979 | MGnify/ENA primary metagenome ERZ831979 (study PRJEB31850, sample SAMEA3708723) | human gut metagenome | biome: human gut; feature: human-associated habitat; material: faeces | place: China | collected 2014 ...
GTCCGATATATTAAATAGAAGCAAAAATACTGCAAATGCGTCGCCACGGAGGGCAGTAAAATTTATACCACGCACACCCGGTATGAATTTGAGCAGCGAAAAGGTGTGCAGAAATGAGGTTTATAATGAGTTTAAATGGAATTAATGCAGGTTATGCAGCTACTGCTGCAACAGCGATTGAAAAGGTTCAGAAAGCAGATAAGGCAACAGCTTCTTCTAAAGAATCCGCTTACAAATCCGAAGCCGGTGCTACCTACGAAACAACCGTCAGTGCTTCTTCTAAACGGACAAAAAATGCCGCACTGGTTGCCCAGTTAAAAGCTGATTCAGAAAAACGTTCTGCACAGATGCAGTCCCTTGTTACACAGATGTTCCAAAAACAGGGCATTGCCATCGGTACAGCAGATGATATGTGGAAAGTCCTTGCAAGCGGCAAATTTACTGCCGATGCTGATACAATTGCGCAGGCAAAGGAAGATATTTCCGAAGACGGTTATTGGGGTGTGAATCAGCCTTCAGACCGTATTTTCTCTTTCGCCCTTGCACTTTCTAACGGCGATGAAAAGCAGATGGAAAAAATGGTAAAGGCTGTGGAAAAAGGATTCTCCCTTGCGACCAAATCATGGGGTCAGGAGTTGCCTTCTATTTCAAGCGATACGCACAGCGCTATTATGGATAAATTTGACAATTGGTTTAAGGAAAACGGCTCTACTGCCACAACTGCCGATTTGCTCAAATAAATCACACTTTCAGGCTATGTTTTACGGCAATGCCGCTTCTTATTAAAAATTATAATTTTTAAAAAAAAGTTCTACTTATTTAGGTTAAGGCTATTGACATAAAATAGAAAAAAGGGTAAAATAAATTGATTACATATACTTAAAGTACGCTTTTTCAGTATAAAAAGAACTCAAAAAAGGAGGAGTTTTTTTGGCTAACTATATAGTTCAATTTCCTTTGAAAGTAGAGAAGTATCAAGAGGATGTCCTTGAAAAAAGATTTAGGATAGGTAGGGATATATACAACTCTCTTTTGAGAAAGATGATGAAAAAATATGATGAGATGAGAAAGCAAAGAGTATATAGGGAGCTACTCCATGAGATAGCTAATACTGAGAAGAAAAAATCACTGTATAAAAAGCTAGAGGCAATAAGAAAAGAGAGTGGATTTACAGAGTATGCTTTTCATAAAGAGGTAAAGGATATGCAGAAATTTTTTAAGCAGAATATAGATTCCTTTACAGCTCAAAAGATAGCTTCACAGGTGTGGAGAGCTTTTGAAAAGATGATGTATGGAAGTGGGCAGAAGGTACATTTTAAACAGAAAGATGATTTCAAATCTCTTGAGGGAAAATCCAATGGAACAGGGATTAGATATATAGATGGATATATAGATTGGAAAGGACTTAGATTAAAAATTCTAATTGATGAGGAAAACTACTATGAGAAAGAGGCTCTTAAAAGTGAGATAGCCTATTGTAGACTTATTAGAAAAAATATTCGTGGAAAACTCAAATACTATACACAGATAGTTTTTAAAGGTATGCCACCTAGAGAGATAGATAAGAAAACTGGAGAGTATAGAAAAAGAGTAGGTAGTGGAGAGGTAAAGGTAAAGATAGGTAAGGAGTACCTTGTCTATCAAAAAGATGGGGAGTCTAAAGAGGTAGAGCTAGCTGATAAAATCTACTCACTAGAGGTAAGAAGAAGAGAGCTCATAGAGAAGATAAATAGAAGAAAAAGAGAGGGGCTATCAACACTTAGTGTAAGACATAGAAAACTAGTAGAGGAGTTAAAAGAGGTATATAGAAAACAGACTGATGTGAGAAAGTACCAACATGAGTGCTTGAGTAATGAGATACTAAGCCTTGGAGATAGGGTAGAGATAGAGGAACTAGAAAGTGTGCAAGAGGAGATTTACTCTAAGGGAAAAGAGAGAAGAGTGAAGATAACTAGGAGTGGTAAGAGAGGGAATAGGGCTCCTAAGATGTTAGAAGATATCCTAAACAGAAAATTAAGTTATCTTGATTAATATGGGTTTTGACATGAACCTAACTAGTAATAGTGAAAACTTCAAATGAAAGAGATTGGGCTATCACTCTTTAGAGAGGGATAGAAAGTCTTAAGTAATGAGGAGTAAGAAGTGTCAGTACTTTTCATTTGTTTAAAAAAATATTTAACAGATAAATTGGGAATTGGAGAGAATTTTTTATGAAAAGACAGGTAGCAAAAGTTGTAATGATAATAATGCAGTTCATTTTCTATTTTGTAGTGAATGAACTATTTGATGTGCCAGATAGGATAATGTATAATACATTTTTTATTTATCTGGCTTTAAATTTAACCAAAAATATGTATTCTTTTAAAACTATTCTAATATGGGAAGAATTGAGAAAACTCCTATTAGTTCATGCTGAGTATCTAATAATTATGCTTATTAATGACTTGGCTTTCTGGGGTATGAAATTTATTCCTGTACACCTTTTTGTAGGACTTACTTTTACATTCTTTAATATTTTCATAATTAGATTTATAAGGACAGTATTTAGAAAAAATCTTGAGAAGAGCCTGTTGATAATAGGGATAGGAAATACTGCTAATCAGATAACAAGGATAATAAGAGATAATAATACCTTTACTATGTATAAACTACTTGGATATATCTCAGCTAATAGTATAGAGGGGGTAAACCAAGAGGTACATGTAGAAAAAGATAGAGTGATAGGTACTTATGAGGATTTAGATAGAATCCTAGATGAGAATAAGGTAAATGAGGTACTTATAGCTTTACCACTAGCAGATAATGAGCAGATGGAAGAGATAATTAATAAGCTAGATGGTAGAGTAGATAAGATTAAGTTTATTCCGAGATTTTGTGGAATATTTACTTTTAACTCTCAGGTTGAAAATTATGATGGAATAATGGTAATTTCAGCTAAGATACATTTCGTTAGAGGAATAACAAGAGTTATAAAAAGAGTTGTAGATTTCTTTATAGGGTTAGTAGGAACACTATCATTGATACCATTGACTATATTTGTATATTTTAAAACTGATAAAGAAGAAAGAAAAGCTGGACTGTTTTTTGCTCAAGAGAGAATAGGGCATAGAGGTAAAAAGATAAAAATATATAAATACAGAAGTATGGTAGTAGGTGCGGATAAAATCTTAGAAGAGATGATGGCTAAGGATGAAAAGATAAGAGAAGAATACGAGAAGAATAAGAAGTTAAGAAATGACCCTAGAGTTACTAAGATAGGAGATTTTTTAAGAAGGACTTCTATGGATGAGTTTCCTCAATTTATAAATGTATTGAAGGGAGAGATGTCCTTTGTAGGACCTAGACCTTATCTCTTTAGAGAGAAAAAAGATATGAAACACTATTATGAGAAGATAATACAGGTTAAACCAGGAATAACAGGAATGTGGCAAACACATGGGAGAAGTGATACTGATTTTGACGAGAGATTGGTGTTGGATGAGTATTATTATAGGAACTGGTGCTTATGGTTAGATGTGGTAATAATAATTAAGACAATAAAGAATGTGGTATATGGGAAGGGGGCATATTGATGGAACTAGAAAAATTAAAAGTAGCTATAGTTCACGATTGGTTAGTAAATTATGGTGGAGCAGAGAGAGTAGTAGAAACAATTCTAGAGATATTTCCTCAAGCTGATATATATACATTAGTTTATGATGAGAAAAAAATGGTAAAAAGTTTTCCAAAAGAAAAAGTAAAAACTACCTTTATTCAAAAAATTCCTAAAGCAACAAAGTTATATACTAAATTATTACCATTAATGCCATTAGCTTTTGAAGAGTTAGATTTAACAGAGTATGATTTAGTAATCTCAAGTAGTAGTTGTTGTGCTAAGGGAGTTATTACCTCTCCGAATACTTTGCATATTTCATATGTACATTCTCCAATGAGATATATTTGGGATTTGTATTATAACTATAAGAAAAAAAGTAATTTTCTGGTAAAAAATTTTATGATGATTTTTTCTAAAAGTCTAAGGATTTGGGATGTTACAAGTAGTAGAAGAATAGATGTAGTAATAGCAAATTCTAATTATATAAAAAAGAGAATAAAAAAATGTTGGGGAATAGATTCAAAAGTGATTTATCCACCAGTAGAGATAGAAAAATATTACCCAAATGGAAAAGAAGCAGAAGATTTTTATGTAGTTTTTTCAAGATTTGTAGCTTATAAAAGAATTGATTTAGCAATAGAAGCTTGTAAAGAATTAAAAAGGAAACTTATTGTTATTGGTAATGGAGAAGAGAGAGAAAATCTTAAAAAATTAACAGATAATAATGAAAATATAATATTTACTGGAAGAATTTCAGATGAAGAAGTTAGAGATTATCTTCAAAGATGTAAGGCAATGATATTTTGTGCAGAGGAAGATTTTGGAATAATTCCAGTAGAAGCTCAAGCTTGTGGAAGACCAGTAATTGCTTATGGAAAAGGTGGAGCTTTGGAGACTGTAGTGGATGGAGTAACTGGAATATTCTTTAAAAAACAAGAGAAAGAAAGTGTAAAGGAAGCTATTTTAGAGTTTGAAAAGAAAAATTTTAAAGTAGAAGATATTTTAGAAAATTCTAAGAAATTTTCAAAAAGTATTTTTAAAGAAAAATTAATAAGAATTATTGAGGAAAATTATGAAAAAAATAGTAATTAATGGAAGATTTTTAAGCCAACAAATAACTGGTGTACAAAGAGTAGCACATGAATTAGTAAGAGAACTAGATAATTTAATCAAAGAAGAAAAAATAGAAGTTGTAGTTTTAGCTCCTAAAAATATTATATTTGAAAACTTATATAAAAATATAAAAATAAAAAAAATTGGATTTTTAAAAGGACATTTGTGGGAACAGTTAGAGTTACCTTTTTATGCTTTAAAAGAAGGAGGAATATTTTTAAATTTATGTAATACTGCTCCTGTTATAAATACTGGAATAGTAGATATACATGATATTTCTTTTAGAGTAAACCCAAAATTTTTTTCTAAAAAATTTTCTTTGTACTATGGAGTTTTAATTTGGATTTTAGTAAGAACTAGTAAAAAAATATTAACAGTTTCAGAATTTGCTAAACAAGAAATAATGAAATATTATAAAGTATCAGAAGAAAAAATAGAGGTTATATATAATTCTTGGGAACATATTTTAAGAATAAATGAAGACTTTAGTATTTTGCAAAAGTTTAACTTAGAAAAAAAGAGTTTTTATTTAGCTGTTTCAAGTGTAGCACCTAATAAAAATTTTAAATATATTATAGAGTTAGCTAAATTATATCCAGAAAAACAATTTGTTATTGCAGGAAAGAAAAATATAAAAGTTTTTAGAGAATTAGGAGTAGAGGATTTAAAAAATTTAATATGGTGTGGATATGTAACTGATGAAGAATTAAAAGCATTATATATGACTTGTAAAGCATTTATTTATCCTTCATTTTATGAAGGATTTGGATTACCACCATTGGAAGCTATGGGGTGTGGCTGTGAAGAAATTTATGTATCAAATACTAGTTGCTTGCCAGAGATATTTGGAGAGAGTGTAACATATTTAAATCCTTATAAAATTAAAAAAATATTAAAAGATAACTTAAGTTTAAATAATAAAGTATTAGATAATTATAATTGGCAATTTTCAGCTGAAAAATTATTAAAATTATTTTAATGATAAAAGGAGAAATTTATGATATTAAGATGGCAAAATAAGTTAAATATTTGTATTCAACAAAAAGAAGATAACTTCTCTAAATACTTAGAATTTGGAACAGGTGGTATGAGAGGAATAATGGGGATTGGTACTAATCGTATGAATGAATATATGATTGGTAAGGCTACTCAAGGATTAGCTAACTACCTCATTAAATCTAGTGGAGAAATTGGAAAAGTTAAAGGTATAGTAATAGGATATGATAGTAGAATTAATTCTGTTGAGTTTGCTGAAAGAACAGCTTTAGTATTGTGTGCTAATGGAATAAAAACTTATTTGTTTGATAGTATAAAAAGCACTCCAGAACTTTCTTTTGCAGTAAGAGAATTAAAATGTCAAGCTGGAGTAATGATTACAGCTTCTCATAATCCCAAAGAATATAATGGATATAAAGTATATTGGAAAGATGGTGGACAATTAGTAGAGCCACAAGCAAGTGGAATAATAGAAGAAGTTAATAATACTGATGAGTTTGATGATGTAAAAGCTATTACTAAAGAGGAAGCTTTAGCAAATGGATTACTTACAATTTTATCAAATGAGTTAGATAGTAAATATTTAGAGAGTGTAAAGAAGGAAGCTATTTTAAAGAATTTACCTAAAGATATAAAAATAGTATACTCTCCACTTCATGGGACAGGTGGTAGACCAGTAAAAAGATTATTAGAAGAGTTAGGGTACATAAATATCTATGGAGTAGATGAACAATTTGAACCTAATGGAGAGTTTCCTACTTGTCATTATGCAAATCCAGAAGAGAAATCAGTATTTGATTTAGCTATTAAGTTAGCTGATGAAAAGGGAGCAAATATCTGTATAGCCAATGACCCAGATGCTGATAGAACAGGAATGATGGTAAAGGAAGATGGAGAGTGGATATATTTTAATGGAAATCAAATAGGGAGTTTATTACTATCATATATTTTAAAAAATAGTAAAGAAATAAAAGAAAATAGTGCAGTAATTTCAACTATTGTTACTACTCCAATGTTAGATTTACTAGCTAAGGATTATAACTTGAAAGTTTTTAGAACTCTTACAGGATTTAAATATATAGGAGAAAAGATTAGAGAATTTGAAGAAGGAAAATATGATAACTCTTTCCTATTTGGAATGGAAGAATCTATTGGTTATCTTAAAGGAGATTATGTAAGAGATAAAGATGGAATACTTGGAGTAATGTTAATAGTAGAGATGTGTTCTTACTTTGAAAGTATAGGTACTACTCCATTAAAAGAGTTAAATAAACTATATGATAAGTATGGTTGGTATAGTGAAATAACTTATCCAGTAACTAGAGCAGGAGAAAAAGGACAAGAAGAAATCTCTACAATGATGTCAGAGTTAAGAAAACAAGATTCTAAAGAGTTTTTAGGAGAAAAAGTAATTACTAGATATGACTATAAATATGATGAGTTAGGATTACCTAAATCAAATGTAATTCAATACATACTAGAAGATGGAAGCTATATAACAATTAGACCATCTGGAACAGAACCAAAGATAAAATACTACATCTATACTAAAGATATTTCTAAAGAGAAAGCTGATAAGAAATTACAAGATTTATTAGAAAAATTAAAAGAGTATATGGAATCACTATTAGATTAGGAGGAGTTTATGTTAACAGCAATTATCATGGCTGGTGGGAGTGGAGAGAGATTTTGGCCACTATCTACACCAGAAAGACCAAAGCAACTATTAAAAATATTTTCAGATAAAACTATGATAAGAGAAACAGTTGATAGAATTCTTCCTATCATAAAACCAGAAAATATATTTGTTGCTACTAATATTATTCAAGCAAAAGAGATAGAAAAAGAGTTATCAGATATACCAAAGGAAAATATAGTAATAGAACCAGCTTTTAAAGATACAGCAGCAGCTATTGGATATACTTCTTTAATAATAGAAAATAGATTTAAAGATAAGTTAAAAGCTGGAGAGAAGATAGAAACAATAGTTCTTGCATCAGACCATCTTATTAAAAAAGAGGATGAGTTTAAGAAAGCTGTACTTAAGGGAGCAGAGGAAGCAAGAGAGCATGGAGTAATAGTGACACTTGGGATAAAGCCATCTAAACCAGAAACAGGGTATGGATATATAGAAGTAAAAGATGAAGAGTTGGAACTTAACTCTATATGTAAAGTAAGAAGATTTAGAGAGAAACCAAGTTTAGAAGTGGCAGAAAGTTATCTAGCTAGTGGGAAATATCTATGGAATAGTGGAATGTTTATTTTTACAACTGAAACTATATTTAAAAATTTTGAAGTACTTATGGAAGAACATACAGAGATATTTAATGAGATAAGAAAAGAGTTAAAAGAAAATATGTATGGAGAAGAATTAAGTCAAATAGTAAAACCATACTTTGAAAAGTTTGAAAAGATATCAGTAGACTTTGGAATAATGGAATATTCTAAAAATATTAGAGTAATACCAGTAGATATAGATTGGAATGATATTGGAAGCTTTAGTGCTTTTGATGAAATATTTCCAAAAGATGAAAATGGAAATGTAGTAAGAGGACAAAAAATAAGAAATTTAGATTCAAAAGATAATATAGTAATATCTGATGATATAGAAGTATCACTACTTGGAGTAAGTGATCTAGTAATAGTAAAAGAAAAAGATAAGTTGTTAATAACAAAAAAAGATAGAACACAAGATATTAAGAAAATTATAAAGAGGTAAGCATGAAACTATTATTTATAGTTCCAAAATTATATTATGGTGGAGCAGAATTACAGATGAGACATATTATAAATTTTGGAATAAAACAAGAATATGATATAGAAATAATAGAAAAGACGGTTGTTTGTCAAAGATTTTAAAGGGATAGAACAGAAAGATCGGACGAAAACCGTCTTTTTCTGTTTGAAATGGAAGGAAAGGTTATAAAACGATGTGGCAGGGTCGGAAATTCAGAAGATAAAAGGAAGAATTTGAAAAATGAATTTCGGACATAGAAAGGCTGATGGGAGGAAAATCTATGGTTGCATCGAAACAGATTGCAGAAAATTATGTGGAGACGGGCAGAAAAAAGGCGGAACTTCCGGTGTCTCATATGCTGATACTCGGCTTTTTCGCCGGAATGTTCATCGCGCTGGCAGGCGCGGGGGCTTCGGTTGCCTCGGCAGCAATGACAAATGCCTCGGCATCGCGGATTGCTTCGGCACTCGTATTCCCGGCAGGATTGGCGCTGGTGGTCTGCACCGGGGCGGAACTTTTCACTGGGAACTGCCTGATGACGATCTCGGCGCTGCAGAAACGGATTTCCGTGGGCGGGCTGTTTAAAAATCTTCTGTTTGTTTATCTGGGAAATCTGATTGGCGCGATCTTTGTGGCGGTTTTATTTGTCTACGGGCATATTCCAAGCCTGTACGTCGGCGATCTGGCGCAGGTTCTTCTGAATACAGCCGTTTCCAAGGTGACCCTGACTCTGCCGGAGGTGCTGTGCCGTGCGATCCTCTGTAATGTGCTGGTTTGTATTGCAGTCTGGGCGGCGATGAGCTCCGAGCAGGTATCTGGCAAAATTCTGGCGCTTTATCCGCCGGTGGCGATTTTCATTCTCTGCGGCTTCGAGCATTGCATCGCCAATATGTTTTACATCCCGGCGGGGCTGATGATCATGGGCGAGTACGGTCTGGCAGCGGAAGGGCTGACGATCGGAACCTTTATTCTCAATAATCTGATTCCGGCTACGATCGGAAATATGATCGGCGGGATGCTGGTGATTGGAGGCGGGTACTGGCTGGTGTATCTTCGGGGAACGAAAAATCGTGAAATAAAATGAATGCGTGAAAAAATGAAATAGGACGAAAGGGTATTTTTGTCTGGTCTCCATGCTAGGTTTGGAGCCGGGCGGAGGTGCCCTTTTTGTATTAGAATTGATGAAAAGTTTGACTTCTACTCCCAAGGAATATCTATGTTTAGCTGATTCAATTTTATCAAACAGAACAAATGTTTGCAAAGACTTTTGGAATGTGTTATACTAAGCATAATTACAGGGAAGACTGTGACTATAAAATAAGTCAGCAGCGACATGATAAAACAGAGCAGAGTCGATGATAATTGAGGTACAGATATGGCGAAGCAATATATAAAGATACGAGGTGCCAATGAGCACAATCTGAAAAACATTTCCATTGATATTCCGAGAAATGAGCTGGTTGTCCTGACCGGACTTTCTGGTTCGGGTAAATCATCTCTGGCATTTGACACGATCTATGCCGAAGGGCAGCGGCGGTATATGGAGTCCCTGTCGTCCTATGCGCGTCAGTTCTTAGGTCAGATGGAAAAGCCGGATGTCGAGAGCATCGAGGGCTTGTCCCCGGCGATCTCTATCGACCAGAAATCGACGAACCGGAATCCGCGTTCGACGGTCGGCACAGTGACGGAGATCTATGATTATATGCGTCTATTGTACGCACGGATCGGTATTCCGCATTGCCCGAAGTGCGGTCGTGAGATCCGCCGTCAGACGGTCGATCAGATGGTTGACCAGATCATGGCGCTGCCAGAGCGCACAAAGATCCAGCTTCTTGCCCCGGTCGTACGCGGGCGGAAAGGACGCCATGAGAAAGTGCTGGAGCAGGCAAAGAAGAGCGGCTATGTCCGTGTGCGGGTGGACGGCAGCTTATACGAGCTTTCCGAGGAGATCACGCTGGATAAA
>ERZ831979.2972-NODE-2972-length-10397-cov-3.727422_pt1 | contig 10397 bp, 11 predicted proteins | sample MGYA00519952_ERZ831979 | MGnify/ENA primary metagenome ERZ831979 (study PRJEB31850, sample SAMEA3708723) | human gut metagenome | biome: human gut; feature: human-associated habitat; material: faeces | place: China | collected 2014 ...
TTGATTTAAAATGTTATGGTTTAGAAAACCTACCAAAAGAAAATGGTTATCTTATTGCTCCTAACCATCAAGGTTTATTTGATATTGTTGCACTTTTTAAAACAGATAAAAATACTACAAAATTTGTCTTAAAAAAAGAATTAGCTTCAATGATCTTAATTAAAGATGTTGTTAAAACATTAGACTATTATGCTTTGGATCGTAGTAGTATTAGAGATGGTGCCAAAATGGTTAAAAACGTTTCTAAAGAAATAGAAGCTGGTATGAATTATGTTATTTATCCAGAAGGAACACGTTCTAAACAAGGTAATAAAATAGGTGAATTTAAAGGTGGAACCTTTAAAATTGCCTTAAAAACACATTGTCCAATTGTTCCAGTCGCAATGATCGATTGTTATCAAGTCTTTGATAACAATACAATCAAACCCGTTACAGCACAAATTCATTATTTAAAACCTATTGAATATGAAGAATACAAAGATTTAAAAACCAATGAAATTGCTGCACTTGTTCAAAGTCGTATTCAAACTTGTATGGATGGAGTTTTAAAATAATGTTTATCAATGTAAATAACATTCGTTTATATTATGAAAAACATGGAGAGGGGAACCCTCTCATTCTTTTACACGGAAATGAAGAAAATCACTTTATTTTTGATGAAGCGGTTGAAAAATTAAAAAAATACTATACCGTTTATACCCTTGATTCAAGAGGCCATGGACAAAGTGAAAAAGTCAAAGAATATCATTATCAAGATATGGCAAATGATATTAAAAACTTTATTAAACAACTTGATTTAAAAAAGGTTACTTTGATGGGCAGTAGTGATGGTGCCATTATTGGTTTACTTGCATCAAGCGATGAACCAGAACTGATTGAAAATCTTATTCTAGCGGGAGTCAATGTCAAGCCTAATGGGGTGATTGATGAAGTTTATCAAGATATGAAAAATCAGTATCAAAAAACAAAGAATCCATTAAACTATCTTTATCATAATTGTCCCCGTAATAATTATCAAAAACACTTTCAAAAACATTTTTGACTAAAGACATATATTCAAAAGAAACTTCATTCTTAATAGTTGCCATTCTTTGAGGCATTTGTTTTTCTATTTTCTTTACAATTTCTTTACAAGCATCTTCAAATGCTTTTGAAACTGTATTTGATAAATCACTCATATTCTTTTCCTTTCTTTAAACTATTAAAGAGGGAAGCGTTTTACTTCCCTCTTTTAGATATATAATATGTATCTCTAGCTAGAGAACCACAATTTAATGTGGCTTAATCCTTTTTATTTACTTTTTCTCTTTACCAGTTCTAATAGCTTCTAATTGAGTCAACTTTTTAATAGCTTCTGTAGCTTTATCTGCGTTTTGAGACTTACTTAATACTTCGTAAAGTTCTCTAATTTCCTTAAGAGCTTCTTTATCACTTGCCATCTTATTTAAAAGCTCTTCATTCTTCTTCGCGGATTCTGCAAGTGCCTGATAATTAATATTACTCAACAAGCTATCCAAATCTTTCATTGCATAAATATTTAAAGATTCTTGAATCATTTCTTTCATCTCATTATAATCTTTTTCGCAATATTGCAAAATAAAAGGAGCAAAAATTGGATAAAGTAAATCATAAGTTTGATAAGTTTGCAAATCTTTGTTGGAAACATCAATCATTGCATACTCTGCAAGAAGAACATTAAAGAACATATTCTTTCTTAATGATACGACTCTAATTTCTTCCATTTCAACATCTTGATTGTTCATATCAAAAATAAGAGTCATCATTGCTCTCATCTTATCAAGGATTGGAAGATAAGTACGAACTGTTAATTTATTTCCAAAAGCATTCAAATCTTCCTGTTTAATTTTACCAGAAATAATTTTAGAAGCGTTGTAAATCAGCTCTTCCAGAGTAATTTTCTCAACTTTTTCCTCATTTTTCTGTTCATTTTGGGTCAAATCGACCTGTTTTTCACCAGATAAAAGTTTGTTTTCATCTGCCATTTTTATTCTCTCCTTTTAATCCTTTTATTCATCCATGTCAATTCCAAACAGTTCGCCAATCTCTTCAAGACTGGTATCTTTTCTATAAGAATCTGTAGTGGAAATATCAGAATGATTCACTAATAATTTAATTTTATCAAGAGGTACTTTACCTAAATTCTATTCCCTACATAAATAATGCGTTCCATCCGATAAGTTCTGGATGAAGCTATGGCGAAACGTATGAACGTTTGTCAAAGAAGGTTTGCCAGTTATTTCTTCAATAATTGGTCTTAAAGAAATAATCCAATCATAAATATTCTCAGCACGAGCAGGATGTCCAGATTCGGTAATAAACAATTCTTTTACATCATCCTCTCCACGTTCTTCTAAATATTTCTTAACACACTTCTTAGTTAAAGAATGATAAACCGCCCTATATTTCTTACCTCTTTTTCCAATTAAAAAATTTGTTAAACTTTTATTTTCATCATAAAAACTTTCTTTTTCAACTTGTGCAATTTCATTTTTACGAGAACCGCAATCGTAAAGTAAAGCAACCAACGTGGCTTTCTTATAATCTTTCTTTTCCATTAACTTGTCAATAAGTTCTAAAATAACACTATCATCTAAAAAAACAATATCTCTTACATGTTCCTTGGGAAGACCTTTTACTTTTGCTGCTAAATTGTTATCGTAATCATAATCATCATCCTCTTCAACATATGTAAGCATTGAACGACAACATGACATCAATCTATTAGTACGAGCATTAGATACCCCCAAAGTGTCACTTAACCACAAACTTAAATTACGAAAATCTTTCTTTCTTAATTCTGTGAGGGGTCTATTACCACAATTATCTAATACAAACAAAAGAATAATTCTGCAATCATTTTTATACTATTTCAAAGTAGAATCTTTCATTTTTCTTGCTTTGTATTCAAGAAGAAAATCTTCCATAATGGTTTTATTTTCCTAATTTACTTGCTTCCACTTTTCTTCATCAAAAATTTTATTATACATTATTCAATTTCCTCCTTTCTAATATCTTCAAGCATTTTCTTTATATTATAAGTATAATGAGTCCTTTTTATTTTTTGCTCAATTATAATTGCTCCATATTGAATACAATCTAATTTATTAATAGACCGTTTATCATTTTCACATAAAAATTTGCTAAAATTCTATATAGATAACCAATAAGTTACATTATTTGAAATGTCTTCATCATCTCTAAAATTAAATAAAAAACCAGCGAATACACCCTCCTATTGAGCAAACTTCACCAAACTATTAATCTAATGAGCTTTAATCATCTTGGAGGTTTTGTCTTTTATGTCTCTCTATATAGTCAAAGATTTATAACAAGTGCTTTTGCACTCAATAGCAAATAAATTGGGAAGTTCATATACCAAAAAATCACAGGGGTTCTCAGGTTGAAACCTAGAAGTTTTTTCATGCTGCCAAGATAAAGAAGTATCATGTAATCTTAACACAAACAGTTCATCATTCTTAGCCGCTTCTTGAAAATCCTTTTCAAAAGCTTTTCCTTTATTCATCTTTCACCTCTTTTAGCCTTTTTGGAATGGGAAAAAAAGAGATAGCCCAACCTTACTCAGTTAAGCTATCTCCTTTCCCATGAACGTTGATTATCCAGTTCAATCATTCAAAACTTTTTTAAACCACAAACTTTAAGTAAGGGCAATCAATTCCAACCGTCATAGTAGTCATTATCTTCATAATGCTTCTTTTTCTTTTTACGGTTTTCATACCTATTTCTGTTTCGAGTCTTTTCGTAATCCTCTTCGAATTCAAAAATCTCTTCTTCTTTTTTTTTCTTCACTATCTATTTTTTCTTAACCGGCTTTCTCTCTTCAGATTCATCATCTCTGTACTAATCAAAAGCCTAATTTTTATTTTTCTTACCCATAAATTCTCTCTTATTTTTAGTTAAACATAATAGAACTTAATATCACTAAGTCCTTTATCATAATCAAAAACAAAAGCAATGCATCCAGCATCAGCCATAGTATATCCACTCTTTGTAGTCCAATTATCCATCTTTGTCATGGCGGAAAGAATGAAAATAGAAACGCCATAATTTTCTCTCAAAGCCCAATCATTGTGATGTAAATGACCACACAACCAATAATGATAAGATGTCTGCCCCCAATCTTCTTTAGCTTCGGTCTGCATCAAACCATTAATACGGTCTTTTTCATCACTACCATGAGTCAAACCAAGAAGAGTCTTGCCAACTCTAATATATTTCCTTGGAAAAGGAGTTGCATCAACTTTAACTTCTTCTACATTTTTATAATACGCTTCAATTATTTGCATTAATGCAAATTCTTCAAATCGAGAGTGATTCCGAGAAACAAATACAACTTCTACTTGCGCCACTCTACTAAGCATATCTATAACTTCAATCAAAGCTTCTGTGCCTTTTTTGAAGATAGTATTAAAAGTTCCTTCGTTATCCTGCATGTGAGATTGACTTGTTGTGTAACCAGTAAAACTACTGTTAAGATAATCGTTACCAACCATATAAATAATCTTTCCCACATTATTCCAATGTACAGAATCAATCATCTTCTTAGTGGTAGAAAGCATATTCTGTCTTGCAATTTCCATATTATACTCGACCCCTGTTTCATAGGGCTGAGAAATTCTACCAAAATGTACATCAAGATGACTAAAGAAAACCACATTTGGTTTATTACTAATATCTCCTCTAATATGTTCTGTCTTACGAGGAGACTTGAAACCTTCAAAATATTTTCTAAGCTCTTCTAAATCTAAGCCACAATCAGTAGGCTTTACAGTAATACGAGAAGAATAAAGATTCTTCAAACCACCCTTTCCATCCCCCTGTTGCCAAATACTATTTTTAGCATTAAGCAATTCAAACTGAACTGGATTATACCCGTGTGCTTTTAAAAGAGCTGTTTTATCCGTAAGCTCATCTTCTGATAAAGCCACGAATTTTTCACTTGTTCTCACACCGTTACTATCTAAAGTAGTAGTATTCTTAGTAGGAATGTTTTTATTAACAGGCTCGTTAACCCATCCTGAAGCATTAAACTCAGAATAAAGCAACGCACCTCTACGAATTGTATCAATAGTCAAAGAAGGCAAACCATACTTTTTACGAATATCGTTTGCATTACTCCAAGTCGCGTCACCATTTGAAATATCCATCATTAATTGACGCATTTCACGAAGATAACCTTCGGGTACTTTATCTGTAACTAAAGCCATTTTAATTATTCTCCTACTATCTGAGTAATGTCAGTAATGATTTCATCGGTGATTCCATATTTAATCTGGTCATCAATGTAAATATACCATTCTTTCTTCATCTGCTTATTTAAGAAAGCTTTTTCGATTTTGGTATGCTCAAGCACATTTTCCTTAAGCATCTCCATTAATCTCTTATAATTTTCTGTTTGCGCCAACACAGCATCATACCGACCAACACTACCACCTTGACCAGCATGAATAAGAACAGTAGATTTTGGCATTGCAAAACGCTTATGTCCATTCAGATAAATTAATGCTGCTGCACTCATACAAGCATTTAAATTATAAGTATAAATAGGAGTTTTAGAAATCTTCATTACATCCAATAAAGCAAAGCAAGAATCCAAACTTCCTCCATAAGACTAAAGCATTATTTTACAAATTTTACGGTTTTCTACGGGAATATTATTTTTTTCGTCTTCTCTATTATACTAAATGATTTGTCTGATTTCATTAAACAAATCATCATCAATATCTTTATCAATCCAAATAACTCTTTCTTTTCTATCTAAATAATATTGCAGAAGAGAAGGAGTTGGAAGCTAAAGATTACCTTCTGGTTCAATATCAACAAGTTCAACTAAATTTGACAAACTATCATTTTTAATTTTATCCATTTTAATACCTTTTAATCCTTTTATTTTATTAAAAAAATATATTTGAAAGAACAGTAATTGTTAAACAAACAAGATTTTAACAAAAGGTTAATTACTCCCTGTCCTGCTCTTCTTTATTGCATAAAACGCTAAAGCTAAACTCTAACGTCTTAAGGAACTCCTTGTACACATGGTACATGAGATATATGGCTCAGACCCGTTTTACGAACCCGTAAATTTGGTCTTCTTTAAGTCCTTATCCTGTGCTCATGGACACCACATTAAAAAGCTGCAAGACTATGCCTCGTAGCTGGTCTAAATATACAACATGGTATATAAGATGATAAGGTTTATGCCGACACCTTAAAACGCCTTTCTCTTCCGTTTGAAACCACGCATGAAAGTATGTTGGTCGGACAGTTTTAATTGCTACCCTGTGGAAACCTGACAACCCTAATAAGCCTCCATTGCATCACTGGATGGTAGCCCAATATACAACTTCTCTGGCAACCCTGACCTCTTGTGTCAATAGGTTTATTTAAAAAGCTTTGTGAAGCTTTTTATACAATTATTTAATTACAATAAAATTTCTGTCGATTTGTTTACAATTATAACTTTATCTGTTCTATTTCGTTTACTAATTTCTTTTTTTAGTTCCTCAGCAAACTTAACCTTACCATCAAAATCTCCATGAACAAGCGCAATTTTTTCGTAGCTTGCCTGACCATATCCGCCAGATAATAATTTAAGCAATTCGTCATGTTGAATATGACTAGAAAAACTTTGAAGATTAATAACATTCGCTCTGCACGGGACAGATTTCCCATTAATTGCTATAGTTTTTGTTTTCTTTTGTTTTATTTTTCCTGCTAAACTTGTAGGAGTGGCATAGCCACAAAAAGCGATAATATTCTTAGAACTCGGAAGTAGTTTTTCCGCCAAATAAACAGAATACCGCCGTTGCATAAACCGTGATGAGGCTAAGAACAACGCTGCGGAATTTTCCTTGGTATGTTTATTCAATAAATTTTCCAGAGTTTCAAAATCTTTTACAAAATGAACTTGACCCCAGCCTCTAATTTTTTGCCACTTTTCGAGCTCTTCTCCTTCTAAGTGCGTATCAAAAACATCGCAAATTTTACAAGCTAACGGAGAAGCTACATAAATTGGGCAAGTAAACTTCTCATCTGTATAAAACAAATCAAACAATATGCTCAAAATAATTTGAGTTCTCATAAAACTAAAAGTCGGAAATAGAATTTTTCCGTCTTCTCTATCTATTACATAATCATATATTATAGATTTAATTTTTTCTATATCTTTTTCTCTATCTTTTCCATTCGCACTTCTTTTTACATCAGCATAAGTTGTTTCAGAAATTAACAAATTAGAACTTTGAATGGGTTGAAAAGTATTGGTAAACAATTTAGGCATTGCTATATTTCCCATATCTCCTGTGAATGCAATTTTTTTAATTGTGTTACCATTTTTAATATAAAGAATAATGCTTGAAGAATGTAAAGTATGACCAGCAGGAACAAACTCTACAGTAATATCATCGTCAATCTTTATCTTTTTATTAAATTCACATTCTTCTAACAGCATTGTAGCAGCATAAACATCCCCATTATCATAAATTGGAGGATAATTTTTTTTGAACTTTTTAGTTAAATCAAGAGCATTTCGCTCCATAATATTAGCGCTGTCTAATGCCATTGGTTTAAAAATATCTGTAAATCCTTCAGGGACAAATGCTTTTCCTTTAAAACCTCTTTTTACTAACAAAGGAAACAAAAGGCAATGGTCCCCGTGATTATCGCTCATAAAAACATAATCAATATTTTTTGTTTTAAATTTAAAATTTGCGTTATTTGCCTAATATTCGCCAAGTAAACTTTTTTCTCCTTGCACAAGACCAGCTTCTACTAAAATAGAACGCTGAGGTTTTCCCCATGTGATTAAAGTCATAGAACCAGCAACGCTCGTAGCATTATTACCAATAAAACTTACTCTAATCTTGTCTTTGCTTTTACTCATAATTAACCCCCTACTTTATTATAGGAACTTATATTTTTTAATTATTACCTTCAATAATTAACAATTAATATAAGTATATACAACTCATGTTGTAGATTCGCCTTCACTTCCTCCATTTAATATTTTTCATATTTAATATACCAAATGTTTGAATTTTTGTCAAGGACTTTGAGAAAAATCTTTACCGAATAAAATCTTCATCAAAAAGATACTTTTCAAAATCCTTGATTTTAAAGGGAAAAACACACCTGTTTCACCAAATAAAATTCACTTTTTATTCTCTTTCGCGTCTAAAAAGAGGATGGGATTAACCCCATCCTCAGTTTATTTGTCATTACTTACTCTTCGGTAAATCTTTGTACCAAGAAGGTAATTCAAATTCAACAGTCTCACCAATAGAGTATTTACCAAAATTATTCATCGTGAGACCTTTCCCATTTTCAAGAATTACCCAAGCAGAAGTCTTCCACTTACTATGTACAATCCCTCTTGCCCAACCTTCTTTTAATTTTGACTTTTCGGCAATAGGCTTAACTTCTTCTTCAGCGACACTTTCTAACTCCTGCTTAACAGACTCAACAATTTCTTCTTTTACAATTCCCTTGTTGTGCTTGTTTTTGTCATACTTCTTATATTGAATCTGCTTCTCCTTGTTTTCTTTCTTAGGAGAAACTTCAATATCAAAAGCGCTGTTCATTTCATCCATTTCTTAATCTCCTCTCACAGCTCGTCATGGCAGGAGAATTTTCCCATGCACACTTCTAATGACAATATTTTTGATAAGGACAGAGCCGATGAGGTTCTTTCCCATCGACTCTGCACGTTATTCTTCCACCATTTTCCTGCTGTGCATTACTGCAAAGCATTTATTTTAATCTCCTGTTCGTTAATTAAATTAAGCAACAGTAATATTCATAGTGTCGGAAAGCTTATCATTAGGGACAAACTTAACAGTAACGACACTAGTATCCACAACGGTAACGACACCATTAGCATAAGTGCTAGCACCAGTGGTAACAGCAACCGTATACTGGTCAGGATTCAACTTAATAGGAGCACCATCAACAGGGCAAGCATAGACGTTAAGTTCAATCTTATCGCCAGCCTTTGCGGTCTGGTTTTTATCCTCAATAACAATGCTAGCGAACATGTCAGCGGCGGTCTTGTTTTCAAGAACCTGAACGATTTCAGCATAAACGCCGTCGCCGTCGCAGCCAGCACAACCAGAAGCAAGAGCAGAACCTTCAATAGAAGTGTTAGAAACACCAGAAGCGCTCATGCTGAGTTCTTGAGAACCGTTGAGCATGAAACGAGGAACCTTAATGATAACCTTACCAGCGAGGGTAGAGGTCTCAACATCACAAGAACCACCGTTGTAAAGATTAGCCTCAAGAATGCAAGTCAGAGTCTTAGGAATGAAGTTAGCGCTAATGGTAATCTTAGAAGCAATATCATTATGATACATATAACGAACACAAACTTCGGCATTCTTCATTGCCTCACCAAGAGAAACTTCATTTACACCATCGCCAGCAACAGCATAACGCTGATAGCCTTCGTCGGTGCCAGACTTCTTAATATAAGCATAAACATTAGTATTACCAACCATAGGAACAGCCTTATAAGACAAAGTAACCTTACCAGTAGCATCAGCAGTGAGCTTCTCGTCTTTCATAGCGTCACCACCGAGTTCAACCTCAGAACCAGTATTCATGGCAAGATACTCAAGAGAGAACATAGCATCGGTCAGCTTAAGGTCAAAAGTAGAAGTATGCGCATAACGACCATAAAGCTTATTGCCCATACCAGCACGCAGGTCCTCGAAGCTGATTCCAATAGTAATACTAGAATCAATCAGAGTATTTGCAGTAGCAACAAGGCGCTCGCCATCGAGAAGAGTGGCGCGGCCTACACCAGCTAAAACATTTTAATTTAAAATAAGACGCTACTCTTATTTTGCTTTCGCCTTATATTTTCATATAAGATTAGACCATATCATTACCTTTTATTAAAGGCAGTCTCCACTTCTACCACCAATCACTTGTGGTATACTTCCTTTCGGAATGGTCGTTGAACTTTTCTTTATTCAAGACTTAGCGGCTGATTACCCATTATTCAACACTTAGGATTTAACCATATATCATCTGTTTATTTCTTTTTACTTTCGTAGCATTCACAATTAGGCATATTTCATCCTTTTGTTGTAGCATAAACAGCTTTAGGGAATTCCAGCAATTCAAAGACTATTTTTACATACACATCACTGTATACGGTTACTCTTTAGCCAAGCAAATGCGGACTCGGCATCCGATAACATAATATATATCCTCCTTATTTATTCTTTATTATTTATTTAATCATTTAAAAAGATTTTTAAAATAATCTTTCTAATAAAGATTAAATCTTAATCATCAACAAATTTCCAATGAAAATTCAAACACTATTTTCTTTTACCGTGGCAAACGCTACCTATATG
>ERZ831979.2973-NODE-2973-length-10394-cov-2.001064_pt1 | contig 10394 bp, 7 predicted proteins | sample MGYA00519952_ERZ831979 | MGnify/ENA primary metagenome ERZ831979 (study PRJEB31850, sample SAMEA3708723) | human gut metagenome | biome: human gut; feature: human-associated habitat; material: faeces | place: China | collected 2014 ...
TCAGTTGGTTAGAGCAACAGACTCATAATCTGGAGGTCCTTGGTTCAAGCCCAAGATGGCCCACAAAAAGCTCCTGTAAGTCAAAGACTTATAGGAGCTTTTCTTTTATATGGTCAGAATAATGGGATTTACAAAATTAGGAACAGTGCTCCATATTGAAATAAGAATATCAATACTAAATGATTCCAAAGTGTTTCAAAGCCTTACACAAACCGTCATTCTCAACGGTATCAGTAACAAAATCGGCTGACGCCTTGACAGTCTCCGATGCATTTCCCATAGCTACCCCGATTCCGGCAGCTTTCAGCATAGGAATATCATTCCCGCCATCCCCGCAAGCCATTATTTCCGCCATCTCAATCCCATAATAATCGGCAAAAGCTGAAAGTCCGGTTGCCTTACTGATTCCTGCAAGGTTCACATCAGCAAATAAGGGATGCCAGCGTGATAAGGAAAGGTTAGGCAGAAGCGGCATTACTTGCTGTTCCATTTCATCATCGATATAAAAACAAAGCTGACAACACTCTTTCTTTTCAAACAGGTTTTCAATGTCTACAACGGTCGGGATAGGGTGTTCCACGATTTTAGCAATCTGTTCGACAGTCGGAGTCAGACGATTAACAAACACACCTTCATCCAATTCAATAGCAACTGCGAAATCAAAAGCCTTTGCTATTTCCATGGCTTTCTTAAAATCAACCTTTGGAATAAGGTGGCTCCTTATCACAGTGCCATCCAGCAAGACACAGTCAGCTCCATTCAATGCAATAATTCCGTCATACGGAACAGCAGCTATTTCATGAAGGTCGCCTGCCGCTCTACCGGTAGCAATGACTATTCGAATTCCACCGTCATGAATCTTCCTAAGGGCATCAACAGAGGATGGCAACACTTTATGAGTTTCAAAACTTACCAATGTTCCATCCACATCGAGCATGATTGCTTTTATCATAACATTTATATCTTTATTCATTCTTCGACAATTTAGAGAAGCAAATCGACTATCCTTGACTGATAAGTCAGAGCAGTCAATTAAACAGTGACAAAGTTACTGAAAAAAATCCCCATAGCAGGTATACCTCCAATACATAAAACAAAAAAGGCAAAAGGAAACGAGATCCTTTTGCCCTATACCTATTGATACCAACTGAAAATTGATAGTAAACGTTTAGCGGAAGTCCTTTAATTCTTCCTGCAATTTCTGACGGGTAAAGAATATGCGGCTCTTTACAGTACCTAACGGAAGATTCAGCTTTTCTGCAATCTCACGGTACTTGAATCCTGAAACATGCATAGCAAACGGAACTCTGTATTCTTTCGGCAGAGCATTGACTACGCGATGCATTTCTTTTAAATCGTAAGCTCTTTCCGTACTTTCAAAACCTGAATCTTGTGGCAGGTTAAGGTGATAGAGGTTTTCAGTCTGATCGACAAATGTCTGATCGCGCACTATTTTGCGGTAATTATTAATAAAGATGTTCCGCATTATAGTATACATCCATCCTTTGAAATTTGTGTCGGGGGTATATTTATCTTCGTTATCCAATGCTTTTAATGAGGTTTCCTGTAACAAATCGTTTGCTTCTTCACGATCGGTTGTCAGTTTATATGCAAAACGGAGTAATTCATCCTGTACTCCTATCAGATCTTTCCTGAAGCTTAAACTTTTCATATACGCTATTTTTAAATTGTGAGTATTCGTTGTTATAATTTTGATGTTGCAAGTTTACGGGTTTTCAACAAATGTGGCAGGTGAAGAACAGACATTGTTTAGGGGAAAATCTATCGGTTGATAGAATTTAGGTCATTTTTGATAGTATTCAGGTGGTTTTGAGACTGTCCTTATAGCGAAAATCCCATTTTGAAGTCACACCTGACTCAAAATGGGATAACACAAACAAAACAAACAATATTAGCGATTTTCACAAACAGCTGTCTTTTTCATCTTTAAAAATTCATAAGACTTAATTTAGAATCTGTTACTAAAACATTCTAATTATGGGAACAAAAGTATTATTTTCCGGCAAAAAGGAACGTAGAAATTAAGAATAGTTATAAATAATAGTTGTTTTATGTATAAAAAATTGTGCCTGACTATAAAGAATTGTATTTAATATTTGCTGCCAAAAGAGGCATAAATGCTTCATTTGACGATATTTTATAATATCAGTATTCCAAAGCGATGTAAATTCTCCTACTTCTTTTTTTCACTAAGAATTAATTTCTATATTTGGAGAATATACAACCAAATTCAGATTTACTATCTATGACTGATACCATCTCTTACCAATATGCAGCTCCTTCCGCACTGCAACGGTCAGCCGATCAGGACGAACTGTTTCTTGCCAAATATAGCGAAATAGAAAAGAGAGAAGCCCCCTGTTTCTTTTGGGGAAAGCTGACGCAACCTTATATGACGGCACGCTGCCTCATTGCGTTATCCAATGTTGTGCAGTCCAGTTTTAATCTGACACCGTCACAGCTTTCCATGCTGAAAGATCCGATTGTAACAGCTGGAAATAACCGTCTGCGCTTTGAAGGATTTTCTAATTGTGCAGGTGTATACGCCAGGGTCGATGTACTTCCTGATGGACACGACGGAGAATTCTTGGAAAACGGGACAACGAATGTAGATTTTAATCCCGGAATGATTTCTGCCTTAGGAGGAATAGGCAGACAGGAGAATATGGTAATGTCGGTCGGTCCCAAAGAGGTGGGACTTTATCATAAAGGTGAGAAAGTGATAGAACGAAAAGTACCTCTTCCCGTGAAATGGATAAAAGGGCTGACTACAGTACAGATTTATCAATCCGTTGCGGAACAGCTCTACTCCTTCAATCGCATACAAACCTTGCAACTCTTCCAGACTCTTCCGAAAAGTAGTGTGAAATGCGACTATTATTTAGTGATGCGCGGTCAAAAACCCGCCTTTTCACCGGTGAAAAGCATGAATGCCGTCTGCATTGGAGGACTTCATCGCTTACGTCTGCTCGAGCCCTTGCTTCCATTTGCCGATGAGCTGAAAGTCTTTGCGCATCCCACCATGCAATCTACCATTTGGCAACTTTATTTCGGTCCGGTACGCTTCAGCCTTTCTCTTTCCCGCGAATGTTGGAGAGGATTTTCCGGAGAAGGCGCCGCACTGGAATCTCTGCTCGAAGATGTCCCCGAAAGATGGATAGAAGCAATGGATAAATACAGTTATGCCAACCAACAGTTCAACCCCACTCTTTTTGCCATAGAGGAACATATTGACCTGGAGAAGGTAGATTCCCTCGCGGCACGGCTGGCAGCCATGGGGTTATTAGGATTCGATTTGGATGAAAACAGCTTCTTCTACCGTCGCCTGCCTTTCAAAACCGAACGTATTTTAAGTCTCAATCCTCGAATGATAGCTGCAGAAAAACTACTGGAAGAAGAAAAAGTAGAAATCATATCGAATGACGAGAAACGGACAGAAGCACGCGTGGCAGGAAGCGGAGGTGTCAGACATACGGTCATTCTCGACAGAGAAAGTGAGAAGGAGCGTTGCACTTGCACCTGGTTCAGCAGCAATCAAGGAGAACGGGGAGCTTGCAAACATATTCTGGCAGTAAAGAAACTAGTACAATGGAAGAACTAAAAAAAGAACTGGAGAAGTTATCCAAAGCCTATGTGGATACTCCGGAGAATGAAGAGAAGATATTAATCCCTTTTGTCAAGAGATTACTGGAGTTACCAATGAAAGAAAGGCGGAAGCTGCTGCCGGTTATCCGGGATTTACAATGGATAAAAAGTAAGTTTGCCGGTTTCAGTAGTGAGACAACCTGCAGTGCGGCACGGGCACATTTTCTATCCGCTGTTCAGTTTGTCTGCGCCAACAAACGAGAGATGGATATGGCATATCATGTAAAGTTTGATATGCTTTGCAAACTACTCCCACTTTACTACCCCACCTGGCTGATGGATTTTATCAATGATGACAAAACTTGGTTTAATTTCAATCTCAATTACGAACAGCTGATGCAGCTCATGGATATGGGATACCTCAAAGAAATTGCTCCAAGCCGCATTGCACATGTACTCCCCTGGATTACCCGCATCAGAAATAAGGAACCTAAAGGAAACGATACTTTCAACAGTGAGTTATTACTCAAGCGTGACATCACCCTGAAAGAACATATCTGGACGATTTTCGAATACGAATCGTCCATCGGCTATCAAGATAATTGCGCCAAAGAGGCTTATAAAAAAGGAGTTACCGCACGGGATGAAAGTATCAGTGCCGCTCTCTACCGCTTTTCGCTGGACGGCCATCTGGATAGAGAACAGCTACTAAGAGCCACCCTCGCCACTTTTCACCGGAGTTTCAAAAAAGATATGGCAGGATGGTTTGCCGGATTCTTCGAAACTCTGCAACCAACTACCGGAGAACTGTTATCCTTGCAAGAAGAGATGATGCAAATATTCACCTCTTCCTATACCAAACCGGTGAACGTGATGTTGCAACAGTTGAAAAATATTGCATCCGAAGAAGGATTCCGTTATCAGGAATTCATCGAACGGGCAACCACCCTTTTCTTCTCCAGTCCCAAAAACTCGCTATTAACCATTTACTCCATCTTTGAAAAGATCGTTGCGCAACATCCCGAGATGAAAGAGCCTTGTTGTATCACTCTCTGCCAACTATTCTTGAAGAAGGACGAAAGCCTGCAAAAGAAAGCTGCCAACTTTATTTCAAAGTATGGGGATGCCTCTTCGTCCAATCTCCAAGAAACACTACAGTCTTATCAACCGGAGATGTTTCAAAGCGTGCAAGCGATACTCGCATCTTTCAAGCCACAGTCTATAGATTCACAGTCTACAGAACTACACCTTGCAGAAGAAGCAAATGCAACAGATACAAGTGTGACAAAAGACATTCTTCATACAGAAGGAGAGAATACAGAAAGAAATAGTACAGATGAAAATAGTACCGATAACCCCCTCCTCTCCGAAGAGCCACCTCTGGAAGCCATCCGCATTTGCCGGGAAGACAACCGTATTCCATTCCCTGCCAACAAAGAAGATTTCCTATTCCAGCTTAGTCGTTTGTTCGACATGGAGGAGAACTGGGAGATAGAAACAACGATTGCCGCTATCATTGCTTTCCACCCCCAACTAGATAAAGAAGACCTCAACCGGATGGAACCTATTTTCCAACGGGCAGCCAATATTGTTGCCAATAGTTGGGAACCATACGAAGATCTCCTTGCCACTTTCCTGTTGGAATACCAACGCTTATGGGCACAGACAGACAACTCCAACACAGGAGTTTTGAGAAACATGTTCACCCGGCTGGAAGAGAAACTGAAAGGAATAGATAAAAACAGGGGAGCTTACGACGAACGTTCCTTCAAACGACTTGCCAACTGGAAACCCGGTTACAGCAACGCAACCTGTTTCACCCCTATCAAACAGTTATGGCTGGGTGTGATCCGCCAAATAAAAGGAGGAAATACATAATGAAACTCAAAAAAACAGTAAGCCTAATTTTAATGTTGACAATTATAGTAATGTCATCGGCATGGTGTAGCGGCACAAGAAAAACGGATAAAGAGCAACTTGCCGAAGTTACTCAATTGGCAACGAAACGATTCGTTGGGAGCGATTATACATATTATGATGAAGGTGAATATAAACAAGTTAAATGTACCGGAGTGACTGTATATCCGCTATATAATGAGAATGACGTAATGAAATATTTTCTTTTGGATTTTGAACCTTACGGATATGCGTATGTCAGAAGTAATATTGGAATGAATAATTATGTTGCTTGTGTAAAAGTCAGAGGTGATTATACATTGTCGGAAGGGTGGACATGGAGAAGATATTATAGAAATATAAATGATACAGGTTTTGACTATAATGAAGACGGAGAAAAATATATCGATAGCCATTTTAAGGTTGCAGGGATTAAGGATGAAAAGAGGTATTTATTATATTATGACGGGGAAATTTCAACTGGGTATATCCCCGCAGTAAAACGGGGAGATAAATTTTTGAATCTTGTATCAATGACGGAATATGATCCGAATAATTTATATTTACATGAACCGACAGGAAATGTTGGTTTTATAGGGAAACATCCGTATGATTTATAAAACAAAGGGAGAAACGAATGATGACAATAAGAAAAACATGTAAACACATTATTATATTAGTATTATTTGCAGTATTTATTTTATTAATTATTGCATGTTGTTGCGCAATAAACGTAAAAGCCGAGAACGAAACGAATATTGAGTTAGCCGATACTACTTTATACGGAGATAAAAACGGCGGTGATCCGTTTATAATCAAGAATGGATACATAACGCGTAATGGCGAAAGTCAGAAAGTTACAAATATTTCTTTAATTAAGTACGGAGAATATTTTAAGGCTAATCCGTTACATTCTGAAAATAAAGATGATCAGAATTCCGCAGGTACATGTACAACAGTGGCAATGGAATTGCTTTTCGGGTTTCATAATTATTATTCGGATAGAAGATTGATTCCTATTGAATATGATTTTCTAATTGATAACTATGGAACGGTAAATAGCAATCCTTTAATACATCATTGTAATGCAGGTCGGTTTGGGTGTTCACATATAGGGCTTAATGATACGGTTTATGAAAAATTAATGGACTTAAATCCGTTTTCGACAGGCGGAGCCCTAGGACAAACACAGGAACTGATTGTTTCTGCTGCGGATAAGTTTTTAAGCCAATATTCATACAAGAACGGCTCGGACAAATTTTCTTTCGGAGTACATACATTCGATCGCAGCAGTGTGGATAATCAATTAAACAGCGGTCGTCCGGTTATGTTGGGTTTCAGTCTTCTTATGACAGGCAACAGACATCAGGTTGTGGCGTACGGTAGCGCGACCGTTGACGGGGATTACGGGTATATCGTCCATAGCGGGTGGGAGACTAATCATATATATGATTGGATACCTGCAAACTGGTGTATTTCTTTTGCTACCATGCGGTCGTACCACGACCATAAATATCAAAGCATAGAATCGTATGAAAACAAATACATAAACGGTATTACATATAGCGGCGTTAAGTGCAGCGAGTGCGGAGCGCAAAACTTGGAACCGTTATATCAAAGCGAAAATATTGCAGACAGCGAAGATGAAATTATTATAAGCGGTGTAAATTATCGATTACAGAAAAACACGGTTCTTCCATATGCGTTGAACGGGAAAACGGTTGTCGGTATAGGAGCGCATGCTTTTGAAAATCAACCCTTTCTTACACATATGACGTTAAATCGGAATATAAAGTATATCGCCGATTATGCCTTTATAAGTTGCCCTGATTTACAAATAGTATACGGATGTCAGAATGTTTCGTCTGTCGGTGACCGTGCGTTTTACGGTTGCGGACGATTACAAACGGTTGAATTCTCGGACGCTTTAAGTACTGTCGGGGACTATGCTTTTTACGGTTGCGAATCGCTTACGAAAATCAATTTGACAAATATGTCTGTATTGGGCAATTATGTTTTTTATAGATGCAAGATGCTTAATGATATTGTCTCTTCACAGAATTTCAGATCGGTGGGCGCATATACGTTTTATAATTGTACGAGCCTTCAGGGTATTGATTTTACCAACGTCACGTCTATCGGCGATTATGCGTTTTACGGGTGTGCCAATCTGAATAAAGTCGAGTTGAAAAGTTCCGCTTTAAGGTCTGTGGGTAAATTTGCCTTTTACGGGTGTACGGGGATACAGACTTTGAGAATCGACGAAGACGTTGTCGTCAACGATTATGCTTTCGGCGAATGCGGCGGACTCGAAGACGTATATTTTTATGATTTGTATCGGACGCCGGATTTAGAAAAAGACTGTTTCCCCGTCAGAGACTTCATCGTACATATTCCACACGGTATGACCGCGGCGTATAAAGAGATTTTTGCGCCGTACACGCAAGATTTTGCGGATATTTATACAACGGTGAATTATTGGGTTTTGGGCGGGGTTAAACGAACCGAAAATGTATTGTACGGAGAATATCTTACTTTACGCAGAGTGAGAGCCGACGGTTGTCGATTTGCCGGCTGTTATACCGATCCGGAGTTTGTAGGATCAAGAATTACCGGAATATTCGTAAACGAAAAAGAAGTGCTGGATATATATGCCAGACAGGTTAGGTTATCCGACCTTGAAAGTTTTGCCGAACGACTCGGATCGATTGCGGATTATTATGTTCAGGACGCTTATGCAAGCGTGGAGAAAAGAACACTCAGTATAGTGGATATTCCGAGATATTATCAGGAACGTGAGGCTGTTTATGCCGGTGAATGGCTATATGAGGATATTAAGTTCGGTAAATATACCGAAACGCCGATCAGACCGTATATTGTTATGAGCGGGAGCGTAAATACTACGATTGAAGACGAATTGAGATATATTTATGACAGGATAAATGTTTGCGATGAAATATATGTGGTAGGTCAGGCGGCTCAGGCATTTTATGCCGTGCGTGGTATAGGGTTCGGAGATAATGAAAACTTGCCCGAAGAAACGATTAATTTTGCAGGAGAACTTCTTGAAATTGCAGAATATCGTGGCGTAGATTTGGTTATACCCGATGTGGTATGCACCACAAATCAAGATATGACCGAAATGATATTGAGACAGCCGAATGACATTTCCGCAGACGAAATTCCGCTTTGGGTTTACACACCGAGATTGTCAGGCGTATATAGCGGCGCGAAGACCCTCGAAATGAGAGGTTATCCCCTGTTATGTTCCGACAACACGTTAATTTCGTTTATAAAGAAGTCGACCGACAGTGAGTTCCGGAATATGATAGATGCATACTATTCTTATCCGACGACGACATATGTGGCGATTTTCGGAGATCGCATGAAACTGACAGACCCCGGGAAAGCCTCTTATTATACAGAAAACAATGATCGGTGCAATTTTGATAGCGGGATATTCAAGGTATTAGAGGTCGGCGGAGACACGCTTGACGATATATCCGTAATCTTCGATTGCAAAAACCTTCGCGATAAAACCGTACTTATGCGTGTGGAATGTAACGTCGGCGATATAAACAGGTGCGACGAAAGCAAATTGAGAGAGTGTCTGTTGAAGATGTTGCCAAGTATCCGATTTATGGGGCAAAACGGCTGCAGAAATTTAATACTGATGGCAAATAACCGATACGACCCGACGCGTTGGGCGGCAAAAGAAAGTCACGAGTTCAACAATAAAAAGTTACTTGAAATGAGCGCGCAGATATTCGGTGTCGAAGAAGTCGGATTTGCAAGGTTCGGAGAAGAACTCAAAAAAAGGATTGCAAGCGGCAAGCCCTGTAATATAATCTGGACGGAAAATTTATACGCATACGAAGTCACTTACGACGCCTTTCCGTCGGCGTAAACGGGAAACGAACAGAGTAAATTTTTTCCCGGCTTTATATATCCGTCGGGAAACGGAATGCGAAACATTTGACTTTAAGGCGGCGTATATATTATAATGATTTTGCGGGCGACGGAGCGTCGCTTGCAGGGAGAAATATTATGTTTTGTAAATACTGCGGAAAAGAACTCGACGAACACGCCGCTTTTTGTCCGAATTGCGGGGCGAAAAACGACACGGTCGGCGAAACTGCCGCGCGTGCGACGGTAAACGAAACCGCCGCGGCAAACCATTCGGCTCCGTCCGATGACAAGGGTAAAGCGAATAAACTCGGTATAGCGGGATTCGTTGTTTCGCTTGTTTCGCTCGGGCTGGGGTATTATTACGCGATAGCGTCGATAGTCGGGCTTGTGCTGAGCGCGGTCGCGTTCGGTACGCGTAAAAAATACGATAAATATAACGGTTTCGCGCTTGCCGGAATGATTATAGGCATAGTAAGCACCGTTATCTGGGTTATTGTATACATCTATGTATTTATTGTTATTTTTGCGCTGATTTCGATCGGCGGTTCATGCTGAAACAGGTATAAAAATGAAAAACGAAAATCACGAAAAACTAAAAAAACGGCTTAAAATCGCGGGCTTTATCCTGCTTGCTGTCGGGCTTGTCTGCACCGTGGTCGGAATGGCGAATTTCTTTTCTTCCGCAATGGGCGGAGACGGAGAAATGCCGAAACTCTTCTGGCTGACGTTTATCGGCGTACCTTGCCTCGGGGTTGGCGGCAGTCTGCTCGGGTTCGCGTATAGGCGCGAAATAATGAATTTCAACAAAAACGAAAGCGTTCCGGTTATAAACGACGCGGCGGGAGAAATCGCTCCGGCAGTCAGAAATATAGCCGAGGCGGTAAAAACCGCCGACGAAAAGCCGACGGTAAAATGCGCTTGCGGAGAGGAAAACCCCGCAGGCAGTAAATTCTGCCGCAAATGCGGCAGGTCGCTTGCAGGCG
>ERZ831979.2975-NODE-2975-length-10377-cov-3.303333_pt1 | contig 10377 bp, 7 predicted proteins | sample MGYA00519952_ERZ831979 | MGnify/ENA primary metagenome ERZ831979 (study PRJEB31850, sample SAMEA3708723) | human gut metagenome | biome: human gut; feature: human-associated habitat; material: faeces | place: China | collected 2014 ...
CTTGTTTCGTCAAGTATATTTTTTACAGTTTGTAAATTTTTTCTGTATCTTTTTACTTTTTCCTATATGCCTCATATCCACAAATCAGTATACCGATCATAAGAATAAAAGTAGAAATCAAAAACGGAATCAATACATTATTTGCCCTAAGAGATATCATGAAACCACTTCGATCATTTACAGTACACGGATTTATAACTGCGTATACAAAACAGGTAAATGAATAGATAAATCCAATGACAGATAGAATTATACCAAAAATAAATTTTTTCAAATTTGTCCCCCTTTCAGCATTCATCCATAATTATTTGCAAATTTTTTTATTGTTTAGTACACTCTTCTTATACCAAACGATATGATATATATTATTTTATCACTTTTCAAAATATCAGTAAATAAAATGATAATAAAAAATACGTCAATTTTGTAGTTAAAACGATACTCATCATTCACAGGGAAATTATAAAAGAAAGGCATAAACTATGGATCACAGAATTGTCGACTTACATGTACATTCCACCGAATCCGATGGAACTTTTACACCCACAGAACTGGTAACTGAAGCAAAACGCACCGGTCTGTCTGCGTTTGCACTCACCGACCACGACACCTGCTCAGGTGTCAGCAAAGCAATGCCCTGCGCAACTTCTGCCGGGATTGAACTAATACCGGGCATTGAACTCTCCACCGATTATCACGGAAAAGAAGTCCATATCGTAGGGTTATATATTGATATCGAAAATGAGCAGCTTCTGAAAAAGACAGCCGAATACCGGAAATGCCGCAGTGAGCGCAATGCACTTATGGTGGAGGCACTTCAGAAGGAAGGGCTTTCCATTACGATGGAAGAACTGGTGGCTGAAAATCCGGACTGTGTCATTACCCGCGCCAACATTGCACGTTTCCTGTATGAACATGGTCAGATCAAGAGTGTCCGCGAAGCCTTCGACCGCTATATCGGCGACCACTGCAAATGCTATGTCGGCAGATTGAAAGTCGCTTCGACCGATGCCGTGCGTCTCATCAAGGAAGCCGGAGGTACTGCCATTTTAGCTCACCCTCTGCTCTACGGCCTGAGTAACACCAATCTCCAGAAAATGATCGATGAGCTGAAACCGGCGGGACTTGACGGGTTAGAAGCAATCTACTCCACCTACACCACCGGAGAAGAACAGCAGATGAAACGTCTTGCAAGGGAAAACGGACTCCTTATCAGCGGCGGCTCTGATTTCCACGGCTCAAACAAACCGGATATCGCTCTTGGCAGAGGACGGGGACATCTGTATATTCCTTACTCCATTTTGGAAGAAATAAAGGCGCACAGATAAAAAAGGGAAGCTTACATATCAATGGTAAGCTTCCCTTTTTTTATAAAATAAACTTCTCGATCACTTCCGCGATTGCATCATGATTGTTATCATTTTCCGTGACATAATCAGCGGCTTTCTTGATATCATCGATCCCGTTCTTCATAGCGATACCAATATGTGCGGATTGGATCATCGGTATGTCGTTCTGCTCATCTCCGATCGCAACCGTGCTGGTATGTGGAATATTTAACAATTTCACCAGATACTGTGCGCCGGTTCCTTTGTCCGTGTCGACCGGACAATACTCCAGATACTCTTTACAGGAGAAAAAGGAGTTGCATTTTCCTTTCGCCCAGGCAGCATTTGCTTTCTGGAAACGTTTTAATTTTTCATCATCCTCCAGATGGATCAGAATGACTTTCTGAGGTTCCGAATCCAGACAATCCGAAATTCTTCTCGTGAGTTTGTAGGTCATATGAGAACGCTCCACATAATAATCCAGTTCTTTTGTGTGTCGTTTTGTCACAATGTCTACGGTATTGTAGGTCTGCGCATAGATGCCGGCTTTATGCGCCCGGTCAAAAATCTCCTGCGCAACCTCGATTGGAAGTGCACTTTTATAAAGCACACGGTCTGCCGCACAGTCATAGATCACTGCCCCGTTAAAGGCGATCATATAACATCCCGGACTGGTCAGCCCAAGATCTTTCACAACAATTCTCCCTGACTCTACCGGTCGTCCGGTTGCCAGAACAAAATAGTGTCCACGCTCTAACATTTTCTGTATTGCAGCCCGGTTCTTTTCAGAAATCGACTTATCATCACACAATAATGTACGATCCAAATCCGCAAATAAAATTTTATTATTCATAGCCCATCCTCCCTCACAAAATAACTGCTCTTTCGTACTGCTATTTATTCTACAGGTTCTGCCGGGATAAACACTCTTCCCTGATATCCATGAGATGGTTTCGAAACATTTTCCATTGCCTCCCTGCAGAAAACATCCTGAGATGACAACGCAATCTTTCCGCGTCTGTCTACCTTCTCGTAATTGCCGTCAGCATGCAGCACATGTGCCTTTAAAGTGTCTGCCAGTTCCACATCCAGAATATGTCTGACACGTTTTTTCAGTTCATCATCTAATACCGGGAATAAAATCTCCACTCGTCTGTCTAAGTTACGCGGCATCCAGTCGGCACTTCCCATGTAAAGTTCTTCTTCTCCATCATTGAAGAAATAGAAGATCCGGCTGTGCTCTAAGAAATTTCCAACGATCGAACGGACTTCAATATTCTCGCTCACCCCTGGGATCCCGACTTTTAAGCAGCAGATTCCACGGACGATCAGCTGGATCTTAACACCTGCTGCAGACGCTTCATAAAGGGATTCAATGATTCCCGGATCACAGAGCGAATTCATTTTTGCAATGATCTTTGCAGGTTTTCCCTCTTTTGCATGCTTCGTCTCACGGCGGATCAGTTTTGTGAACTTCGTGCGCAGCCAGATCGGTGCAACTGCAAGCTCGTTCCATGACAGCGGTTCGGAATAACCGGATAACATATTAAATACTGCCGTCGCGTCCTCTCCGATTGCTCCGTCGCAGGTGAAAATACCACAGTCTGTATATAATTTTGCGGTAGAATCGTTATAGTTTCCGGTTCCAAGGTGCACATAACGGCGGATTCCGTCTTCCTCCCTACGCACAACCAATGCGATTTTACTATGTGTTTTTAGTCCAACCAAACCGTAAATAACATGACAGCCTGCCTGCTCTAATTTTTTCGCCCAGACAATGTTGTTTTCCTCGTCAAATCTTGCTTTTAACTCAACCAAAACAGAAACCTGTTTTCCATTCTCAGCCGCCTGCGCAAGTGATGCAATGATCGGTGAATTGCCGCTGACACGGTAAAGTGTCTGCTTGATGGCAAGTACATCCGAATCCACAGATGCCTGACGTATAAAATCAACCACCGGATCAAACGTCTGGTATGGATGATGCAAAAGGATATCTCCTTTTCGGATCTCATCAAAAATATTTTCCCCCGGTACGATCTCCGGCACGCGCTGTGGCGTGTAAGGCTCATTTCTCAGATCATCACAGCCCTCTAAGCCATACATTTTCATTAAAAAAGTAAGATCGATCGGTCCGTTGATCTGGAAAATATCCTGTTCTGCCACTTTTAATTCATCTTTTAAGAAGTTTAACAGTTTCTTATCAATACCGTCTTCCACTTCCAGACGGATAACCTCGCCCCACTGACGCATTTTCAACTGTTTCTGAATCTCTTTTAACAGGTCTGCGGCTTCATCCTCATCAATGGAAAGGTCGGCATTTCGCATGACACGATAAGGATAGGCGCAACGCACATCATAATTTAAAAAGAGTTTATCAATATTTCGTTCAATGACCTGCTCTAATAAAATGAATGTCTTTTCATTTCCATCTTCTGAAGGGATATGTACCAGTCGTGGCAATACGCTTGGAACCTGGACGGTTGCAAATTCAATTTCCTCTTTTTCTGCTTTTCCTTTTTTTCTGGAAAGAAGTGCTGCAATGTTCAATGTCTTGTTCCGAATCAGTGGAAATGGTCTTGAGGCATCCACCGCCATCGGGGTGAGTACCGGATATACATTGTCTTCGAAATATCGATCCACAAACGCAGCCTGTGACTCACTCAGATCTTCAAACGCATCCATCACAACAATTCCATGCTGGTGCATAAGTGGCACAAGAGAACGGTTATAGGTATTGTACTGAAGTGTGACAAGCTCTCTCGTGCGTTCATTGATCTTCTCTAACTGTTCGGATGCCGTCATTCCGGCAATATCTTTTTTCTTATAATTGGCGTGTACCATATCCTTCAGGGAAGCGACACGCACCATGAAAAATTCGTCCAGATTTGACGAAGTGATACTGACAAACTTTAATCGCTCCAGAAGCGGAATGGATTTATCTCTCGCCTCGTTTAATACGCGGTGATTAAATTTCAGCCAGCTTAATTCCCTGTTTTCATAATATTCCGGTTTTTTAAAATCCTGTTCTTTCTCCATAAGATAAACCTAGCCTTTCCATTGGTTGACTGTCAGCCGTAGACTCTCTTCTCTTTGATCACCGGCTTTATGCTGAATACATTTTCAAAGTATGCCGTTTTGGCATCAAACAGTGCTTTTTCCAAAGCAATATCATCCATTGTCTCAATTGTGATCACAAGCTCTCTTCCCTTGACCGCCGCCTTCACATTCTTAAACTTCTGCTTGTGGCTCCGGTCCATTGCATTGGATACACGAAGGATTGCAGAAAGTTTTGCAACAGACAGATAACTGTCATGATCCAATTTATCTGCGAGATCTTCATAGTCAGGAAGCTGCCATGTATTATATAATACTGTGTTTGCAATGATCTCACGCTCTTTGTGTGTCAGTCCGATGATCTCGGAAGCCATAATGATATCATAGGAGCAGGAAGGTCCATTGGCAAAACTGATATATTTTCCGCAGTCATGTAATATGGCAGCCACCTGTAAAAGCAGCCGTTCTCTTCTGCCAAGTCCGTGTACTTTTTTCATCGTGTCAAAAATAAGTGTTGCCATCTGTGTCAGTGCATCAATATGCGGCGTGTAACTCATGTACCGCTCGGAAAGATTTCTTGCGGCAGATAAGACGTCCGCCTCAAAATCATGCTCTACACGGATCATGTTATTCTTCTGTGCATAGTGGAATGCAATACCATCGCTGACATTCGTTCCCGGTGCCCAGAGACTCTCTGCGCCGATGCTCTCCGCCATGCATTTAAAGATCATCATGTATGGAATGACAAGCGCATCACTCTCATTGGAAAGGTTCAATTCCTCTGAGATTTCCTCTAATGTCTTTTTATCCAGCTTCTTAATGTACTTTAAGAATTTTTCAACCTCAATGGTGTTGTCTTCCTTATTCTTCTCAACTTTCCGGCTGATCTCAGAAATATAATCGCCGATGATGATCAGATATTTGATCTTCGTCTCCTTAAGGTACATAGCTTTAAAAACTTCAAGTTCCTTGTCAACAAGTTCTTCTACCTGAAGTTCATACTGTGCCAGATTATTACTTTTTCTTGCCAGCTGCTCCCTCATACGCATGGTGCCGAGTGCCAGATGCTGTGTTGTGACTACTTTTCCCTTTGAGAATACCGTGATCTGCATACCGCCGCCTCCGGCATCCACAACTGCTGCACCTTTCTGGATCATACGCTCAAAATCTTCCCGCATGGCAACCGATTTATAACTGATAAAGCGATGCTCAGAGTTACTTAAAACTTTTACGAGAAGTCCTGTCCGGATGCGGATCTGGTCTAAGATAAAAAGTTCATTTTCAGCGTTTCTTAAGGCTGCGGCAGCATATGCTTCGTAGCTGTCCACCCGGTAGCCGTCCATGATCTTTTTGTACTCGGCAAGCGTATCACACAGCGCCTCCACAAGTTCATATCCGATACTTCCCTTGGAATATGCATCTCTTCCGAGCTCAATCCTGCTCCGGATATAATCGATGTCACGGATTTTCTTCTTTCCCGAAATCTCAAATATTTTAATACTTACTTCATAAGAACCGATATAAATTGCTGCGAATGTATGGATCACCAGATGTCTGCCTCCTCATTTCTTTTGTATATCTCTATTATACCAATTTTTTATTCTTTTCCAAGTAAATAGTTGATAAATTGCTGTGCCGTCCTGCCGGATAATCCGCCGTGGGAAAGCTCCCATTTATTGGCCTCAGCAAGCAAAGTGTCCTCATCCATGGAAACCTGATATTTTTCTGCAAGTACTTTGACAATATTCTGGAATTCCTTCTTGTTCGGTGCGCCAAAGTAGATGGAAACACCAAATCTTGCATACAGGGATAGTTTTTCCTGTACAGTATCGGAAGTATGCATATCCTCACGCATTTCCTCTTTATCCGAAAATGTTTCACGGATCAGGTGGCGTCTGTTGGAGGTCGCATAGATCAGTACGTTGTCCGGTTTTTTCTCAAGACCGCCCTCGATCACTGCCTTCAGATATTTATATTCGATCTCAAACTCTTCAAAAGAGAGATCGTCCATATAAATAATGAACTTGTAATTGCGGTTTTTGATCTGTGCGATGACATCATTCAGATCACAGAACTGGTGCTTGTACACTTCGATCAGACGTAAGCCTCTGTCATAGTACTGGTTTGCAATGGCTTTGATACTGGTGGATTTTCCGGTTCCGGCATCCCCATATAACAGGCAGTTATTTGCCTGCTTTCCGTTGACAAATGCTTCCGTATTGTCGATGAGTTTCTGTTTTGCAAGCTCATAGCCGACCAGATCGTCTAATTTCACATGGGCAATATTTGTGATCGGCACGATCTCCACATCTCCCTTTTCCCTGTGCTGAATGCGAAATGCCTTGTGAAGTCCTAGTTTGCCAACGCCAAAATCTTTATAAAATGCCGTCACTGCATCTTTAAATCCGGACACATCTGTGGAAGCTTCCAGATTTAACTTCAACTCATTGATGCGCTCCTTGATCCTCTTATTAAAAATCTTTCCGCTCCCTGTCATGCTCTGATAATCAGTGATGGCATCCATACAGTCCATCTCAAAATAAGAGGCAAGTTTTCCAAAATCAAAATCAAAAAGCGATTTTATAATCTCAAAATCATGCAGTACGATCTGATTAATGGAGCCTTCTACTTCGCCGCGGATCTCACAGGCTTTGTAAGCATTCTCATTATTTACAAGAAGGAATGCCAGAAAACTGTGCCACAGATTTCCCTCAAAGCCATGGCTCACTGCCAGTTCCATTAACTGGTTCAAACTCTCATACAAAAGAGACTCCACATCCTCTTTATTATAATATTCATTTTCATAATTCTCCATGATCCAGGTCATGTTGTAAAATAAGTTACCATTTTCAAAATCTTTATATAAAATCAGATTCTTTGGACTCTTCATCAGTTTATTCATTCCCTTCTGCACTTACATAATTGCCAAGTATTTTCAAACGGATCGTCTCCTCTGTCAGCCCCCGCAGCGCATTCTGTACGGCTGCATCATTGAGGTTTCCCTCAATGTCAACAAAGAAGCGGTACTCCCACGCTTTTCCCTGCACCGGTCTGGACTCGATCTTATTCATGTTGATTCCGTTGTAGATAAAATGGGACAGCTTATGGTACAGCGAACCGCTCTCATGCGGAACTTCAAAAGAGATACTGATCTTATTGGCTCTCGATTCAAAAATCTTCTTGTTCGCCACAATGATAAACTTTGTGTAATTGTTTTTATTATTCTGGATCGCCTCGTCGAGCACTTTCAGACCATAAATGTCCGCAGTCAGGGTGCTTGCGATCGCTGCCTTGTTCTTTTTCCCATCCTCTTTGATCTTCTGGGCAGACATCGCCGTATTTTTCAGACTGTGCTTTTCCCAGTCTCTGTGGCTCTCAAGGTATTTCGAGCACTGCATCAGCGCCTGTGGGTGGGAATAAATGTCGGTGATATCGTCCATGTCTGCTTCCGGCAGACCCAAAAGTGCATGGTCGATACGGATGATCTGCTCTCCCACGATATAATTATTGTATTCCACCATAAGATCATAGTTCTCGGAAACGATTCCGGCGGATGAATTCTCAATTGGGAATACAGCGTAATCGGCCTCTCCGTTTTGGATGGCTTCCATCGCATCCCGCCACGTATCCACATGATAACTGTCCGCATTCTCCCCGAAATACTCATTCAGCGCAAGCTGGGAATATGCGCCTTCCGTTCCCTGAAATACGATTTTAGCATTTTTGTAATTCAGATGATCTACTTCCTTAAAATCGGTTTTTTCCGTCTGACCATGTTCTGTCAGAAGCTGATACTGACGCTTCCGGCTCATGGACATGATCTGCTCGAACAGTTCACGGATACCGTGTTTTAAAAATGGCGTAGTTCCTTTTCTGCTCAATGTTTCCAACTTGGAAACCTCACGCTGCTTGTCAAATACTTTCTTTCCCACAGCAATTTTATATTCAGCAACTTCCTCTGAAATTGCCATTCTGCGTTCATACAGATCCACGATCTGACTGTCGATCTGATCGATCTCATCTCTTAGTTCCAATAAATCTCTCATAAAAAATCCAAGCCTTTCCATTTATTATTTATAATATATTACATTCACAGTTTGCTTGCAAGAGAACACTTGCGTCATGGTATACAGAAATGCTATACTTTTTATAGATAAAGATTATAAATCAAAGAGGTGATTTACTTATGAAAAAAATCTGGAAATGGCTGCTTTTTGTGTTGGTGATCCTTCTTGCTGCCGGGTGTGTTTTCCTCTACCGGTACCTAAACCGCATTCGGTATAATGACGGTTATGTCAACGGCAACACTGCGGGAAATCTGTATAACGAAGGATATTTCTGTGAAAAAGATGGTATTGTCTACTTTGCCAACCCTGCCGACAACTACTGTCTGTACTCCATGAACCCGGACGGCACAAACATCAAAAAGTTAGAGGATCAGAGTGTCAGCTACATCAACGTGGATGACCACTACATTTATTACTGTAAACTTAAGGGAAAAAGCGCTGATTCATTTTCCTTCCTCCCGGTCAATACCAACAGCTTATGCCGGCTGGATATTGACGGAAAAGGAAAGCCTGAAATTTTAGATGATGATCCGTGTATGTATGCTTCCCTGGTTGGAAATTATCTGTACTATCTGCATTATGATACCACTGATGCGACTACGCTGTACAAAGTCAAAATTGATGGCAAGGAAAAAGAGCAGGTAGAAAAACAGTCCTACTTTACCGCAAGTACCGATGGACAATATATTTATTATAACGGACTGACAGACAATCATAATATCTATGAGATGGACACTTCCAATGACCACGCAAAAGTCATCTATGAGGGGAACTGCTGGATGCCGGTGAAAGACGGAAACAATCTTTATTTTATGGACTGTGAAAACGATTACCGCATTGCCAAAGTCGATCTGACAAATGGCGAAAAAACGCTGGTCACGGACTGCCGTGTCGACTGCTACAACGTTGCCGGAGATAAGATTTTCTTCCAGAAAAATGATAAGACAGATCCGGCCATCTGCTGTATCAATACAGACGGAAGCAATTATCAGGAATTAAAAAAGGGAAACTACACTGCCATTAATGTAACTTCCACATATGTCTATTTTAAAGATTTTACGACCAAAACCCCTTATTATACATCTGTTGCTGCCCCGGGCAATGTACAGATTTTCAATCCGTAAGCAGGCGCTGTCACAATGCAATTTTACACATAAAAACAAGAAACGTCAGGAAACTTCATTTTTTCCTGGCGTTTCTTTATCCCGCAAAACAAATATTTATGCAAAATCAAATAACGACAACTGATTGGACTCCGGCATATCGCCCAGCAGTCCAAGATCTGCCATAAGATCAATGGTAGATTTCGTCACCTTGGTTCGCTGGCGGAAATCATCTTTGGATAAGAATTTTCCGTCTTTTGCTGCCTCCGCAACCGCAATTGCAGCATTGTCACCCATACCCTCGATCGTATTTAACGCCGGCATAAGTTTTCCATCGATAATCTGAAATTTCGTTGCCTTTGCTCGATAGATATCAAGTGGCAGGAACTCAAATCCTCTTGCATACATTTCCTGTACTACTTTTAAATCCCCAATTGTATCTTCATCTTTTTTACTTGTTTCATTATTCTCTTTCTTACGCATAAGATTGTCCAGATAATACTCGCAACGTTCCTTACCCTGACACATTAGTTCATAGTTAAATGCCTTTGCTCTTATGGCAAAATAAGCTGCATAATATGCCTGTGGGTAATAAACTTTATAATATGCAACTCGAAGAGCCATCATAACGTAAGCTGCTGCATGGGCTTTCGGGAACATGTATTTAATCTTTTTACATGACCATATATACCAATCAGGCACACCATTATCAATCATAATCTGCTCATTTTCAGGAGTAAGTCCCTTACCTTTTCTTACAGCTTCCATTATCTTAAAGCTAATACCCGGGTCAATTCCTTTGTCAATAAGATAAGTCATAATATC
>ERZ831979.2977-NODE-2977-length-10362-cov-6.058407_pt1 | contig 10362 bp, 8 predicted proteins | sample MGYA00519952_ERZ831979 | MGnify/ENA primary metagenome ERZ831979 (study PRJEB31850, sample SAMEA3708723) | human gut metagenome | biome: human gut; feature: human-associated habitat; material: faeces | place: China | collected 2014 ...
ATAGATATGTATTTAAAACAAATATCATTAGTAGGAGGAATTCCCTTTTCTGTTGTATTACCAAAAGCAGCTAATTCAGTGAATGCAGATATGATGTCTGCTACACAGATTCATCAAAAGTTAGAAAAAGGATATGCCGATATAGAGAAAGGAAATGTTGAGGATGCAGCTAGTGCGTTTGTGGCATTTAGAGAGAGGCATTAATGAAGCAATATAAGGTAGAGATTACAAAAGAAGCTTTGCAGGATATGGAAGATATATACAATTATATTGCTATAGATTTGCTGGCTTCTGAAAATGCAATGGGACAATATGATCGTATTGCGGATGAAATACTTACATTAGACACTTTCCCGGAACGATTTAGGATTATGGATTCGGAGCCGGAAAAGAGAATGGAGTTGCGTAGAATGCTCGTTGATAATTATTCAGTGATTTACACAATTTGTGACGAAAGAGTAATTGTAACGGATGTTTTATACACGGCATCTGATATAGAAGCACGTTTGAGAGGCGAGATATAAAAGCTCGTGTTTATTTGAAGTTGAAGGAGGAACAAGTATGGAAGGCAAGATGACAAAAATTGAAAAAATAATGGCTATTTGTTCATTGTTAATCCTAATCACTGCGATTATTGTAAGAGGTGTTATAGGAGTTAATGATTCAGGAGTTTTAGTTATTCTCTCTTTTACAGGACTCCTTATGTGGTTAATTTTTCTGATATGTGCTTTTTTTCCATCAGACTGGAGGATGACTGAAAAACAAAAGGCTAAAATCATGAATCGAGTGGAATATCAAAATAAATATAGGAGAACTCTTATTATTATTGACACGATTTTAGCAGTAATTTTTGCTGTTATGATAATGACATTAGGATAGGTGAGAATTTCAGTTTGCAACTCAGTAATAACAAAAGCAGACCGTGTCCATGAGCACAGCAGTAGCTAGTTTTATTGCAGCCAAACGATTAGAAGGATATGGTTGCGGATGATGGTATGTTATATGAGACAACGAAAAAGTAGCAAATCGATGTAGAATGAAGAAAGGTACAAGGGCAGGGGTTATGAACATATGGACAATACTTGGAATCGGTCAGACAGACGATAAGGGTGCAATCAAGCAGGCGTATCGTGAGCGGTTAAAATCTGTGAATCCGGAGGAGGATGCAGATGGTTTCATGGAGCTTCGGAATGCCTATGAGGAGGCGATTGCAAGCTGTGAAAGGCAGGAGGCGTTGCCGGAGGATATGGATGACGAAGCTTCGGAAGGCTTACAGCCGCCGAGGACGGAGCTTACCGATAAATTAGAACAACTATACAACGATTATCCGAACCGTATCCGTGTGGATGCGTGGAGAGAGCTTTTTCGTGAGGATGCATTTGTATCGCTTGACACAGAGGCAGAAGCATTAGAGGAGCTGCTTGTATTCATGATGGGTCATTACCGGATGCCGGATGCGGTTTTTCGTGAGATTGTGGACCGGTTTGATATCGCCCTGCGCAAAGAAGATCTGCTGGTGAAATTCCCGGAGGATTATATTTCTTATATTCTTGGGATGGCGGCGCGGAAGCAGGACAGCTTTGCTTATGAATATCTGACCGGAGATTATGCATATGCCGATGACTATATTGAGCAGTATATGAAGATTGAACGGATGGACAAGCAGGATGAGCCGACACCGGAGAACCGGGCGGCGCTCCACAAGGAATTAGAACGACTGAAAAGATTGCCGCTTACACATCCACATGGCGATGTGCTGGAGATCTATGTGCAGATGAAGGATACGCGTTTTCAGGAAAAGGATGCGGAACAGCCACTTCCAAGAGCGGAAGCGGAGGCTGTATATGAGGCGCTTTTAAGCAGGATCAATGCGAACCTTGAGCGATACCCAAAGGACGAGATGACGCAGTTTATCAAGAGCGAGATGTTGTACCGTCTGGAACGATATGAGGAGGCGAAGCAGACCGCAGAAGAGATTCTTGCGGAGAATCCGGATTATGAAGACGCACAGTATTGCTTAGGGGATATATATTATGCGATGGGGGATCTGGAGAAGGCAAAGGATATCTTCGAGGAGCTGATGCATAACAATTATGGGGATATGGCGTACCTTACCCGGCTGCAGCAGGTAAATGAAGCAATCATTGAGAAATGGAAGCAGGATGTGGACAAGCATCCGGAAGATCATCAGAAAAAGTTAGATCTGGCATGGTGCTATTATCAGAATCAGCGGGAGCCGGAAGCGTTGGAGGTGTTCGATACATTTGAACCGGAGGGCGATGAGATCTTCTTCTATTGTAATGCGAAGGGCAGATGTTATCTGGCAACCGGACAGACGGAGAAGGCACTGCCATTGTTCTTAAAATGGAAGAAGGCAATTGAGGATATACAGCCGGAAGAAGGCGGCTATACAGAGGAACAGAACAAGCGCAGAAAGCGGTATCCGTATGCACATACACTGATCGCAAGCTGTTACTATAACCTGAAAGAGTACGAGAAAGCGAAGGAATATATACAGCTTCCGGTCGAGACGGAGCATGAGGAGCAGATCACCGGACTCATCCTGAATCTTCGGATTCTCTATGAACTGCAGGAGTATGGCAACTGTATGAAGGCGTGCGATGAGATGTTAGAGCATATTGATTATGAATCTATGGTCTATGAGGATGAATACTGGGCGCATTGCTACCGGGCAAAATGCTGTTATATGTTAGATTATCTGCAGGAATGCATCTATTCGGCGGAGAAGGCGATACGGATCTATCCATATGGTGTGGAGCCGTACATACAGGAGATACTGACCTTCCAGCAGGCAGAACAGTATGAGGATGCCGAAAATGTAATGGCACAGTACCGGGAGTTCCGTCCGGAGAGCGATGCGATGGATTATTATGAGGCATTAAGCCTTCGTGCACAGGAAAAATCAGAGGAAGCGTTGAAGCTTTTGGAGAAGGTGGAAGCAAATTACAAGGCGGATGAATCCGATCTGCCGAATTATGAAGATCTGTTGTTAGAGCTGGCAGATCTCTATGATGAAGCAAACCGAAATGAGGAGTCCATTGCGGTATATAAGAAGGTTGCGTCTATCAATCCGAAAAATCCAGATGTGTTTGGATATCTGGGATATATGTATCGGAAGGTTCGTGAGACGGAGCTTGCAATCAAGGCATATGAGGATCAGATTAAGGTACGGCCACATGCGGCATATTATACGAATCTCGGATTTATCTACTGGGAGCGGCGGGATTACGGGAATGCGTTAGAAAATTTTGAACAGGCACTTGCAATCGCACCGGAGAGGTCAGACCGGGATATACAGAGAAAAACAGAGGTCATCCGCTTCAAAACCCGTGTGCTGCTCTGCTTGAACAGGATTACGGAAGGGTGTCAGATTCTGATGGATGCGATTTATAAATACGGGGACGATGTGGACCCGCAGCTTCGTATCGAGGCAGGTCTCGCACTCACACGAGCAGACCGCTATCCGGAGGCAGAGCAGCTGCTGGAAAGCTATGCGGAGGAAGGCACGGATGAAAATCTGCGGTTTGACTGCGCAAGTCTTCTGATGGAGCTTGCCGGGGAAGAGGACGATACTCTGATGATGGATCAGATGTATCAGCTCGGTATAAAGTTAAAGCCGGATAATACAAGCATTTACAGCAAGTACGGCAGAGTGCTTATCATGAGTGGCAGATATGCGGAAGCAGTCGATGCATACAAAAAGGCGGTTAACTTAAATAAAACCATCAATTATTATGGGGAGCTGCTGGAAGCACTCTATCTGCGGGATGGGGAGATTAAGTCTGAGTATGCAGAGTATTTAAGTAAGGCAGTGATACCGGAGGAAGACCGTAAGGCACCGCGCGATTATATCAAGCTTGCAAGATACTGCCGGGTGATTGGCGATTATGCAGATGCGGAGAAATATTTGAAACAGGCGGTTACGATGAAGCTTTGTTCAAGCTGTGGATACCATGGCTGTGAGGAGGGCTATTATGAGCTTGGAATCCTGTATGAGGTAATGGGAGAGCGGGAGAAGGCTATTGAAGCCTATGAGAAGGCAATCGAGGCACATGGACACTGTTATGTCTATGAGAAACGGCTGCAGGATCTGCTTAAAAATAGTTAAAAGATATGAATAGCATAGTTTAAATATATCACGCACATGAAATTTGTACTTGTACATTTCGTGTGCGTGTGTTATTATTGCGACGAATTGAATTCATAATATACGGTGCCGTGGAGCTTTTTTTACTTTTGAAAAGCAGACATGTGTTAAAAGGGAAGCAGGTGGAAGTCCTGCACGATCTCGTCACTGTAAGCCGGGAGTATACATTCGATATCGGAAGATAACCACTGGCCGCAAGGCTGGGAAGGGGAATGTGTATGAGGATCGGTAAGTCAGGAAACCTGCCGTGTATTGGTACAGGAAGGATTTCCAGATCACGAGTAATTGGTCGTACCGTTGTAGATTAAGTTCTATGGCCCGTTGCTCCGTCAGTTTGTGATTTCACTGGCGGCTTTTTTTCTGTGCGTCTGAATTGATTCTTAACAAGTGACTGGATAAAAAACAAAAAGGAAAGAGGTACAGAAAATGAAGAAATCGAAATTAAGCACAGCACTCCTTACAGCATGTATGGCAGCAACTCTGCTTGCAGGATGTGGAGACAAGAAGACAGAGACAACTGAGGCAACGACGGAAGCAACCACAGAGGCAACTACAGAAGCTGCAACGACAACAGAGGCAACGGTTGCAGATGCAACTGCATCTGAGGCAGAGGATGATGAGAATTATGAGACAGGAGATGCATCATTGGATAACGTTCGTAATCAGGATGAAATTGGCGACAATGAACTGCTCGTTGTAAGCTTTGGTACAAGCTTTAACGACAGCCGTCGTCTGACGATCGGCGCAATCGAGGATAAGCTTGATGAAGAATTCGGTAAAGATTATTCTGTCAGAAGAGGATTTACAAGCCAGATCATCATTGATCATGTAAAGAGCAGGGATGGCATTGCTATTGATAATATGACAGAGGCACTTGACCGTGCTGTGGATAACGGAGTCAAGAATCTTGTAATCCAGCCGACACATCTGATGAATGGTCTGGAATATACAGATGTTGTAAATGAAGTTGGTGATTATGCAGATGCATTCGATCAGGTTGTAATCGGCGATCCGCTTCTTACAAGTGATGAGGATTTCGATGAAGTTGTGAAGGCTATCACAGATGCAACAGCTGAGTATGATGATGGCGAGACAGCCATCTGCTTCATGGGACATGGTACAGAGGCAGACAGCAACGAAGTATACCAGAAGATGCAGGATAAGCTGACAGACGCCGGATTTGAGAACTATTTCGTAGGTACGGTTGAGGCAACTCCTTCTGTGGATGATGTACTTGCGAAGGTACAGGCAGGCGATTACAAGAAGGTTGTTCTTGAGCCTTTGATGATCGTAGCCGGTGACCATGCAAACAACGATATGGCTGGTGATGAGGAAGGTTCCTGGAAGACAACCTTCGAGGATGCAGGTTATGATGTAACATGTCTCGTTCGTGGTCTTGGCGAGCTTCCGGCAATTCAGGATATCTTTGTAAAGCATGCACAGGCAGCTATTGACAAATTAAACAAATAATAGAATAAAAAACGCGAGGAATCAATCGTGAAGAAATGGAATGTAGGTCTTGCAGCAGGCGTGGTACTTGCCTGCCTGCTTGCAGGATGCGGAAAAAATGATACAACAACACAGGAGACAACTGCCGCGGCTACGACAGAAGCCGTGACAACAGAGCAGGTGGCTACAGCGGATGCACAGATTGCAACCGGTTCGGATCTGGCATCGGCAAGTGACGTGGTAGAGGATTGGATGGTTCCGATTCCGGCAGAGAATGTCGCAGATGGTGAATATGACATCGAGGTTGATTCAAGCTCTTCGATGTTCAACATTACTGCCTGCAAGCTCACGGTAGCAGACGGCAAGATGACCGCAGTTATGACAATGGGCGGAAAAGGCTATCGGTATCTGTATATGGGTACCAGCAAAGAGGCAGTTGCTGCAGATGAGTCAGAGTATATCCCATATGTAGAGGATACAGATGGTGCGCATACATTTACAGTTCCTGTGGATGCGCTGGATGAGGGCGTTGCATGTGCCGCATTCAGCAACAAAAAAGAAAAATGGTATGAGCGGACGCTGGTGTTCCGTTCCGATTCACTTCCGGCTGATGCCATAGATAATCCGTCGATAAAAACGGCAGAGGATTTAGGAATCGCCGATGGTGAATATACGGTTGAGGTAACCCTGTCCGGAGGCTCCGGCCGTGCTACGGTGGAAAGCCCGACGAAAATCAAGGTGGAAAATGGAATCGCAACTGCAACGATTATCATGAGTTCTTCAAACTATGATTATGTGATTGTCGGTGAGGAGAAGTATCTGCCGGTCAATACGGAAGGAAATTCTACATTTGAGATTCCGGTTACCGGATTTGATTACAATATGCCAATCTCTGCGGATACGACTGCGATGAGTACGCCACATGAGATCGACTATACATTATATTTTGATTCTAAAACAATAAAGTAAGGGTGTTGGACTTGAGACGAGGAAGAAGAATTCTTTTTTTACTCCTGTTCGCCCTGTTGTGTACGTTCCCCTGTGCTTGTGCAACACAGGGGAATGTTGCATATACAGAGGATGCAGGACCAAAAGGGACAATGACAGATGCATCCGCATTGGATGCAGATATCCGGTGGGATGATTTGAAAATAGAAAATAGTATGGATTTAAGCTATGCGACACAGTTTTCTGTGGATTATTATACGGGTGGGTATAAGCTTATTTCCATTTGTGATATCGGTGATTACCTGCTTGTACCGGATGGTAAGAATATACCGGAGGGACTTCCTTCGGATATTACATTGATTGATGGAATACCGAAGCATGCATATCTGGCTGCAACGTCTGGTATGGATTTCATCGTGAAGATTGGTTGTTTGGATCGTCTTTCGTTTTCCGGCACGAAGGAAGATGGCTGGTATATCCCGGAGGCAAAGCAGGCGATGCAGGCACAGACACTTGCCTACGCCGGCAAATACAATGCGCCGGATGTGGAGCAGATGCTTGCCGGGGATTGTGATCTTGCTATCGAGTCGACGATGATCCTGCACAATCCGGAGGTAAAAGAGCAGTTAGAGACTTGTGGAATCCCAGTGATCGTGGAACATTCAAGCTATGAGACAGATCCGCTTGGCAGGTTGGAATGGGTGAAATTCTATGGCGCATTGTTCGATGCGGAGGAAGCCGCAGAGCAGTTGTTTGCGTCAGAGACGGCGAAGACCGCCGACGTTCTGAACGAGGCACCGACCGGAAAGACGGTTGCATTTTTTTATGTGACGACAAACGGTGGTGTCAATGTACGTAAGTCCGGTGATTATGTATCGAAGATGATCGAACTCGCCGGAGGAACCTGTATTACCTTTGATGATTCGGACGAGGAAAATGCGCTTTCAACTATGACAATCCAGATGGAGACATTCTATGAGCAGGCGAAGGATGCAGACTATATCATATACAACAGCACAATTGACAGTGAGCTTAAGAGTGTATCAGAGCTTTTGCAGAAGAACGCGCTATTTGCGGATTTTAAAGCCGTTAAGGAAGGACATGTGTACGGAACCGGAAAAAATATGTTTCAGGAGACGACCGGATATGGTACGATGATTGCGGATATGCATGCGATATTTACCGGACAGGAGATAAAGAGCGATTATTTTTATAAGCTGACAGAGGAATAAGCGGAATCGTGAAATCGGTGCATGGAACATGTACTATATGAATTGTGAAATGGAATACAGATGAAGACAAAAAAGACGCGAATCATAATTACATATATCGTATTATTTACGCTGCTGCTTGGTGCAATTCTGCTGTCACTTTATATCGGCAGTGTATCGATCGCCCCGCGGCAGGTATTCTCCGTATTAACCGGACACGGAACCGATGCGAAAGCGATGCAGATTATTCTTTCCATCCGTCTGCCGCGTGTGCTTGCGGCAGCAATCTTAGGAGGTGCACTTGCGGTATCGGGATTTTTGCTGCAGACATTTTTTAGAAATCCGATTGCAGGTCCGTTTGTGCTCGGAATCTCTTCCGGGGCGAAGCTGGTTGTTGCACTTGCGATGATCGTAGGTGTCTCACATGGTTTTACAATGAGTTCATGGTTTATGATCGCGATGGCATTGATCGGATCACTCCTTTCGATGCTTTTCGTATTGGCGGTATCAAAGAAGGTGCAGGAAATGTCTATGCTGGTTGTATGTGGCGTGATGATCGGTTATATCTGTTCGGCAATCACGGATATTGCGGTGACCTTTGCAGATGATTCGAATATTGTGAATCTGCATAACTGGTCGCTTGGCAGCTTCGCTGGAATATCCATGGCGCATGTAAAGATCATGACAATTGTTGTTGTAGTGGCGGTGGCTGGTTCTTTTCTGCTATCTAAGCCGATCGGGGCATATCAGATGGGAGAAAGCTATGCGCAAAATGTCGGTGTATCGATCCGTCCGCTGCGAGTGATGCTGATTTTATTATCCAGTTTATTATCCGCCTGTGTTACGGCATTTGCGGGACCAATCTCATTTGTCGGAATCGCGGTGCCGCACCTTGTAAAAAGCGTGGTAAAAACGACAAAGCCGATCGTGATGATACCAGTCAGCTTTCTCGGCGGCAGTGTATTCTGTGTGCTGTGCGACTTGTTGGCGCGGACGATCTTTGCACCGGTTGAGCTTTCTATCAGCTCTGTGACGGCAGTCTTTCTGGCGCCGGTTGTGATCTATATGATGGTGAAGGAGAGGGGGCGCAGACATGGCTATGCACAGTGATGATGATTATATGGTTACGGAAGAGGCGAGTGTAGGCTATCAGAAGCGGACGCTCATAGACCATGTGAATCTTCATGTGAAAAAAGGAGAGATTCTGACCCTGATCGGACCAAATGGCGTCGGGAAATCGACAATTTTAAAAAGCATTATCCGGCAGCTTTCTCTGATCGCAGGGACGGTCAGCGTTGATGGGAAAGAACTGTCTGCCTATGCACCGAAGGAACTGGCGAAGAAGATGGCAATCGTGATGACAGAGCGGATTCATCCGGAACGATATACCTGTTATGATGTCGTGGCGACCGGTCGGTATCCGTATACCGGGAAGATGGGGATGCTGCAAAAAGAAGATGAAGAAAAAATCGAAGAAGCGATGCGGCAGGTGCAGGTGGAAGCGCTTCGGGATCAGGATTTTGAGAGGATCAGCGATGGACAGCGCCAGCGTGTGATGCTGGCGAGAGCAATCTGCCAGGAGCCGGAGATTTTAGTGCTAGATGAACCAACCTCGTATCTGGATATCCGCTATAAGACGGATTTCCTGTGGCTGTTGCGGTCGCTTGCAAGAAAACGGCAGATGGCAGTTGTGATGTCCCTGCACGAGATTGATCTGGCACAGAAGATCTCAGATCAGGTTGTCTGTGTGAAGGAGCATCGTGTCGATCGGGTCGGCACGCCGGAAGAGGTGATGACGACCGAATATATACAGGAACTCTATGCGATGCAGGATGGCGTCTATGATGCGGCGTATGGTAGTGTGGAATTTCCGAAGCCAACCGGGGATGTCCATACCTTTGTGATCGGTGGAGGTGGATACGGAATCCCGCTATACCGGAAACTGCAGCGGCAGGGTATCCCATGTGCAGCGGGGATTTTACCTGTGCATGACCGGGAGTATCCGGTTGCGAAGGCGCTCTGTGAGAAGGTACTGGAAATCCCGGCCTTTACAATGCCGGAGGATACGATGCTTGCGCAGGCAAAGGCATTGATCGATGCCTGTGAGACGGTATTTTGTCCATGTATGGAGTTCGGTGTGTGCAATTCGTACAATCAGGAGCTGTATTTTTATGCAAAAAAGCAAAATAAGTTGAAAAATCTTTCAGAATAGACTTTGAAAGCCATCTCTAAAATGCTATAATAACATGAAGTGAGTTTAAAGGTGGAGGAACAGATGGGAGCATCATTAGAAGAAGAGATTAAGAAGAGAAGAACATTTGCGATCATATCCCACCCGGATGCCGGTAAGACGACTCTGACAGAGAAGTTTCTGCTCTATGGAGGTGCGATCAATACAGCCGGTTCGGTAAAGGGAAAAGCAAATTCCAAATACGCAGTTTCCGATTGGATGGAGATTGAGAAGGAGAGAGGTATTTCCGTTACCTCATCCGTGTTGCAGTTTAATTATGACGGATATTGTATCAATATTCTGGATACACCGGGACATCAGGATTTCTCGGAGGATACCTACCGTACTTTGATGGC
>ERZ831979.2978-NODE-2978-length-10358-cov-2.225857_pt1 | contig 10358 bp, 9 predicted proteins | sample MGYA00519952_ERZ831979 | MGnify/ENA primary metagenome ERZ831979 (study PRJEB31850, sample SAMEA3708723) | human gut metagenome | biome: human gut; feature: human-associated habitat; material: faeces | place: China | collected 2014 ...
TGAACGCAACAATCGTGATAAACGATTTCTATCCACGCCCTCCGCGAGGAGGGCGACTTCGTCACCAGCACTCACCAGCCTTGTCTGTGATATTTCTATCCACGCCCTCCGCGAGGAGGGCGACCTGTTGTGGAATGGATTGCGCTTGTGCTGGGCATCATTTCTATCCACGCCCTCCGCGAGGAGGGCGACAGCAAAAACAGAGAGATAATACTCTGCTTTTGTCTCATTATACACATCCCTGCACAAATTGCAAAGAGGTCTCTGTAAAGCAAGCCGTAAAATTACACCGCTACTTGCACAGTCGACCGTTATTCCAGTGCGAAGCATCCCGGAAAACCATGTGTACTGTCTGTTCGCACTGGCCGGACATCAAAAGATCAGCACGCTGTCCTGTGCAAACTCTGGGTGAAGTCCAACGTGTTCGACCTTGGTCTGGTAGTTGTTGCCCAGTTGGTAGAACCGCAGACTGTCTAAGGCGGGGTCGATCAGGGCGGTTAGCTCCGCCTTGAGCACCGCGTACTGCGATGCGTTCAGCAGGCACTCGAACACGGAATTCTGCACCCGCTGCCCATGATCCACGCATTTCTTGGCAACCTTGCGCAGCCGCTTGCGTCCGGCAGAGGTCTCGGTGTTTACATCGTAGGTGATCAGTACCAGCATGGTTGCACCTCATTTCCAGAAAAACGGAGGGTAGACCTCTAAATCGCCCCGCAGGGTGCGTGCCAGCAGCAACGCCTGCACATAGGGCACAAGCCCCCAGCAGAGCTTTTCCTTCAAAAACGGATGGGTGATGACCTCGCGCTTTTTCTGCTGCCAGGCGTTCAGGAATGCACGGCGTCCCTCCTCGGTCAGCAGAACGGCACCGTTTTCCTGTTTTTCAAAGTGCTTTGCATTCAGCACTTTCTGGTTGATACAGGACAGCACGAAACGGTCTGCAAAAACGGCGCGCAGCTCCTCCATCAAGTCCAGCGCAAGGCTGCGCCGCCCGGGGCGTGCCCGGTGCAAAAAGCCTACATAAGGGTCCAGCCCGGCACCCTCCAGCGCGGCGGCACAATCGCTGCCCAGCAGGGAATAGGCAAAGGACAGCAGTGCATTCACATTGTCCAACGGCGGTCTGCGGCTGCGGCAGGTGAAGATAAAAGCATCACTTTGCTGTAAGATCAGCGCGTTGAACCGGCCAAAATACCGCTGTGCGGCTTCGCCCTCCAGCCCGCGCAGCTGCTCCGGATCCTCGCAGCTTTCCACCAGCGGCAGGGCAGCCGCCAGTTGTGCGCTGGTCTGCTTGAGCTCTTCTACAGGTACTCGCTGTGGATGATCCCGCGTGGCACGTTCCAGCACCCAGCGGGCATTGTACACCTTGCCCAGAATAAAGCTGCGGGCATAGCTGCAGCTGAGCGCCTCGCTGGCGGCAACGGCGTACTGGGTCTGCCGCAGCAGTACGTTGCCGCGTTCCTCGCCCACAGTACGCGCTAAAAAGCGTCCGCGCGGGGTATAAAAGCTCAGGTCGATGCCCATACGCCCGCATTTGCCCATCAGCGCAGGGCTGGCACCGCTGTAACTGAAGCAGAGAATGCTTTCCAGCGTGTGCAGCGGCACCCGCCCGACCTCGGTCTTTGCGCGGCTGACCACAACGTTTTCGCCGTCCAGCGTAAGGTAGGCGTCCTCGCTGAGAACGAACAGGGTGTTCAGGAATTGTCGCATGGTGTCACCTCCGTGGCCGCAGCCTCGTCCAGATAACGCCGCAGATAGTCCTTGGCGTCTGCCTTTTGGCAGAGAATCGGCAGGCAGAGCTCTTTCAGGGAGCAGGCGTTGCAGTGCTTGCCGGACTTTACCTTTGGGGTGTAGCCCCGGGCAAAATACTGGTTCATCTCGTCTGCCATCTGCCGGGTAGTGCTGCGCAGCGCCTCGGTAAAAGGCACGGCCTCCCGCCGCTTCGTCTCGCAGTAATACAGCGCCCCTTCCGGGATATGGCACACCAGCATTTCCTCCAGCGCCATGGCCTGTGCGCATAATTGCAGCCGGTCAGCATCGGTTTCTTTTGCGTGGCCGTGTTTGTACTCCACCGGGTAGGGCTGCCAGAGCCCGGGGGTGCTTTGCAGCGGAATACCATCCGCACAAGCCCGGAACTCCACTACGTCGCAGTTGCCTGCCATCCGCAGCCGGTGGCTGACCACCCGCATTCCTCGGGTGATCAGCAAATCGCCCCGGCGCTCAGTGCGGGTATCATCGTGGCAGCGGGCGTGATCCAGATGCCCCTCGGTGGTGCGCAGGTTTTCAGCCCATTGCTGTTCCAGGTAGGCCAGTGCCCACTGGCGGCGGCAGAAGGCAAAATGCTGGATACCGGACATTTGCAGGTAGTCGTCCAGCGCGTCCATCAGTGGAACCTCTCGCAGTGCACACCCTCCGGCAGGGTGTTGGCCACCGTAACGGTGTAGTCCTGATAGCTGCGGGGCGCGACCACCTCGGCCTTGTGCACCACGGTAACGGCATCAAACAGCTTATAGGCAGGCGCATTGCCCAGTTCGGAATCGTGCTTAAACACGATCAGCTCCCGCACGGCCATCTTGCCGCGTGCAGCACTGTGGTCGTTCTCGAACATATTCAGGATAGCCTGCCACAGCAGCTGCAAGTCCTCCTCCGAGAAGCCGGTGGTCTTGCGGGCAAGATTGGCAGAAACGTAACCCTCGGCGCGGTACAGGCCGTAGGGCACGATGTGCTTGTTGCCCATTTCGCTGTTCTTCTTTTCAGCGTCTGCCTCGGTGGTGATGGCTACACGGGTAATGGTCACCTCCTGCGGCACGATGGGGTCCACAGAGCGGGCAAAGCTCAGCTGTACTGGGCCGCGCACTTGACCGCAGTTCAGCGCACCCTTGACAAAGGTAGTCATCACGGCGCCAAAGGTGCGGATATCATAGAAATGCTCGCACATATAATCCCGCAGTTTGCGGTCGATCTCCGGGTCGCTTTTCTTGGCCTTTTTCAGGTCGTCTTTGGGGGTCAGACCGTTGTGCTCCAGCGCCTCGGCATCGCTGCGGTTCAGGGGCACGCCCTCCTTGACATAGATGCGGTAATTGTCGGCATCGGGGGCGTCCTCCTTCAGCGTTTCCACATAGTTGCGTATCTTGCGCTTCAGGCAGACATCGGTCACCAGACCGTAGCCGGTCTCGGGGTCGATGCGGGGCATGTTGCCGGCATCGGGGTCACCGTTGGGGTTGCCGTTCTCCACATCGAACAGAATGACGAAATCGTAGCGGTTCTTGATAGGTGCAGACATTTTTTATTCCTCCTCGTTCTTTTTGGCAAAGCGTTTCTGAGCCTGGTGGTAGTAGCCGATGGCAAATTTGCCTTGATCCGGCAGGCTGAGCCGAGCGGGAAAACCGCTTTCCGGCAGCTGCGCCATCAGTTCGGTGATCTGACTATTGTAGTAGGTGGCAAGGCCGTCGTTCAGCTTGCGCAGATGCTTCTGGCTCAGCCGCAGCAGGGTGGGGAAGGCCATGCCCGGCGTGGCACAGGCGGCATTGAAATACCGGTCCTTGATGGTGGTGTTGATGCCGGGGTTGGCAGCTTTTTGCACAGCCTCCAGCACAGAGAACAGCCGCCCCAGAAGATAGGGAACATTGGTGGTTTCGCTCAGGCTCACAGTATAGACCTCCTTGTTCAGTTCGGTAGGGTAATTACGAAGGTAATACGCTTTGATCACAGCAGCCCGGCCGCGGGTCACTGCCTGCTCGGCACGGATGCGCAGGGTCACACCGTTCAATAGGGTGGCGGGGGAGCGCCCGCCGGTGAGCACGGCGCGCAGCAGGTCGCCTGCCAGCTGCGGGGACGGCTTTGCGGGTTGGCCGGGCATGGTGCGGGTGGTCTCGTTTACCACAGCCCAGATGGGCAGGGTACGGAACTTTTCTTTTTCCGAGCAGTCGATTGCCATTTCCTCGGCGTGCTTTTGCAGGTTTTGCGCAAAGCTGCCGAAGGTGTCCCGCAAAAAGAACCGTACCGATAGGCGGGAAGCGTTGGGTGCCAGTCCCAATAGATAAAAGTGCTGGTCGGGCGAAAGCTCTTTTTCCAGAAAAGGCACTGTCTGCCCGGCAGACAGCCGTTTGAGCGCAGCCTGCACATCGCTTTCCTGAATACCAGCTGCTTCGTCTGCGCCAAACAGGAACATACTCATAGCGTCCTGATAGACAGGCTCTGCGTTTTCTGCCCAGCACAGAATCGTGGTATCGCCAACATGTTTGCAGTGATTGCGGTCAGCAAGCAGGCGGTTCAGCGCGGTGGTATAGGCAAAGGCTGCGTATTCGCTCATGGGGGCGTTCTCGCCCTGCTCGTGGCCGTAGGAACAGAAGGCGGGCGCGTTGAAGGACACCAGTGCCGCGCCGGAACTCTGCGCACCCTGTACTCCCATGATGGACGGGTGCACCAGTGCAGCAGGCGCTTGCTTACCGGTGATCAGGCACTGTACCGTGTCTGCACCTGCGAAACGGTCGTTGTAATGCGTCTGCCATGCGTTTTGAATGGCAGGGTCGTCGTTGACAAAACTGTGGCTGTGGTCGGCAGCCTCGTAGCCAAAGATCAGGTTAGCGTTGCCGGTGATCTCCTTCCACTGCTCAGCCAATAGGAGATGCGTGGCAGCCTGCGTCGGATCCCAGCTGTCAAAATAAGCAAGAATCGCCCGGGCTGCAGGGCTGTCAACATCGTCCAACAGCCTGTGGTGCAGCGCCGCACAGGCATCGAAGCACTGCTTTGCACGCTCCGGCTTGCCTTTTTCGTCTGCACCCAACAGATAGGAGGAATTATCGCACAGCAGGTTTGCCGAAACACCGGCCGTGCGCTTGACGTGTGCCGGTACACGCATTGCGCGCGGAGCAAGGACTGTCTTTTTGCCCATCTTCGTTTCCGTGCGCAGGTCAAGCACAGCAACCAGCCGCCCGGCATCGTTCAACCGCAGCTCATAGCACACCTTAAAGCTGTCGTCCCAGCCGGGGGCAGAAAGCTTGCCCTGCCGGACAAGCTGCTCGTAATAGGCGGTAAGTGCCTGTAAGATCATGTAAACACCTCCACATCCCGGCAGTCCAGCACGCCGTTTTCCAGCTTTGCCCGGAAGAACTGGGAGCGGATATTTTCCGGGTCGGAGTAGTCCAGATCATACAGCATAAAGCCCAGATCCTGCGTGAGCGGCAGTGCGGGGATCTCCTCGGCTTTGCCGTGCCATTCCCGGAAGTTTGCCGGAAACTCCCGGCAGCCAAAGCAGGGCTGGTGATAGCACTGCCCCTTGGCAAGCCGCCGCCGCAAGATATCCTGAAATTTGCCCGGGTTATCGCCGGGTGCGGCTTTTTCGGTCATGGTAAAATGGCATTCGATCACGTAATGCACATCCTGCAGCACCAGCGCTGCCCGCTGCTGGATATTCTCTGCCGTGCACAGCATGGGCACCTCGCCGCCCTTGGCTGCACTGAGCACCGCGGAGGACAGCAGGGTAGCCTTGACCTCGTTGCGCCGGATACTGGCAAACTGCACCGGCTTGAGCAGATAGATGCGGTCGATATGGTACTTCATGCCCGGGTGCCAGTAGATTGCCTCCACCAGCCCGCGCGCCGCCGAGGGCGTCATGATGTCGTAGGATACACGCTCGGTTTTCATCTCGGGTCTTGAAAAGCAGGCGTAGTCGCCCCAGACCTCGATCAACATGGACATGAACACCACCTCCTTTCAAATTTAGTCTGTACTTATAATACTGCTTCTAAAGTGTTATAAAAAGGACTTTTGCGTATTTTCTTTGCCATTTTTCTGATTTTTTGTCAGAAAAACAGACCTTTTCCGGTCTCCACGTCCATGGAAAGTCCGGTCGTAGCATCGTATAGGGTGCTATCGGTCAGGATAGCGCTGCCGTTGGGCAGTGGGGCCAACGCCCCGGCAGATTCCAGCGCCTGAAACTGCTGGGCATAACAGGCTACGCTGTAAGCACCCAGCTTGCGGTAAAGTGCGCGGCTCACAGTTCCGCTGCGCAGCTGCTCGCAAAGTGCGGCGCCTTCGCCAACGGGCAGGTAAACAGTGCGGGTGGGTGCTTCGATCAGATGGAACTGCTCTGCCACCTGTGCAAACGGGAAAATGCAGCCCGAGATCCCTTTGCGCAGGGCGTCCAGAATGCCGCTTGCGTCCAGTGCAGCCTCGCCCCGCGCAAAATACAGCTCCTTAAAATAAGCTCTGACCGCCTCCGGGCTGTCCAGCGCTGCGGTGCAGCTTGCTGCGTACTGCATGGCGTGTACGTTCTGGCGCAGCATCTGCGGTACGCCGCAGCCTTCCAGCTTAAAACGATATACTATGCTCTCTGCCGCGCTGCAGCGTCCCTCCCGGTTGCAGCGCCCGGCGGTCTGCAAAAGAGAGTCCAGCCCGCACTGTTCCCGGTATGCGGCGGGGAAATCCACGTCCACACCGGCTTCGATCAGGGAGGTGGAAACCACCCGGCAGGGCAGCCCTTCCCGCAGCCGCTGCCGGATCTCTGCCAGCTGGCGGCGGCGGTCTGCGGCGCACAATAGCGTGGTCAGGCAGTAGCTGCCCTCGGTGGGCAGGGCTGCGTACACTTCCTGCGCCGTTTTGCGCCGGTTCACTACGCACAGCACCTGCGGCAGTGCGCAAAGCTGTGCAGTCAGCGCTTCCAGCGTCAGCTCTCCGGCATCGCAAAGGGTGGTGCGGCGCAGGGTGGTGTACAGCGTGGCAGTGTCCGGCACGATCTCCTGCATGGGCAGCTCCGGCGCAAACTGCCGGAAATATGGCTCCAGTGCGGGCTGGGTGGCGGTGCATAACACGGCGGTGGTATGGCAATGCCGCACCAGCTGCGCAATGGCGCTGATGCAGGGCAGCAGATAACTGGTGGGCAGGGTCTGCGCTTCGTCAAAGATGATCACGCTGTCCGCAATGTTGTGCAGCTTGCGGCAGCGGCTGCTGCGGTTGGCGTACAGCGATTCAAAAAACTGCACTGCCGTGGTCACCACAACGGGCGCGTCCCAGTTTTCGCTGGCCAGCAGCTGGCGGTACTGTGCCGGGGTCAACTTTTCCTGTTCAAGGCTTTTGTAGTCCGCGCAGGAGTAATCCGCCAGAACGTTTTCTGCACCCAGAAGGTCTGCAAAAACAGCGGCAGTCTGGTCGATGATGGACATATACGGAATAACGTAGATCGCCCGCTTCATGCCTTGCGCTGCGGCCTGTTCCAGCGCAAAAGCAAGGGAGGCAAAGGTCTTGCCGCCGCCGGTGGGCACGGTGAGGGTATACAGTCCCGGAGCACCGTGGGCACCTTTCTCCATGCAGGCGCGCAGCACAGTATTGCGCTGGACGCTTACCGGCGAGGTGCTCTGCGCCGCAAGATAGCCGGCTGCCTTGGCACGCACTTTTTCCAGCAGAGAAGAAAGCGCGGTGCTGTTACCCCGGGGCGCGGCCTGACCGTTCATAAAAGTTTCGGTGTCGATAAAATCCGCGTCCACAAGACAGGAGTAGAGCATCCGGGTGAAAAATGCAAAATCCAGCGGGTCGCGGTTTGCCCAGTCCGGCGGGGCGCTCTGGGGCAGGGTGACCTCCCGCCAGCCATCGTAAGGCTCCACCGTTTTTTTCAGCCGCCCGAACAGGGTAGCGTCAGCGGCATCGGCTGTCCTTCGGTTGCCGCCATCCGGCAGACCGGTGTGGTGCCCGGCTACGGCAAAGGCCGCCTGAACGTGGGGCACACAGCCCTTCATCGCTTCCTGTGCACCGGCGGTCGAGTGGTCGGTTGCAGCACCGCCCGCCAGCCGCTGCTGGAAAGCTGCGCTGTATTTGCCAATGTCGTGCAGCCATGCAGCGTATTCAGCCTCCTGTGCTGCGCCAAAGGGTGCGGCAAAAGCTCCGGCAAGGCGCGATGTGCCGGCAAGATGTTCGTAGACGGTCTGAGTGCGGGTGCCATCCTCGGAAATATGTGCAAGTGCTTTGTCCATGTTGAACCCTCCGTTTCTGGGTCAACGATACAACGGCAGGGAATGCCTGTCAAGAATTGGCGGAAAATTTGGCGGCCTGCACAGCCCGGGCAGAGTTTATCCGGCAGAACGCCCATAAAAAAGCCGCCGCACGCTGCCCGGAAACTCCGGCGGCAGAATGCGGCGGCATATCGTGAAATAGTACGAAAAAGCGCTTACTTTGATACCTTCTGCCCGATCCAGATGCAGATGCAGGCACCCACAACGGAAACGAGGATCTCACCCACGATGCCGGTAGCGCTCAGACCGATCAGGCCGAACACGATACTGCCTACAAAACCGCCCAGAATGCCCAGCACGATATTGCGCACGGTGGAAGTTTCGCTGCCCATAATGCGGCCAGCGATGTAACCAGCCAGAGCGCCGATCAGTAGACTGAAAATAAAACCAAACATAATACTCGACCTCCTGAATTTTAAAGCTCTGCGCTCTGCCCGGCGGTTTCCCGGGCAAAGCGGCAAATATCCTTCAAACAACATTTTTCGCATTCTGGTTTGCGCGCATTGCACACTGCCCGACCATGCATCACAAAGCGGTGGCACAGGTCGCTGCCTTCTTCCGGAGGAACGATCTTCCACAGGGCCATTTCCACCTTCTGCGGTTCCTTGATGCCGTCCACAAGGCCGATCTTGTTGCACAGCCGGATGCAGTGGGTGTCTGTTACGATAGCAGGCTTGCCAAACACATCGCCCATGATAAGGTTTGCGCTCTTGCGGCCTACGCCGGGCAGGGCGAGCAGCTCGTCCATCGTGTCGGGCACACGCCCGCCGTAGTCCCGCACGAGAATTTCGGCGGTCTCCTTGATGCTTTTTGCCTTGGTCTTGTACAGCCCGCAGGGCTTGATGGTCTCTTCCAGCGCTGCGAGATCGCAGTCCGCCACGCTCTCGAGTGTGGGAAAACGCACAAACAGCGTCTTTGCCACGATGTTGACCCGCGCGTCGGTGCACTGCGCCGACAGGCGCGCGAGGATCAGCAGCTTCCAGGGTTCGTCCTCGTATTCGAGCGAGCAGACCGCGTCCGGGTAGAGCGCTTCCAGTGCTGCGGCGACCTGCTTTGCCAGATTCTTTTTCGTCACTTTGCCGCCTCCGTTTCGGTATACCGCTTTTCGTATTTCTGTCCCTTGAGATAGGTGTCGTAGAGCGCTTTTGCCGTGTAGGCGGCGTCCGTGCCGTTTGCGCCCTGTTCGATTGCGACCGTGACGACGATCTTCGGCGCATCGTAGGGCGCAAAGCCCACAAACAGCGCGTTATCCGAGCGGTCGCCGCCGACCTGCGCCGTGCCGGTCTTGCCGCCGACCGTGATGTCATAGCCGCGGAAGATGCGCGCCGCAGAGCCGCTCTCCACCACATCCTTCATCGCCGACTTGACCGTGGCGACGATGCCGGCGTCCAGTTCCACCGCGCTCATCACCTCGGGCGCGGTCTCGGAAATCACCTCGCCGGACGGGTAGGCATGCACGCTGCGGAGCATGTGCGCACGGTAGCGCGTGCCGCCGGAGAGCAGCGTGGAAATGTAGACCGAGAGCTGTAAGGGCGTGAACATGTTGTCCGACTGCCCGATCGCCGCTTGGAGCGTGTTGCCGGGGTTCCAGACGTTGCCCGTGCTCTCGCTGTAGGCGGGGCCTGCGAGGATGCCGGTGGACTCGGGCAGCTCAATGCCGGTCGCCTCGCCGAGACCGTAGATGCGGCTGTATTTGTCGATTTTTTCAATGCCGAGGCGGTTGCCCACCTCGTAGAAGAAGTAGTTGCAGGAGTTCTGGATCGCCTCGACAACGGTTTGTGCGCCGTGTGTGCGTCCGAGCCGCAGGTAGATCCAGCAGCGCGGATGGTAGTCGCCGAAGTCGTAGACGCCCTTGTCCACGATCACGGTGTTCCGCGTGATGACGCCCTCGGAGAGGGCGGCGGCGGCAACGCCGGGCTTGTAGGTCGAGCCGGGCGTGTAGGTGCCGAGCAGCGCGCGGTTGTAGAGCGGGCGGTTCTCGTCCGCCGCAAGCGCCGCGTAGTTGTCAATGTAGTCCGAGAGACGGTAGGTCGGGTAGGATGCCGCCGCCAGCAGCGCGCCGGTGTCCGGGTCGAGGGCGACGACTGCGCCGCTGTGTGCGTCCTCGCCGTCGTGCTCGCCGGGCTTCGGGTCAGCCTCCTCACGGATCAGGCGGATGTTGTCGGCGAGGGCGTCCTCGGCAGTGATCTGCAGGTCGATGTCGATGGTCAGCCGCACGTCGCTGCCGGGAACCGGTTCCTTGACGACCGTCTCGGAGATCAGGTTGCCGTATTGGTCCTCGACGATGGCGCGCGTGCCGTCCGTGCCGTGCAGCATATCCTCATATGCCGCCTCCGCGCCCGAAATGCCGACGTAGGC
>ERZ831979.2980-NODE-2980-length-10356-cov-3.200563_pt1 | contig 10356 bp, 7 predicted proteins | sample MGYA00519952_ERZ831979 | MGnify/ENA primary metagenome ERZ831979 (study PRJEB31850, sample SAMEA3708723) | human gut metagenome | biome: human gut; feature: human-associated habitat; material: faeces | place: China | collected 2014 ...
GGGGGGAGCCGCCCGCCATGCTGCACAAGGTGCTGCCGACGGAACTGAAAATCCGCGAGACCTGCGCGGAATGCAAAATAGAATAAAAGAACAGGGGAAGCCCGACTCTATCGGAAAGAAGCGAAAACCGATAGAGTCGGGCTTTTTTGCCTGCCTTGGACAAAGTTGATATATCTTGCACAAAAGATGATATAGACTAAACGACGGAAAATGGACAAAAACACGGTCGATATGCACAAAAAAACCTGCAAAAATAGAACATGATGCCAAATTCATCGACAATGAATGGAAAACTATTGACATATCATATAGCAAGTTGTATTATACAGACATACCAAATAAGCGGCGCACAGGAGACGCGCCGCCCCAATAAAAACCACTGCAAAGAAGGAGAATGACTATGAAACGCAAAACCTTATTGGCTGCAACATCCCTGCTGATGGCTGGTGTTATGGCAGGCTGCGGCGGTGCCTCTACGGCCGCCGGCGCCACGGACGGTGCCTCGTCCGCTTCCACGGCCTCCAACGGCGACAATACCCTTTCCATCTGGGGTCAGGCGTCCGTCTGGCTGCCCTCCGATGTGAATGAGGTCGAGAAGGTGCCATTCCTGCAGGAATTGCAGGCGGCTACCGGTGTCAAGCTGAATCTGACCGCCGCTTCCGGCGACACGAAAGAGCAGTTCAACTTGATGATTGCGGGCGGCAAGGACAACCTGCCCGACATCATCGACAACGTGAACTTCTTTGAGGGCGGCGCGACCTCCGCTTACGAGAAGGGCTACATCATCGAACTGAACGATCTGATTGACCAGTACGCCCCCAACTTCAAAAAGTATCTGGAAGAGCACCCCGAAATCGACAAGCTGGTCAAGACCGATGACGGCAAGTACCTGACCTTCCCGTTGATTCGCGGCTCCGACGAGCTGTGCAGCTTCAACGGCCTGATTGTCCGCAAGGACTGGCTGGACGAGGCCGGGCTGGATGTGCCGAAAACGATGGACGACTGGTACACCACGCTGACGACCTTCAAGAATGACTTCGGCGCAACGGCTCCCTTCGTGCTGGACGCCACAAACCACTGGCATTACAGCGCCTTTGCCGAGGCTTACGGTGCGGCCTATGACTACATCCAGAAAGACGGCAAGGTCGTCTTTGGCCCCATCGAGCCGGGCTTCAAGGACTTCCTGACCGAGATGAACAAGTGGTATGAGGAAGGCCTGCTCGACCCCAACTACCTGACCTCCGATAAGAAGGCCCGCGATGCGGCTGTCACCACCGGTCAGGCCGGTGCCCTGTGGGGCGCTGTCGGCGGAGGCATCGGCAAGTACATGGAAGCCGCCCAGGCTACCGACCCCGACTTTGAACTGGTCGGCGCACCGTCGCCCACGCTGGACGGCACTTCCACCCCGATGAGCGGCTACAAGGCCGATTACGCCGGCCTTAGCGGCATGGCCATCACCTCCAACTGCAAGAATGTGGAGTTGGCCGTTAAATTCCTCGACTACGGCTACAGCGAAGAGGGCAACATGCTCTACAACTTCGGCACCGAGGGCGTCAGCTACGAGATGCAGGACGGTAAACCCGTCTACACCAGCCTTATCACCAACAATCCCGACGGCTTGACCATGGCCCAAGCCATGTCCTACTACATCGGCGCATCCCACATGGGCGGCGGCTTTGTGCAGGATCTGGACTACTACAACCAGTACCTGGCCCGCCAGCAGCAGCGTGACGCCGTCAAGACCTGGTCCGAGACCGATGCCGCCAACACCTTGATTCCTCCCATCGCGCTGACCGCCGAGGAGAGCGCCGAGTGCGGCAGCATCGACACCGACATCTGGACGCTGGTTGACGAGAATGTGGCCGCGTTCATCGCAGGCGAGCGCTCCATCGATGAGTTTGACGACTTTGTGGAAGAAGTCAAGAGCCTTGACGTGGACCGTGCCATTGAAATCAAGCAGGCCGCGCTGGATCGCTACAACGCAAAATAATTCCCGGCACCATGCAGCAAAGCCTCCGCCGCCTATGGCGGGGGCTTTGCCCTTATTAAACCTAAGGGGGGAAAGCTGTGAGGAAAGTTGTAACGCTCGACCGGCCAAAGCAGGGCTTTTGGGCCAGACTGAAACGGGATTTCAAGAAAAACTACCAGCTCTATCTGCTGGTGCTGCCCGTGCTTTTGTACTATATCATCTTCTGCTATAAGCCGATGTACGGCGCCTTGATCGCATTTCAAGACTACAACCCGCTGAACCCCGGTGTTCTGAACAACGAATGGGTAGGATTCAAAAATTTCATTGACTTCTTCCAGGGCAAGTATTTCTGGCGCTTGATTAAAAACACCGTCACCATCAGTCTGAGCAGCATTATTTTCGGCTTCCCGATTCCCATCATTTTTGCGCTGTTGCTCAACGAAATTACGCATAAAAAGTTCGTCAAGGTCATCCAGACGATGTCCTATATGCCGCACTTTATCTCCATTGTCGTCGTGTGCAGCATGATTATGAGCTTTACGAACTCCGGCGGTTTCATCAATGAGATCGCGCAGTTCTTTGGGTACAGCGGCAAACCGATGCTCTCCAACTCCGGCTTGTTTGTTCCGATTTATGTTATCTCCGCCATCTGGCAGGGCATGGGCTGGGACAGCATCCTCTATATCGCCGCGCTGGCGGGCATAAATCAAGAATTGTACGAGGCCGCCGAAATCGACGGTGCGGGCCGTTTCCAGCAGCTTTTGCATATCACGCTGCCCGGCATTGCACCCACAATCGTTATTATGTTCATCCTGCGTATGGGCAGCTTGATGAATGTCGGCTATGAGAAAGTTATCCTGCTGTACAATCCGCTGACTTATCAGACGGCAGATGTTATCTCGTCCTACGTCTACCGCATGGGTATTGAAAAGATGAGTTACAGCTACTCCACAGCGGTAGGTCTGTTCAACTCGGCCATCAATGTGCTGCTGCTGATCATCACGAACTGGTTCAGCAAGAAAGTTTCCGATACCAGTCTGTTCTAATGGAGGTTTGCATATGAAAATCAAAGAATCTCCCAGCCGCAAGGTATTCAACGTATTCAATATTTTGCTGATGCTGGTCATCGGATTTATCTGCATCTACCCGTTTTTGTATGTGGTGTTCGCTTCGTTCAGCGATGCGGCGCAGTTCTTCCAGTACAACGGTGTGCTGCTGGCCCCGAAGGGCTTCTCAACGGCGGCTTACAAGGAAGTGTTCAAAAACGGTGATATCCTGCGCGGCTACGGCAACACGATTTTTGTTGTGGTCGTGGGCACGGCGCTGAACATTGTGCTTACGGCGCTGGGTGCATACTTCCTCTCCCGCAAGAACGTCATGCTGAAAAAGCCCATCATGATGATGATTCTGCTGACAATGTACATCAGCGGCGGTCTGATCCCCAGCTATCTGAATGTCCGTTCGCTGGGGCTGTACCAGTCCTACTGGGCGCTGATTCTGCCCGGTGCCATCAGCACGATGAACCTGATCATCATGCGCTCGGCGTTTGAGGCCATCCCCGAAAGTCTTGAAGATGCCGCCCACGTGGATGGTGCCAACCACTTTGTGATTTTGTTCCAGATTGTGCTGCCGCTGTCCAAAGCCACGGTGGCCGTGCTGGTGCTGTACTACGGTTTGGCCCACTGGAACGACTGGTTCGCCCCCATGATTTACTTGCAGGGTGCACCGCAGAAATACCCGCTGCAGCTGATTCTGCGCAATATGCTGATCGACAACCAGATGGTGGACAGCGCCAGCGGCGGCAACGACCAGTTCTTGATTTTTGAGACGATGAAATATGCCGTTATCGTGGTTTCGACCCTGCCGATGCTGATTTTCTATCCGTTTGTGCAGAAATACTTCGACAAAGGCGTTATGGTCGGCAGCGTGAAGGGGTAATACTATGAAAACTTGCACCACAAAACAGGACTTCCAACAGCTTCTATCGAACCTGCTGGCACCGCTGAAGCCGTTTTATCTGGAAAGCGGAGCAGGGCTGGACATCGGCCATACCGGGTCGTGCTACCCGCAGCGCACGATTCTGATGGAAGCATTCTCCCGTCCGCTGTGGGGGCTGGTGCCGTTCTGGGCAGGCGGCGGGGCAGAGGACGACTTTGCCGCCCTGTACCGCCGCGGCCTTGTCAACGGCACAAACCCCGACCACCCCGACTATTGGGGTGGGTTCCGCCGCTGTGACCAGAAATATGTGGAGCGCTGTCTTACGCGCTGCTGTTCGCCCCGGACAAAGTCTGGACGCTGATTTCCGATGCGGAAAAAGCGCAGATTGCCCGTTGGCTGAACGGCATCAATGAATTTGACGTGGCCGACAACAACTGGCAGTTTTTCCGCATCCTTGTGAACGTGGCGTTGAAAAAAGCGGGCCAACCCTATGATGCCGAAAAGCTGGAAAAGAGCCTGAACCGCATCGAGGATTTCTATTTGGGCGACGGCTGGTATCAAGACGGTCTGACCGCGCAGAAAGACTATTACATCCCGTTTGCCCTGCACTTTTACAGCCTTGTCTATGTGCTGGCGATGGAAAACGAGGATTCGGACCGCTGCCGCCGCTACCGCGCCCGCGCCGCCGAGTTTGCCAAACAGTTCGTCTACTGGTTCAGTGAGGAAGGCCCTGCGCTGCCCTATGGCCGCAGCTTGACCTACCGCTTCGCGCAGGCGGCGTTCTGGAGCATTGCCGCCGTCACCGGACTAGACGGCTTTACCCCCGGGCAGGTCAAGGGCATCCTGTTCCGTCACTTGAACTGGTGGATGCAGCAACCGATTTTTGACAACTGCGGCATCTTGACCATTGGCTACCGCTACCCGAACCTGCACATGGCCGAAAGCTACAACGCCCCCGGTTCGCCTTACTGGTCGCTGAAAGCGTTTGCATTTTTGATGATTCCCGACGATGCGCCATTCTGGCAGGCAGAAATCGAGCCGCTGCCGGAGCTGGAACCGCTGAAATTGTTGCGCCGCGGCGAGATGCTGGTGCAGCGCCGCCCCCATGACGTGGTGGCCTATGTGCCCGGCGTGCACCATGAGAATAACCAGGTACATGTGCCGGAGAAATATTCCAAGTTTGCCTACTCGACCCATTTCGGGTTCAGCGTACCGCGATCCGGCAAGCGCATCACCGAGGCCGTGCCCGACAGTATGCTGGCCTTTGAAATCAGCGGCCACATTTTTGTGCGGCGGCTGATCGACAGCTTCACCGTGGAAGAACACCGCGTCGTCTCCACATGGTCGCCGTTTGAGGGCATCACGGTCACAAGCGAACTGCTGCCGCAGGAAAACGGCCACAAGCGCATCCATCACATCAAGAGCAGCTTTGCCTGCCGCGCGTGGGACTGCGGGTTTGCGGTCTCGACGCGGGACAGCGGATACCACGCGGGGAAGGACGACACAACTGCGTGGGCGGCCAATGACACAAGCCGCTGCACGGTGCGCAGTCTGGGCGTACAAGGCGCGCCCGCCGTCATCTGGGGCGAACCGAACACGAACCTTGTGACCCAGACGACCGAGTTGCCCGCCATCTGCTACACCATCCCGGCGGGAGAGACAACACTTGAAACCGAAATCACCACCGAAGTGACGGAGTAAGATGATGAGACAGCACTACACGGCATGGACCGACGAAATGTGGCGGCGCATCGAAGAAAAAATGCACACGGTCGTGTGCCGCAATCCAGGCATCATCCCCTATACCACCGACGAAAACGGACGGTACATCGACCGCTATGCGGCATCACCGGCGTTCTGGACCAACGGCTTCTGGCCGGGCATCCTGTGGTACCTCTACCAAGAGACAGGCGATGAACTCTACCGTCGCGAAGCCGAGCAGGCCGAGGAAAAGCTCGACTGCCTGCTGACGCTGGAAAAAGGCGGCGACGCCATTGACCACGATGTGGGTTTCCTGTGGCATCTGTCCGCAGGTGCGGATGAACTGCTGACGGGTAATGCGCAAAGCCGCGTGCGAACCCGCCGCGCCGCCGATTTGCTGATGGCGCGTTTCAATCCGGACGGGCGGTTTTTTACAGCGTGGAATGGCCCAGAGCGGCAGGGCTGGTCCATCATTGACACGATGATGAACCTGCCGTTGCTCTACCGCACTGCCGAACAGACTGGCTACACCCGCTATGCCCGCGCCGCGCAGGCCCACGCCGACCACACGATGCAGTATATGCTGCGCCCGGATGGTTCCTCGGCCCACGTGGCGGTCTACGACCCGGTGGATGGACACCTGCTGCACTGGCTGGCAGGACAGGGGGCCGCGCCCGATTCGGTATGGTCCCGCGGGCAGGGCTGGGCCGTGTACGGCTTTGCCTTGAGCTACCGCTACACCCGAAAGCCGGAATACTTACAGGCTGCCCGCCGTGCCGCCGTCTATGTCGAAGCTGCTTTGCAGCGTACCGGGTGGGTGCCCCACAGCGATTTTTGCGGCGATAAGCCGCTGTTGGATGCTACGGCCGGAGCGATTCTTGCCAACGGTATGCTGGAACTGGCCGAACATCTGCCCGAAGAAGCCGAACATTGGCAGGAGTCGGCGTTCCATATCCTGACCGCGCTGGAAAGCTGCTGTGACTGGAATCTGGCGCACGACGCCATTTTGCAGAATTGTTCCGAACGCTACACCGACGAAAAGCAGATGACGATTTTGTACGGCGATTATTTCTTGATGGAAGCTGTGCTGCGCCTGAAAGGCGGCGCAAAGCTGCTTTGGTAAATAGAGGAGTACATTCTGATGCTGAATGAAAAGCAAATTGAGCGTATGCTCGGCAAACTGGCAAAATTTGAGGAAAAGCTCGGCACGATGTTGTTTGACAAGGTCGACGAACTGCCGATGCTGCGCACCGAGGAGTGCGGTCCGCTGGATGCACCTCCGGCCGACGATGCGTTCCGCCCCTTTGCGGACGGCGAGACATGGGGCGGTGAGGGCAAATATTGCTGGCTGAAAGGCTGCTATACCGTACCGCAGGAATTGGACGGAAAAACGCTGTTCCTTGCCCCGAAAAGCACCTTTTACGAGGCTATGCTTTGGGTGGACGGCCAGCCCTTCGGCACGTTCTGCAACAAGATTGTCATCGGCAGCCACGGTAACCACTACTGTGACATGATTGCGCAGAATGTCCACGCAGGCCAGACCATCGACATTGCGATGGAGATGTACACCTGGCACTATCTTTCCGGCAACGACCCGTGGAAGATGGAAGAACACGGCGATTTCCGCTTCAAGCTCGGCCCTGCGGACATCTGTGTTAAAAACGAACTTATCAACGAGTTTTATTTTGACCTCAAGACCGTCAACCAGATGGTGGAATGTCTCGATAAAGACAGCTTCCGCCGCGCCGACTTGATTCGCACCCTGCTGGAAGTCCATAAGACGGTCTACTACTCGGTCGAGGACATCGACCGTGAGACCTTCCTTGCGAAGCTGGCCGAAGCCGACACGCTGCTGAATGCCCAACTCGCCAAGAAAAACTCCGAGACAACGCCCTTTGCTGGGCTGATTGGCCACTCCCACATGGACACGGCGTGGCTGTGGCACAAGGGCGAAACGCTGAAAAAATGCGCCCGCACCTACGCCAACGAGCTGAACCTGATGGCCCAGTACCCAGAGTACACCTTTATCCAGAGCTCGGCCTATCACGGCGATATGATCCGCCGCCACTACCCACAGCTGTTTGCCCGCATTCAGCAGGCCGTCGCCGCTGGCCGCTATGAGCCGAACGGCGGTGTCTGGATCGAGTGTGACTGCAACATTACCTCCGGTGAGTCGATGATTCGCCAGTTCCTGTGGGGTCAGCGATTCACGCGAAAATACTTCGGTTACACGTCAAATTGCTTCTGGCTGCCCGATACGTTTGGGTACAGCGCGTCCATCCCGCAGATTATGAAGGGCTGCGGCGTGGACTACTTCCTAACCACGAAGATGGCGTGGAACGACACGACGACCTTTCCGTATGATACTTTCCTGTGGAAGGGCATCGACGGTACAAAGGTGTTCACCCACCTGAATAAGACCCACGTCTGGCCCGACCCCAAGACGCTGACCGACTACGTTGTGAACGGCAATGACTGCATCCGCGAAAAGACCGTCTCCGACAAGCGGCTGATTTCCTACGGCTTCGGTGACGGCGGCGGCGGCCCCCAGTTTGAGATGATCGAGATGGCCCGCCGCGAAAAAGATTTGGAGGGCGTGCCCTGCGCCGAACACGTGCTGGTGGGCGACTTCATGAAGGAGCTGGAAGCGACCTCCCACAATGTGTCGGAATACAGCGGCGAGCTCTATCTGGAACTGCACCGCGGCACGCTGACGAACCAGCACACCATCAAGCGCAACAACCGTCTGGCAGAGCGCAACATCCACAACTTGGAATTCCTGACCGCCGAGCAGGCCGCTGCCGATGGCGCAGCCGTGGACGGCAGTGCTATTGCGCGCTATGTCTCCACGCTGCTGGTCAACCAGTTCCATGACATTCTGCCCGGCACCTGCCTGCCCCGCGCCCACCAGGAGAGCAAGGCCGAGATGAAGGCCCTGCTGGAAGGCACCGACCGCGACATTGCGGCGTTGCTGGCAAAAAATGCCGATGACGCGCATGTTTCCGTCACGAATACGACTTCTTTTGACCGCTGCGATACCGTCTATCTCGATGCCCGCGAGGGGCAGCACATTGCAGGCGGCTATGTCCAGCAGTGGACGGAAACGCTGGACGGCGTGCGCAAGCTGGCTGTCTGCGGTGTGCAGATTCCCGCCTACGGCGCAGTCGCACTGACATGGAAAAACGGCGATGAAACGTCGAAATCTGCGTTCAAGCGCGAGGGCAATGCCCTCACGACGCCCCACAGCATCGTGACTTTTGACGAGCGCGGATTTATTACTTCCTTCATCGACCGCGACGCCGACCGTGAACTGCGCGGCGAGGGCTACCCCCTCAACACCTTCCTGCTGGCCGAGGATATGCCCATCTACTGGGATAACTGGGATATCGATGCCGACATCGAGTGCCGCTTCCACGACACTGCCGAGCTGCTGGAAAGTCGTGTCGTCAGCGACGGCGCGGTGGAATACCGTATCCGCAACCGCTACCGCATCAGTGCCAAGTCGGAAATTTTGCAGGATATGATTTTCCACGCCGACAGCGCCGACGTGACCTTTGAGACGATCATCGACTGGCAGGACGACCATCGCTTCTTAAAAACGGCCTTCGATGTCTCGGTCTTTGCCGACATTGCGCGGCAGGAGATCCAGTTCGGCTACCTCAAGCGTCCGACCGCCCGCAACACCGAGCAGGATAAGGCCAAGTTTGAGGTCTGCAACCACAAATACACCGACCTGTCCGAGACGCGGTACGGCGTGTCGATTCTGAACGACTGCAAGTACGGCATTTCGGTCAAGGATTCCCGGATGCACCTCTCGCTCCACAAGGGCGGCGTGCGTCCCGACTGGACCGGCGACCACGGTAAGCACCGCTGCACCTATGTGTTCCATCCGCACCGGGGCGGCTTCGGCGCGGAACAGGTCATCAAGCCCGCTTATGAGCTGAACTACCCCGTGCTGACAGCTGACACAGCCGCCGCAAAACCGTCCTTTGTGCGCGTGGATGCGGACAACGTTGTTATCGAGACCGTCAAGCCCTGCGAGGATGCCCAGCGCGCCTACATCCTGCGCATGTACGAGGCCGAGGGCTGCCACTGCCGCGCGGCACTGATCTTCCGCGACAGCAACGTCAAGCTGTACGCAACCGATATGCTGGAAGAAAACGCCGTGCCCTGCGACACGACGCTCTCCTTCCGCCCGTTTGAGATCAAGACCATCAAGGTCGTGTACGGGGAGTAAAATATGCCGAACGCAAAATGTTATTTAGGGGTTGACCTCGGCGGCACGAACATTAAGGCCGCGCTGGTAACAGCGGACGGCGAGATTCTGAAAGAAGCATCCGCCCCCACAAATCTGCCCCGCACGGCGGAGTCTGTCTGTAACGATATTGCCGCGCTGTGTTTGCAGCTGGCGGCAGGGGAGCAGGTCGCAGCCATCGGTGTCGGCTGCCCCGGCACGGTGGATGACGGCGTGGTGCTGTACTCCAACAATCTCGACTGGCACGATTTTGAGATGACCGACTACCTTTATAATAAAGTGGGGCTGCCTGTCGTAATCGGCAACGACGCGAACGTCGCCGCGCTGGGCGAAGCGCTGGCGGGCTGCGGACGCAACGCCGAAAGCACGATTGTAGTAACCTTGGGCACCGGCGTAGGCGCGGGTGTTGTGCTGGGCGGCAAGCTGTTGACCGGGTACACCGGGGCTGCATCCGAGGCGGGCCACATGGTCATTCTGGATACGCCCGATGCCC
>ERZ831979.2984-NODE-2984-length-10343-cov-484.519051_pt1 | contig 10343 bp, 9 predicted proteins | sample MGYA00519952_ERZ831979 | MGnify/ENA primary metagenome ERZ831979 (study PRJEB31850, sample SAMEA3708723) | human gut metagenome | biome: human gut; feature: human-associated habitat; material: faeces | place: China | collected 2014 ...
CTGAAGTCAGGAGCACCGAATGGAAGACTGCTCTTTGTTAAAAGAGGATTCTGACGGTTACCGCCCGCAGTCTGTGCGAACGATGAGGCTGGCATCTGCAGGAGTGCTGCCAGACCCAGGGTAAGGAAAGTCTTGTTAAGTTTCATCATGTTTCTTTGTTTATTTGAAATTCTTTTGCAAAGATAATCATTTATTTCGGATTATCGCATTTTTATTCATATTTCTTATGGAAAATCAGCAGACAGATGGCTCCTGCCAATGCCATCGGCACACCGATAAGGGCAGGGAAGTTGTATCCTAATCCCATCGTAACAGGAATACCACCGAGGAAAGCTCCCATGGCGTTACCCAAATTGAAGGCGCCCTGAATGCAGCAGCCGCCCAGCATTTCGCCACCCTTGGCATGCTTCACGATGAGGAACTGCTCAGGCGAACCGATGCCGAAAAGACAGGCGCAGCAGATGAACATCAGCACCACAGATACCCAGCCGAAAGGGGCGAGGAAGAAGGTGAGCAGAAGTGCCGCTGCCGCCAGAAACTGGAGATAACAGGTAAAGCGACCCGGCTTGAAGCGGTCGGCAAGCAAGGCACTCACCTGATTGCCTACTACCATTCCGCCGCCTGCAAGAATCATCAGCAGAGAGATGCTGGCTGCGCTGAATCCGCCCTCCATCTGAAGCAGAGGAGAGATGTAGCTGAACCAGCAGAAAATGCCGCCATTGCCCAGGAAGGTGGCTGCGATGATGAGCCAAGGAGCCTTGTTGCGGAGGAAATGGAACTGTGCCTTCATACCGTTGTTTGGCAGTGCTTCTACATCCGGAACCCATCTGTGAATCATGTATAAGGTGATGAGTCCGAGCACGATACAGCTGACAAAAGGTACTCGCCAGCTGAACATGTGACTCAGGAAGGTTCCCACCGGCACACCCAGCAGATTGGCCACCGGCATACCAGCACACATCATCGCCACGGCATTGGTTCCCTTACCCTCTTTGGCAATCTTCACCGCCACGATGGTACCCGTTCCGAAGTAGGCACCATGAGGCAGACCTTCTATAAAGCGGGCGCAGAGCAAGAGCCAGTAGTTAGGTGCTACTGAGGCGATGACAGCTCCGAAGGTGATGAGCGAAGCCAGGAACATCAGGATATTCTTGGGTCTGTATTTATGCATGAGAATCAGCGAGAAAGCTCCGGCGCAGACGCCGAGTGCATAGATGGAGATGAGATGTCCTGCTTCTGGGATAGAAACGTTCATGTTGTGGGCGATGTCTGTGATGATGCCCTCGATGATGAATTCAGCGATGCCCAAGGTAAAGGTACCCAGCGCGAGTGCAAATAGTCCTTTTTTCATTTGTTCTTATGAGTCAATATTATCCTTAAAAAATAGTTTCTCTCTTATTTTATGTCTTTGTAAGACAATTTCTTAAGCCTTTTTTACATATCCTCCATCGACAATCCTTGGTATCCGATATCGAATTTCTTGAATTTTCCTGTAGCCTGGAAGAAATGCTCGGCTTTATCTTTTAAAATGCCGAGATTTATATCCTTAGCTTGGCGTTTTACCTCATAAAAAATAACCTTCTGCTCCAGTTCATCGGCAGCGATAATATCGATTTCATTCTCTCCCTTTCTGTCCCACCAGGAGGCTATCTGGGTATATTCTTCGCTCTCTATCATCTTGGCAATAAAATATCTTTCCAGAACCTTGCCGGTGTATGTGGTGTAGCTCTTATCCATGACCATTTTTAGTTTTTTATTGGCGCCAACCTCTATCATGTATCCATATTTGTAGATGTAGCGAAACCAGACGCGAAGGAAGTTGTCTTCTATCTGATAGCGAATGTTGCGATTGGTCTTTTGGAACATCGGTATATAACGGGAGATCAGGCTATAGTCGTTCTCCAGTTTGGTGAGATAGCCCGAAAGTTCTATTTTCATGATGCTTTCTATTTCACCTCGAGTTGTGTAGCCTGAAGCGATAAGTTGCAGTATCTCGAAATAGCGGGCATAGTCTTTGCCAAATTCTTCTATCAGCATATTTTTTCCTTCGTAGATGAAATAAGAGTTTTTTGCAATAAACCGCTCTGTCATCTGTTCCTTGGTCGTGGCTCCTGCATCCATCATCATTTCTACATATTCTGCTACTCCGCCTGTATAACTGTAGAGAGCCAGTAGGTCATCATTGGTATAGGCAGAATTATATGTAGAGAGAATTTCCTTAATGACAGAAGGGGGAAATGGAGTGACTTTTATTTCTCCAGTCTGCCTACCATAAAGAGGTTGCTTGTTATTTTTAAAGATGATGTTCATAAGTGAATAAACAGAACCGCAGACCACAAGATTAATATGAGCTTCCTGTTTGTTAAGGTCCCATATCTTTTGCATATCTGAAAAGATTGATGGATTAACCCGCTTGAAATCCTGAAACTCATCAATGATGAGAGTGATAGGGCGAATCTTGGATAGTTGAAGCAGATATTTAAAGATGTCAGCAAAGCGTGTTACTTCACCGAGAATAGGAAGCTGAAGTTTGCTCGTCATCTCTTCGATAAAATCTCTGCAGAGTTCTGCTTCTGACTTTCTTGCAACAAAGAAATACAGCATATCCTGAACATCCTCGTATGCTTTTATCAATAAGGATGTCTTACCGCTACGTCGGCGTCCGGTTACGATTGTAAAACGGGCCGTTTGCAAAGATAGATTTCTTATCTCTTGCAATTCTTTTATTTCGTTTTGTCTTCCAAAGAACTTCATATTTCTATAATTTTACAGTTTCTTTTTGGTGTTGTTTTTCGAAACCGCTGTTTCGGAAATGGCGGTTTCGAATGCAAAGGTAATAAAAATACCTGAATATCAGCTTGTTTGTTTGCTAATTTAAGTTTTTTTATTTGTTTGTGTACTTCTTGTTTTCCCGAAATGGCGGTTTCGAAAGTAAAAATGATGGAGTTGTCAGAATTGACAATAACTCTATATAATAAGGTATGAATGCAGAAAAAAGAGGGGTTAGGAGTCCCTGAAAATAAAATATAAGAGACTTGCAAAAAAGAAAAACCGTTAAAGGTAATTAATTTATGGGGGTATTAGCTTCATATTCTGATGGAAATGCTTAATTTTGCAACTTGAGAAAAGAAAGGTGCAAAAAATAGGTATGAAACGTTCGCTCAACATATTGATGGCTTTGATGCTCTCGCTCATGGTGGTTTACTTGAGCGTGGGTACTACCGTCATGCACTGCCTTCACTATGACAAGGTGATGGTGGGTATGGTGACTGACTGTTGCGTGAAACGTAGCATGCACCATGATTGTTGCCTAGGCAAGCTGGGCGCACAGGTGAACAAACATTGCATGGAAGTGGAGCTGGTAAAACTATCGCCTACGGTCTCTATCCAGCACTTGGATTTCGATGCAGCACCAGTGTTTGCAGGCATCGTGCCAGCCCTTTGGCAGACGTTGCCTCGTCCTGTTATCTGTAGCATTCAAAAGGCAAGATATTGGAATCAAAACGTTCCGCATTCGCCTCCAAGGGCTTATCTTGCCCTCCTTAACATCCTGATTATTTGATTTTTCCATATTTGCAAATAGGTTGCAAAAGTTTTTCTGTACTTTTGCAGCCAAGATTGTCGTATGCCTATCCCTATCAGTAAAATCTTAGGGTTGCATACATATATAAAAATGGTAAAATCATCCGAAGCGAAGATTTAAGATTCGGATAAAAGGAAATATATTTATGTATTCAAGATATATATTGCTCAGTGCCTTGCTGGTTATTGGTGCTGAGACTTATGCAAAAAACAATAAGACAGAGGTTGTGTCTCTGTCATCATCATATAATAATTCTGTAGAAAATAACTCTGTAGATTCCTCCTCTCAGGATTCCATCTTCAAGGACGAGACCTTGCAGGAGGTGAAGGTGGTGGCTCGCAAGTCGGGCACTTCCCGATTGGCTGGTGCCGTGAATGGCATCGCCGTGAATAAGGATGAGCTCTTCAAGGCGGCTTGTTGCAACCTGGGCGAGAGTTTCACGACCAATCCATCGGTGGATGTGGCTTATAATGATGCCACGACGGGCGCAAGACAAATCAAACTCCTTGGTCTTTCGGGCACTTACGTACAGATGCTCACCGAGAATCTGCCGAATTTCCGTGGTGCAGCCATCCCATACGCCCTGGGCTATGTGCCGGGACCTTGGATGAAAGGCATTCAAGTATCCAAGGGTAGTGCTTCGGTGAAGAATGGCTATGAGTCGATTACAGGTCAAATCAATGTGGATTACTTGAAGCCTGAGGATGAGCAACAGGTGGAGGTAAACCTCTTTGGCGATACCAAGAGCCGAATCGAGGCAAACGCCGATGCCAACGTTCATCTGTCGGATAAGTGGGCAACGGAGATATTGTTGCATCATGAGAATATCCTCAAAAACCATGATGACAATGGCGATGGTTTCTATGATATGCCAGGCAGAGAACAATATAATGTACAGAACCGTTGGCTGTATAAAGGCAAGCACTACATCTTCCATGGTGGACTTGGGGCTTTGAAGGAGATTCGTACCAGTGGGCAGGATGAGGAACATGTTCATAGTGATGATATTTATCGAATCAAGCTCCATACCAACCGCTATGAGGGTTATATGAAACATGCCTTCATCCTCAATCATGAGCATGGCACCAATATTGCCTTCATGTCCTCAGCTTCGATGCACCAGCTCGATGCCCAGTATGGCAACAGGTTCTACGACCTCAATGAGAAGAATCTCTATGGCTCGCTGATATTTGAGACCAATTTTACTCATCAGCACAATTTGTCGGTAGGTTTGAGCGTCAACCATGATTACCTGGGACAGCGCGCCAATGTGAACATCTCTCCAAGACCGGCAGTAGGGCAAGAAGACTCTCCTTATCTTTTGTCGGAGATGCAGAGAATGAACGAGAAGGAGACGACTCCAGGAGCATACGCCCAATACACCTATACGTTAGGCACGAAGTTGACAGCGATGGCAGGTGTCCGTTTTGACCATAGCTCTATCTATGGCAATTTCTTCACCCCTCGTTTCCACGTGAAGTATTCGCCTGTAGATGCCATCAGCATCCGCTTGTCAGCAGGTAAGGGCTATCGCACGGTATTTGGCTTGGCAGAGTACAACTATCTCTTGGCGAGCGGCAGGGAGTTTCAGATTGCGGGTGATGGACTTAAGCAAGAGGAGGCTTGGAACTATGGACTGAGTACCGCTTTCTACATCCCGATGTTTGGCAAGACCCTGAAACTGAACGCTGAGTATTACTATACCGACTTCAAGAATCAAGCGGTGGTGGATTATGATGCCAACAAGGGGCTTATCTCCATCTGCAATCTGATGGGCAAGTCTTATTCGCACACCTTCCAGATAGATGCCTCTTATCCATTGCTGAAGGGCTTGGAGATAACAGCGGCTTATCGTCTGAACGATGTGAAGTGTACCTACGATTATGGCAAAACCTTGAAAGAGAAGCCATTGACCAGCAAGTATAAGGCGCTCTTCACAGCTTCCTATAAGACTCCACTTGGCCTATGGCAATTTGATGCCACCGTGCAGTTGAATGGTGGAGGCAGAAATCCTGAGCCTTACCAGTTGGCAGATGGAAGCCAGTCATGGTCTCCTCGTTTCCATAGCTTCGGGCAAGTGAGTGCACAGGTTACGAGATGGTTCCGCCATTGGAGTATCTATGTGGGAGGCGAGAACCTGACTGGTTTCAAGCAGAAAACTCCTATCTATGGTGCCAGCAACCCATGGGGAAGCGATTTCGAGCCAACCTTGGTTTGGGGACCTGTAGAGGGCAGGATGTTCTACGCAGGAGTGAGAGTACACTTTTAAGAGAGAATGTTGAATGTTAAATGTTGAATGTTGAATTATTAAAGCAAATAGAAAAGTTATGAAGAAGATTTTAGTAATGTTCACAATGATGATGGTGGCAATGGTAACCTTTGCCAAGGACATCAAGACCGTAGTGTTCACCACAACCCCACAGATGCACTGTGCGGCTTGTGAGAATAAGATCAAGAGCAACCTTCGCTTTGAGAAGGGAATCAAGAGCATTGAGACTTCTGTGCCAGACCAGACAGTCACAGTACAGTATAATGCCGACAAGACAACCCCAGAGAAACTCCAGAAAGGTTTTGAGAAGTTTGGCTATAAGGCTCGCATCCTGAAAGATGGCGAGAAGGTTGAGAAGAACACTGGGGAGAAGTGTGACTTGATGTAATGCTCTACGTATGGCGCATCAGGCAAATAAGTATAAATAGGGAACGCAGCGCGTTCCCTATCTGTTAGCCCCACTCCTTCTTCACATCAAAGCAGGGGCAGGCTTTGTTGGCAAATTCATTATGACCATGAATCGTGGCTAATGGATATTCCTCCTTCAGCTGCTCGATAAGCGAGCGCATTGCCGCTTTCTGGTCTCGGGTTCTTGTATCCTTCGGCTTGCCTTTCTTCGATAAGCCGCCGATGTAGCAAATGCCTATACTGATGGAATTATGGCCCTTGCAATGGGCGCCAACCTCCTCTATCGCACGGCCTACATGAATGCTGCCGTCACGATAAATCACGAAATGATAACCTATGCAGCGCATTCCGCGCTCCCGGTGCCAGCGGTCAATATCCGCTACGGTGAAGTTGCGACCTTCCTTGGTCGCACTGCAATGAATGATGATTTCCTTTATCTTACGCATGATATTGCTATTTTAAATGAATGAATGTTAGGGTGGAAATCCTAAAATGCTATCGAGATATCATCACTACCCCAATCTATGATATGTAACTTGATACACTCCATCTTTTTAGAAGCCTTCCTTAATCGTTCACAAAGTCGGTCGAAGTATTCCTGAGAATGAATCACCAGCCCAGAGGCTACAGCCTTACCCAGAATGATGCATCCATATTTCAGCGTCATCGGACCATTTCCGGGCTTGAGACAAGGAGAATTGATGCCCACTTCCCAAACAGCCTGTCCCTTCCTCAGGATAACAGGCATTTTCCTACTCTTATTAGCTATAGAAACAAAAGCTATCTCATAGTCTCCTGCAGGCAAATAATGCTCAGGATGTTCTATGGTATTACAAACTTTCGTACCCTTTATTACTAATGTGCCATCTACTCCCCATCGGGTAAAGCGACGGCGATAAATGATTATTTCCATAAATATCAAAAAATTAAATTGATTTATTGATAGGGTCATTAAGGATTTCCTTACTGAAAATCCTTAATGACCGAAAATGACCGTGACCGTTAATGACCGGATGTATTAATGGTCACTTACTTTAAACCACTATTATACTGCAGGTTGAACCTTCTGGTAACGCATATCGGGCAGCACACCTATCAATCCCTGCCGCTTCCAGTTTTTCAACATCTGTCTAACAACCTCACGAGTTACGTTTGCCCCCTTTACTGCTATACTTTGCTGTAATGCCTGTTCAAAGGAAAAAGTAACGTCAAGCCGCTCGAAGATGGAATCATTTTTGCCGCGTCGGGAACGATCATAAGTCGTCTGACCGCAATAACTCTTGGATGAGAATGCATCCTCTATGCGACTGCGGAAGAAGTAGAGTGCATTGTCCAACTGATAATCTGCCAGGATATTGAAGGCTTCGAGCATGGTTGGTGTCTGCGTCTTTACGATCATTTCCTTCCATAACAGCGGATTCTGTTTCAGCTGCTTCTCGGCACCCTGAAAACCATGTTTCTGAATCAGCGTCTCGGCCACCTTACAGAGCATGATGCAGGTCATCATTCTCATCGTGGTAGGACAGATACGGAAACGCTGGCGGGCTTTCACCTTGTCGTCATTTTTCATGGTCTCCAATCGTATCTGTTCCAGCCACTCCCTGCCCTTATTCTCCAACTTAGGCAGAACCACCTCGCCCTCCATCAGGGGCAAGAGATGAGCTATCTGCCGTATGTGCTCACGTTGAGTTTCGGTCAGCACAAAGAGATTGTCTGTAAGCGGAGTGAACGTGTTGTCCGGCGTTCGCGCCACGACAATACGGCTTTGGAAACCATCCGTATAATTGTTCACTACTCGATAGAGTGCATCTGGCGTTCCGCACATCACAACGTTCCACAAAAGATGTTCTATATGAACATTCACTGCATCTGCACTTCTTGCTTCACGCTCATAGCTTGTTCCGTCGTAAGCCTGTCTCAACATGACTGAAAAGTCGCTCATTGCCGATTTCCACTTCTGTGCTACGGTGTCTGCTTCCGGAGTGAACGAGAAGGCGTGCTTGCCTTCAGTATTAGCCAGTCGTTCTGCAAGGTTGGCCACCGTATTATTTAAAGTAAGACATCTTACAGGCAGCTTTGGTTCTTCCGGTTGCTCCTTCTTATTCTTGGCCGCACGCTTCTTGGCTCTCCATTCATCCTCCTGCTGCTGATACATTTTGTCCATCTGTTTCACTTCCGAAGTCCAGGTATCAACCACAGGGTCGATGCTTCCCTTGCCTGATGCAAAATCACCGGCGATGTAGGAGATAAGGTTCAGCGAGTTCATCTTGCCGTGAACGGAAACCTTCACGCCGGTAGCAAGCATTCCGATGGCAGGACAGATGGCTGTAATCACTGGCATTGCCAGAGCCGGTCCAACAGCACTGATGGAATCACGCACGCCTTGTGGCATCTTGGGTAAAGCATCGTAATAGAACAGATCATCCTTGGCGTTAGCTTCGTCCAAGGCATTCACCAGCGCCTCGCTGTCTTCATCTGCATTCCCGTTCGAAGCCCCCAGTTTCAGTTTCTCCTGTCTCAGCGCAGCCAGCACATCCTTCAGTCGCTTAGGCATTTGCGTGATTTTCTCGTTCAATGCCGAGTTGATGCAAGCCATCTTTTCCTGCTCGGGAAACCCATCGTAGCAGGGAATAATCTGAGCCAGCAGATTGCGGTCAAAACCACAGATGTGGCGCAGGTTCACAGCCAGTTCGAAGGTCAGCGTATTGCGGTTGGAGCGCATCGGTTCCTGCCCATCATTATACATCTGCCACCACTTCTTAATGATTTCCCCATAAGGAATCCCGAGATAATTGTCCTGAGCAGAAGAAGTAGTTGAAGTAGCAGAAGTTGACGCAGCAGAAGTAGAATTTCTCGAATTCTTAAATTCCTGACCCTTAAAAACCCCTGGAGAATCCTTCTTGAATTCTTCCTTCCAAGGCTCATAATGCTTGTTTGCCTTGTGCGCTCCTTCCGGCAGTTCCTCCTGTCCGTATCTTTCACGCTCTTCTAGAACTTTCCCTTCAGCAGCCACAGCAGCCTCATCGTAAGCATCCTTGAAGAGTCGTGGCGAAAGGAAGAGCAGATCTTCGCCATCCGATGTGGTAGTGAAGTAAACCCGATTAATATCGTGAGCCGAAGTATCCATTTCGCACTTGAGCATCGTAGCAATCCGCACCTGATTCTCCAGAACCGTCTTGCCCTTTTCACGCTCAAACACCGCATGTCCGCCTTGTCGTGCACTGCGTTCCAGCATCAGCAGTCCGTACTTGTCCGGTTCCTTCAGCAGCAGCTTGGCAGCCTTGGCAAAAGCCTCCGGCTCATCCATATCAAACCCGAAAGCACCGCTTGGCAGTTTCATTCCCTTCACCACGCCTTGCGGATAATGGCCGGAATAATTAAACTGCACCAGTCTTCTTTTCGCAGCATCGTTTCCGGCACGAGCCAGACGCAAATTCGCCTTCTGCTCGTTGCTTCCACGCAGCTGCTTATACTCCTTTTCCGAAGTGATGGAGCGGGCAACCTTGTGCCCATTCTCCACCTTTATTAAATAACAACTCATCTATCTTATTACTTATCGTTTTAATTGATAATCCACTAAAGCATCAGCCCCTTCTGCTGACTCAACAGTCAGCGTTTGGGCGATGTTGAGTCCCTCATGGCAGAACACCTTCAGCGTGAGCTGAATAGCCCCATCCTTGGTCTTGCTCAAACGACCATGCGCCAGTTTCTTAATCAGTTCCGACTGGCTTTTCGGCTTAGAAACTGCTACGAAATCAAATGTTCCGTCTTGCATTTGCTGAGCCACGCCATGACGGCGAAAAGCTTCTACAACACCCTGATTTACAGAATCAGGACTGAAGAGGAAATACTGCTTATCATCATAGTAAGCCATTCCACCGAGCTGCACATGCTGGCAGCCGTTATTATTCACCTGCTGGTTCTGAACATTGTTCTGAACCTTATTATTTTTCTTTGCACTCATAAAATCTTAAATTAAAATTGAAGATGAACGAAAGAAGTGTCGTAAGTTTCAGTTTGCGCAAATTATCCCGGGACAATTCTCACGCCACCTATTTCAATTCAAGATTAATTACTTGCCAA
>ERZ831979.2997-NODE-2997-length-10265-cov-6.665524_pt1 | contig 10265 bp, 9 predicted proteins | sample MGYA00519952_ERZ831979 | MGnify/ENA primary metagenome ERZ831979 (study PRJEB31850, sample SAMEA3708723) | human gut metagenome | biome: human gut; feature: human-associated habitat; material: faeces | place: China | collected 2014 ...
GGCTCCGGCCCCCTCCTTTTGAAACCACCCCCAGGGGGAAGGCTCTTGGGGGTCAGACCTTCAGATCAGTGGCGGCGGCGCGGGTGTGCTCACGCATGGCCTGTTTGGCGGCCGCGTCATCCTGCCGGTGGATAGCGCTCAGTATCTCCCGGTGGCGCGCCAGAATACGGCGTTCCAGGGCCAGACACGCGCTGTCGTTCAGCGTCTCCATCTTTTTCAACAGGGTGTGCTGCTCCACCTGGCCCAGGACATCGGTGACGATCATAGCCACCTGGTTGCCGGTGGCGCGGGAGAGCAGACTGTGGAAACGGACGTCCAGCTCAGCGAAGCGGCGGTAATCGCCCAGGGCCTGCTCCGCCGCCGTGAGACAGCTGTCCAGCGCCGCCAGATCCTCGTCGGTGCGGCGCCGGGCCGCCCAGCCGGCGATGGTGCCGTCGTTGACGGCGCGGTACTCGCCCAGCTCCTCCAGAGAGATCTGGTTCAGCTGGAGCATGGCCGACAGCGGCTGCTCCACGCCGTCGATGGTCAGCTCCTGCACCACGGCGCCGCTGGCGCCGTGGGTGGAGGCCACATAGCCGCCCTGCTCCAGCATACGCAGGGCCTCGCGGATGGTGGGACGGGAACGGTGGAGCTGCTCCATCATGGCACGCTCGGAGGGCAGGCGGTCGCCGGGCTTCAGCACTCCGGAGGTGATAAGCTCCCGCAGCTGGTCATAGATGGCCTCGCTGGCCCGCCCGCCGCCGATGGGCTGCCAGGGGATATGTACGGCTTCCGGCATGGAAGGCCCTCCTTTCACAGAAAATACCCGGACAGTATAGCGCATCCCGGGGAAAATAGCAAGGGCAGGATGCAGGAAAGCCCGGAGGACGGTGCCTTCGGGCTTTCCCGCTGTGGGGAGGGGGATATTACTTCTTCAGGGCTTTCATTTCCTCGATCATCATGGGGACCACCTTGAACAGGTCGCCGCAGATTCCGTAATCCGCCACCTCGAAGATGGGGGCCACGTCGCTCTTGTTGACGGCGATGATGCACTCGGAGTCCTGCATGCCGGCCTTGTGCTGGATGGCACCGGAGATGCCCAGCGCCACGTAGATGCGGGGATGGACGGTCTTGCCGGTCTGTCCCACCTGATGGTCGGCGGTCATCCAGCCGGCGTCCACCACGGCGCGGGACGCGCCCACCACGCCGCCCATGAGGGCGGCCAGCTCCTCGGCCAGGGCGATGCCCTTCTCCACGTCCTTGGCGATGCCGCGGCCCACGGAGACCACCACCTCGGCGCCGGTGAGGTCCACCATGGCACGGGCGGCCTTGACGATCTCCAGCACCTTGGTGTGGATGTCGGCCTCGGTGAGGGTAAAGGCGGGGTGGATGAGCTCCACCTTGCTCGCGCCGTTCTCGTCAAACTCGCGCTTCTTCATCACGCCGGGGCGCACGGTGGCCATGGCGGGGCGGAAGCGTGGGCAGACGATGGTGGCCATCAGGTGGCCGCCGAAGGCGGGACGGGTCATCTTCAGGTTGGTGTTGACGTCAAAGAGCTTCGTCTCGAAGTTCATGCTGTCCACGTCCAGAGAGGATCCGGTGCGGAGGAAGTTGATATAGCCGTTGAGATCCACGTCCAGATGGGTGCAGTCGGCGCACAGGCCGGTGTGGAGGCGGGCGGCGCAGCGGGGCGCCAGGTCGCGGCCGATGTGGCTGGCGCCGAAGAGCATGATCTCGGGCTTGAACTCGTGCACCGCGTCGGTGATGATCTTGGTGTAGGCGTCGGTGGTGTAGTCCTTCAGCAGGGGGCTGTTGTAGACGTAGACCTTATCCGCGCCGTAGCCGCCCAGCTCCGCGGCGATGCCGTCCACGCTGTCGCCCAGCAGGATGCCGGAGAGCTGGACGCCCAGCTCGTCGGCCAGCTTGCGCCCCTCGGAGATCAGCTCAAAGGTGGTGGGCATCATCTTGCCCTGCCGCTGCTCGCAAAAGACCCACACGCCGGAGAAGGCCTTGGGATCGGTATTCATAAAAGTAGACATATCGTTTCTCCCTTCTCAGATGATGTGCTTGGCGGACAGGATGCCGAACAGCTGCTCCACGGTCTCCTTGCCGCTGCCCTCCAGCATCATACCGCTACCCTTGCGGGGAGGCGTAAAGCTCTTGTAGATATTGGTGGGAGAGCCCTTCAGACCGATGGTGTCCACCTCGATGAGGGGATCGTCCTTCAGCGCGTTGTAGTCCAGCACGGTGACGGGCTCGGCGTCGCAGTCCAGGATGCCCCGGATGGTCATGTAGCGGGGGGTGTTCAGCTCCTTGATGCAGGTCAGCAGGCAGGGGGTCTGCACCTGGACGGTCATGTAGCCGTCCTCCAGCATACGGCGGACGGTGAGGGTGTCGCCGTCCTTCTCGATGTCGGCCACATAGGACACCTGGGGGATCTCCAGCTTTTCGGCGATCTGGGGGCCCACCTGGGCGGTGTCGCCGTCGATGGCCTGACGGCCGCAGAAGATGATGTCGTCCTTGTCCACGCCCAGGTTCTTGATGGCGGCGGCCAAAATCTGGGAGGTGGCGAAGGTGTCGGAGCCGCCGAACTCACGGGCGGACACCAGCACGGCCTTGTCCACGCCCATGGCCTTCAGCTCCAGCAGCATACCGGCGGCGGGAGGGGGACCCATGGACACGGCGATAACGGGGCAGCCCAGCTGGTCCTTCAGGGCCAGGGCGGCCTCAACGGCGTTCATATCGTCGGGGTTGATGATGGTCTGCATGGAGGCGCGGTCCAGCGTGCCGTCGGCGTTGACGGCCACCTTGCCGGAGGTGTCGGGCACCTGCTTGACACATACGATAAGCTTCATTCTATTCTTGCTCCTTTCCGCATTACTTCAGCAAATTGCCGGAGATGACCATCTGCTGGACCTGAGAGGTCCCCTCGTAGATGGTGAACACGCGGCAGTCGCGGTACTTACGCTCGACGGGGTACTCCTTGATGTACCCGTAGCCGCCGTGGATCTGCACGGCCTTGGCGGCGATCTCGTTGCACGTCTCGGAGGCGAAGTACTTGGCCATGGAGCAGTACATGGAGGCGTTGGGGTCGTTTCTGTCCTTCATCTGGGCGGCCATATAGACCAGCTCCTTGGCGGCGGTCAGCTTGGTTGCCATATCCGCCAGCATGAAGGCGATGGCCTGGTTCTTGCAGATGGGCTTGCCGAACTGAACGCGCTCCTTGGAGTATTTGATAGCCTCGTCCAGGCAGCCCTGGGCCAGACCGATAGACTGGGCGGACACACCCAGACGGCCGCCGTCCAGCGTCTTCATGGCGTTGATAAAGCCCATGTTCTCCTTGCCCAGCATATCGCTCTTGTGGACACGGACATCCTCCAGCACCACGTCGGAGGTGGCGTAGCCCACCAGACCCATCTTGGCCTCGTGCTTGCCGCAGGAGACGCCGGGGGCCTTCATGTCCACGATGAAGGCGGAGATACCCTTATTGCCGCGGCTCATGTCGGTCTTGGCGTAGACGATGCAGTAGTCGGCCAGGGGTGCACCGGAGATAAAGCACTTACGGCCGTTGAGGATGTAGTCGTCGCCATCCTTCACGGCGGTGGTGACCATGCTGCTGGCGTCGGAGCCGGCACCCGGCTCGGTGAGGCCGAAGACGATCTTCACCTTGTTCTCCACGGAGGGGCGGAGATACTTCTCCAGCTGCTCGGGGGTGCCCGCCTGCATCAGGGGGCCGCCGCCCAGAGAGTTGGGGGTATTGGCGTACAGGCTGGCCACAGCAGAGACACGGGCGATCTCCTCGATCATGATGACATAGGCCAGGGTGTCGGCACCGGCACCGCCGTACTCCCGGGGGATCTTCAGACCCAGAAAGCCGCACTTGGCCATCTTGTCCACGATCTCCTCAGGGAACTCGCCGGTCTCCTCCACCTTGTCAAGGACCTCGGTGGTGAGCTCGGTCTCGGCAAACTGGCGGACCAGCTTGCGGATCATTTCATGCTTTGCGTCGAAAATCATAGTTTTCCTCCTGTTAAAGTATGGGTCACTGCTCTGCTCAGCAGGGGATCTCGTGCTTGGACTTACCCTCTGTCAAAATCTCATAGATGCTGTTGACGCCGCACTCGGCCATCTGCTCCGCGGCCTCCTCGGTGAAGAAAGCCATGTGGGGCGTGTGGTAGACGTTGACGAAGGAGCGCAGGTACTTCAGCTTGAAGTAGGGCATACCGGGGGTACGGATGATGTCCTCATCGTGGGGAACGTGGATGATGCCGGTCTCACCGGGGAAGGCGTCCATGAACAGCGCGCCGAACTTGCCGGACTCCACCGCCTCGGTGACGGCATCGATATCCATCAGCTCGCCCCGGGCGTTGTCGATGAACACCACGCCGTCCTTCATCTTGGCGATGGCCTCGCGGCCGATCATGCCGGTGGTCTCGGGCAGCAGCGGGGTGTGGATGGTGATGATGTCGGACTCACGGTACAGGGTGTCCAGGTCCACATACTCGGCGTACGCACGGACGGCGTCGTTCTCATAGACATCGTTGGCGATGATACGGCAGCCGAAGCCGCTGAGGCACTTGATGATGGTGAAGCCGATCTTGCCGGTGCCCATGACACCCACGGTCATGGTGCGCAGCTCGCGGCCCATCTTGCCCTTCAGGGTGAAGTCGTTGTCGTTGGTGTTGTACAGGGCCTTTTTGAACTTGCGGATGCACATGAGAATGGCCATAACGGTGTACTCCGCCACGCCGTTGGGCGCGTAAGCGCCGTTGCACAGGCGGAAGCCCAGAGAGCGGGCGTAGCCGCAGTTCATGTGGTTATAGCCCACACAGCGGCTGGCCAGCACCTGCACGCCATAGCCCTTCAGCTCGTCCAGAACGGCGTTGGAATAGTCGCTCTGGCCCAGGGTGGTGACGCCGTCGCAGCCGGCGGCCATATGGGCGGTGGTCTTATCCAGATTTGCGGGGGTTGAGATCAGGTCGATATCGTATTTCTTGCACAGGTTCTCGATAACGGGCTTCTCGTCGGGACGTACTTCGTAAGCAGCGATCTTCATGATTTTTCTCCTCCACATTCCGGTGGCGGCGGCGCGCTCCTCAACGCGCCGCGCCCCTATATTTTGCTTTTCCTCAAGTCGCCGGGGTGTTCGTGTTCGTCGCGCTCCGTCTACGGCGGAGAGATTTTTCGTTCTGTCGATGGCAAACCGGCGATGGCGTACCGTGTGTACGTCGAGACGGTTTGACGATGGCAGGGCGAAAAAGATGCCGCCGTCAGTCTTTCAGGGAAGGATCCATGGGCACCGCCTCGCCGGCGGCGATCATGGCGGCCACCTGCTCGTCGGTGTAGCCCAGGTCCTTCAGCACCAGTTCGGTCTGCTCGCCCAGGTACGGACCGCGGTTGTAGGGAGGCAGCTCCGTCTCCTCGAAGATAACGGGAGGCCGGACCATGGTGCGTTTATTGCCGTTGGAATATTCCATCTCGTAGAAGCAGCCGGAGGCCCATGCCTGCTTATCCACCAGCAGCTGGTCCCAGGTCTGGGCCACGGCGTAGGGCAGATCGTTGGCGTCCATCAGCTTGCACCACTCGTCCAGAGTGCGGCTGGCCATCTCGGCCACCAGGAAGTCGTAGAACTCCTCGATGTTGGCCTGCAGGTTGGTCTGGGGATAGTAGCGGGGATCCTCGGCCAGCTCGGGATGGCCGATGGCGTTCATGAAGATGGGATAGTGGCGGTTGTACTGGGGCATGGCGATCTGGAGCCACTTGTTGTCCTTGGTCTTGTGGGCCACCACCAGGGGATTGGGCAGGGTGCGGCGGGACAGGGGGTACTGGGTGGTGGGGTCGCCGTACTGGCTGGCCTGCAGCAGCAGGGAGACATCCCAGATGGCACTGTGGAACAGGGAGACCACCACGCGGTCGCCGATGCCGGTCTCGCGGGCGCGGTACAGGGCCGCCAGCACGCCGGAGGCCAGGTACATACCCACCTGATGGTCGCCGAAGCCGGCGATGGTCAGCATGGGCAGGGCGTCCTTATCGAACAGGGTGCCCAGGATGCCGCCGCGGGCAAAGAAAGCGGTGAAGTCGAAGCCGGGCAGGTCCTTGTCGGGGCCCTTCTCGCCGTAGCCGGAGACGAAGCCATACACCAGCCTGGGGTACTTGGCGTGGAGCGTCTCATAGTCCAGACCGGCCTTTTTCAGGGGGTTCTGCCGCCAGTTGGTGATGAAGATGTCCGCCTCGGCGATGAGCTTCTCCAGCGCCTCACGGCCAGCGGGGGTCTTGGTGTTCAGGCAGACGCAGGTCTTGCCGGCGTTCTCCAGATCGTAGGAGGTGTTCTCCTTCTGGTCCTGGGGACGGCCCTCGTTGACAGCGGTGTAGCGCAGGGGGTCGCCGGCGGGGGCCTCGACCTTGATGACCTCGGCGCCCAGATCCGCCAGAAAGCGGGCGCAGCAGGGGGCGGCGATAAAGGTGGCCAGCTCCAGCACCTTTACGCCCTCGAGGGGACGCTTTACTTCACTCATATCGTTCCTCCATGTATGTTAATAAATGGTGTGTTGCTTACATTTTCAGCAGGTCGCGGAAGGTCTCGAGGTTGGTTCGCACCTGCTCAAACCGCACCATCTGGCGCTCCACCTCCACCAGCGTCAGGGGCAGGTCGGCGGCCTCGCAGGCCTTCTTGATCATCACATAGTCGAACTCCTCCGGGTCGCAGAACTTGGTCAGCACCACCAGAACACCCTTGGCGCTTCTCGCCTTGGCGGTATCCACGATCCACTTCACCCGGTTCTTCTCCTGATCGTACAGCACAGAGCAGTTGCCCATGGCGGCGAACTTCTCGGCCAGCGCGTTCAGGGCGTCATCGCGCTCCGGTGCGTCGGTGCGGTACTGGCGGGACTGGGCGGCCACGTCGTCGGCCACGATGTGCAGACCCATTTCGTCCAGAATGGCGTTCAGCGCCGGGGCGTCCGTCAGGATGCCGGAGATGACGATGGGCAGCTTCTCCGCGGCGGGAGTCTGGGCTTCCAGCTTCTCAATGAGCGCCTCCACCAGATCGGTGTGCTCCTCCTTGGTCATGAAGAAAGCGCTCTTGAAGATGTCGCTGCGCTGGGCGGCGGTGATCTCCGGGTGAACAGCCAACAGCTGGTCGATCTTCCGCATGGCGGCGTTGTGGCGGTTATAGACCTTGATGGAGGCGAGCAGCTTCTCCTCGGAGAACGTGCCGCCCAGCTTCTCCAGGTCGCGGATCACACGCTCGTAGCCGGCCTTTGTATAGGCCACGCCGTAGGCGGGCTTGCGGTTCTGGGGATAGGTCATGGGGATGAAGGGGATGGACGGCACGGCGTACTTCCAGTTCTCGCCCACGGTCTTGAGGGTATCGCACAGGGAGGGGATGACGATGGCGGACGCGCCCTCGTAGGCACCGTTGATGCCCAGCTCCAGCAGAGACTGGACAATGGCGCAGAGGAAGGCGGGGCAGTATTCCTTGGCGCGGTTCAGCGCTACATCGCCGCCCCAGGCTCCCATAGGCACGAAGCCCATGGCGTGGATAAGCTCCTCGGGAGTGTAAACAGGAGCGCACAGCACGATCTTTTTGCCCTGGGCCAGATAGCCGTCCATCTGCGCGCGGGGAGAGGCTGCTGCCTCATGCAGCTTGTTGAGGATGTCGTTCATGCCTTACACTCCTTTCGCAGCCTTGTTGGCTTCCATGATCTCCGTCAGACCCTGCACACGGGTGTCGTACTGGGCCTCGGAGAAGTTGCGGGGGTCGGCCTGATCGCCGTCGAAGCTGACCACGGGGATATCGCAGGCCTTGCCGATCTGGCGGCTCATCTCATACATGAAGCCGCTCCACAGTTTGCAGGAGCGGTTGGTATGCACCAGCATACCAACCACGTGGTTGTCCTTGCAGAGCTTGATGCGCTTGTCGCGGCTCATCTCCAGATTGATGGCGTTGGGCACCTTGCAGTAGGCGCGGATCATCTCGTCAAAGGTATTGTAGTCGAAGCCGAAGGCATCGGCGTAGATCGTCGTGACCATGTTGATGCCCCGGGACTTCAGGCCGGTGCTGGTGGCGCGGAGGTAGGGCCAGCAGGCGATGCCCTCGAACATGATGCGGTACTTCTCCTCGCCCCGGAAGGTGGAGGTACCGTTCTTGTGGTTGTCCTCATACTCCTTCAGCAGCGTCTCCATGGCGTCGGCGGCGGTGGACTTGCCCCGGGCCGTGACCATGACGGCCATGTGGTTCAGCAGGTCGAAGCCGTTGAAGGGAGAGGGCACGTACTTGGCGCAGCCGGTGGCCGCCAGCCATGCGCGGCTGGAGCGGCAGCTGAAGCCGGTGACCTCCTTGAATTTCTCGTCGGACCACTTTTTGCCGGTGATCTCCTCCAGCTGACGTACGGCGTCCCAGAACTGGCCGGTGACGTAGGCCACCTCCGCGTCGGACACCTCGTAGTCGGGGTTAAAGGGGATATCCAGCAGGATCATGGGGATATTCAGCTCACGGGCCAGGTTCTCGTACCACTTGATCATGCAGGAGCAGATGTTGCTGCAGCACAGCAGTACGTCGGGCATGGCCACGTCCTGCTCGGGACAGGACTTCAGCTTGGCGTAGGCCAGCGACACGCGGGCGTAGGCGCAGATGTCGTTGGAGTAGCCCTCGGACTCCGCCACCTCGCACATTCTCGTGCCCGCGCCGCGGGCGGCGATGCCGGCGGCCTGATTTTCGGGATACACGGTGGCGATGCCCATAGTCTCCGGGATCTCCACAGGGAAGTTGCTGGAGACCCAAGCCACCTTCTCGCCGCGCTTCTTGGCCTCGATGGCATCCACATAGGCGTCCGCCGCGATCTTGCCCAGCTTATACTTGGCGGAATTGGGATCCACCGGCTTCGGGGCCTTCTTCACTTCTTCTGCCATTTCAGTTCCTCCTCACAGCTTTTATCGAAACATATTTCTGTTTATTCATGTCATCTGCTTATATGCCCACAGGGCCGCGCCGATGGCGCCGAAATACTGGGCCAGCGGGTCCACACTGACGGGGACGTTCAGCTCGTCGCTGAGCGCCTGCCGCACCGCGTCGTTCCGGGCCACGCCGCCGGAGAGACAGACCTGCTCCGTGACGCCCGCCCGCCGGGCCAGGGCCGCCACGCGGCTGGCCACGCTGCGGCAGATGCCCGCCACCAGGTCGGGGCGCTTGACGCCGTTAGCCAGCTGACTGATGACCTCGCTCTCGGCGAACACGGTGCAGGTGCTGGAGATAGCGGCGGGGGCCGCGGCCTTGGCGGCCTCGGTGTCCAGATCGTCCACGTCCAGGCGGAGGATGGAGGCCATCACATCCAGAAACCGCCCCGTACCGGCGGCGCACTTATCATTCATGACGAAGTTCACCATCTTGCCGCTGGGCGACAGGGCAATGACCTTGGCATCCTGCCCGCCGATGTCGATGACGGTACGCAGGTCTGGGAACACGAAGCGCCCACCCAGGGCGTGGGCCGTCAGCTCGCTGATCTCGCCGTCGGCGCCCTCGTAGTTTTTGCGGCCGTAGCCGGTGACAAAGGCGCAGGCCATATCGGCCCGGGTCAGGCCGCTGGTCTGCCACAGCTGCGCCAGCGCCTCCTCCGGCCCGCCGGTGCCCAGACCGCCGGTTTGGAGGCTGCGGGCCACCAGCTCTTTTCCGTCTTTAAGAACGGCGCACTTGGAAGTGGTGCTGCCGATGTCGATACCTAAGGTGTACATGGGGTCCTCCCTATTCTGTGCGATCGGGCAGAAATACCCTCTCCCGCGGTGCGGAGATACTGCGCGCCGCACTGGTCTTACCAGTTTACTTATATTATACGGGTTTGTGAAATTTGCGTCAATTATGCGAATTGCCAAAGAAATAACAATTATTTGTGCATTGTACCGAGCCGCACTTTAAATGATTAAATCTTTCCGGATTTTTCCGGAACAATGTTGCGTTTTCAGTGGAAACTCGTCATGGCAGTATGGGAAAGCCGCATGGCGCGCTCGCGCCATGCGGCTTTCTGCGGTTCACGGCTCCAGGTCGTGTTTGTCCAGCTTCATGTTCCGGTAGGCCTTGGGCAGGCCGGGGGCGATGAGGGGAAAGGTGTTCTCCGTGTCAGACGTGGGCTGGATATTATAGGTGCCGTACATATTCACCAGGTCGAAGCTGCTGCGCGGTACGCCGGGAAAGTGGTGGACGTCCGGTGTAGCGTCATAGGGAAAGCCCTCCCGACTGCGCTTGCGTTTGGGCATAAAAATCACCTCCGGCCTTAGTATGGCCGGAGGCGGTT
>ERZ831979.2999-NODE-2999-length-10243-cov-3.477523_pt1 | contig 10243 bp, 9 predicted proteins | sample MGYA00519952_ERZ831979 | MGnify/ENA primary metagenome ERZ831979 (study PRJEB31850, sample SAMEA3708723) | human gut metagenome | biome: human gut; feature: human-associated habitat; material: faeces | place: China | collected 2014 ...
GGTTTCGGATGATGCGGCTATGGTGCGCACAGGCGGAGGGACAGACCGTCAAAAGGCGCTTGACGTTCAAAAACAGCACCGCCGTCGGCGTTTCGGTCACGACGCTCACGTTGGAGACACTGTTTGGCGCGCAGGCGAAGGCCGCGGCATACGTCTGCCCCGGCGCGGTGCGGGAGAGAATGTTGCGGTTGCCCCAGATATCCTCCTGAACGACGAGCGCGCAGCCGGAGAGCACCATGCCGATCTCCTCGACCGTGTCGCCGGGATGAAGGAGAAACACGTCCTTGGGGAATTGCTCGGTCTTCGCCGCAAGGCAGGTGAGCATCGCGACAAGTTCGTCCTCCGTGACGCCGGAAAAGAGCGGCGAGGCGGCGAGAATGGAAAAAAATTCTTTCATTAAAAACGCCTTTCGTTGAAAATTCAACCGACTTGCTGGCCGCATTCTACTATAATACGCTTGAAAACGCAAGGAGGTATTGCAATGAAACGGAGAATCATTGAGATCGATCAAAATAAATGCAACGGCTGCGGCGCCTGCGCCGCGGCGTGCCACGAGGGCGCTATCGCCATGGTAAACGGCAAGGCGCAGCTGATGCGCGACGACTACTGCGACGGCTTGGGCGACTGTCTGCCGACCTGCCCGACCGGCGCGATTTCCTTTGTCGAGCGCGAGGCCGCGGCCTACGACGAGCAGGCGGTGCTTGAAAACAAGCAGAAGAGAATGCAGAAGGAGGGGATGACACTGCACCACAGCTGCGTCGGCATGCAGCTCAAGACCTTTGCGCACAAGGCGGCATCTGAAACGGCGGCTCCTGCTGCGCAGGAGAGCCAGCTCTCCCAGTGGCCGGTGCAGATCAAGCTCGTGCCCGTGAACGCGCCGTATTTCTCCGGCGCAAAGCTGCTCATCGCGGCGGACTGCACGGCGTACGCCTACGCGGCCTTCCACGAGAAATTCATCAAGGGCCACATTACGCTCGTCGGCTGCCCGAAGCTCGACAGCGTGGATTACAGCGAAAAGCTGACCGAGATCATCGCAAAAAATGACATCAAGAGCGTGACGGTCGTGCGAATGGAGGTCCCGTGCTGCGGCGGGCTCGAGCACGCGGCAAAGACCGCGCTGCAAAATAGCGGTAAATTCATCCCCTGGCAGGTCGTGACGATCTCGACGGACGGGAGAATACTGGATACGATTTGAGTCATCCTATGATCGATAAGACCACAGAATGAGGAGGATTTTTTCGGTGGACAACAAGATGTTTTGTTTTCAGTGCGAGCAGGCGGCGCACTGCACGGGCTGCACCGGCAGCGCGGGTGTGTGCGGAAAGAGCGCCGAGACGGCAAATTTGCAGGACGAACTGACCGGCGCGCTCATCGGCCTTGCCCGCGCTGCGGACGGCAGCCCCGGCGTGAACGAGGGCACATGGAGCCTCATCATCGAGGCACTTTTCACTACGCTCACGAATGTGAACTTTGACGCGGCGGCCATCCGCGATGTGACTGCACGCGTGAAGGCGGAGAAGAGCCGTCTTGTGCCGGACTGTGCGTCCTGCATGTCGCCCTGCGGGCACAACAATGACTACGATGTCTCGCGGCTCTGGACGGCGGACGAGGACATCCGCAGCCTCAAGTCGCTTATCCTGTTCGGTATCCGCGGCATGGCGGCGTACGCCTACCACGCGATGGTGCTGGGCTATACGGACGGCGAGGTCAACCGCTTTTTTGCCAAGGCATTGTTTGCCATCGGCGAGGACTGGGGGATGGATGACCTGCTCCCCCTTGTGCTGGAGGTCGGCGAGAAAAACTACCGCTGCATGGCGCTGCTCGACAAGGCCAACACGGAGACCTACGGCACGCCAGAGCCGACCACCGTGCCGCTGACGGTGGAAAAGGGACCGTTCATCGTGGTTTCCGGCCACGACCTGCACGACTTGAAGCGCCTGCTCGAGCAGACGGAGGGCAAGGGCATCAACATCTATACGCACAGCGAGATGCTGCCCGCGCACGGCTACCCGGGCCTTAAAAAGTATGCCCATCTCAAGGGCAATTTCGGCACGGCGTGGCAGAACCAGCAAAAGGAATTTGCCGACATCCCCGCGCCCGTACTGTTCACCACGAACTGCCTGATGCCGCCAAAAGCGAGCTATGCCGACCGCGTGTTCACTACGGCGGCGGTCTCATATCCGGAACTCAAGCATATCGGCGCGGACAAGGACTTCACGCCGGTCATCGAAAAGGCGCTGGAACTGTGCGGCTATGCCGAGGACAAGGCGTTCACTGGCATCAACGGTGGCAGCACGGTTACGACGGGCTTTGCCCGCGGCGCGGTGCTGGGTGTGGCCGACAAGGTGGTCGAGGCCGTCAAGTCCGGCCAGATCCGACACTTTTTCTTAGTCGGCGGCTGCGACGGCGCGCGCCCCGGCAGGAACTACTACACGGAATTCGTCAAGCAGACGCCGCCCGACACCATGGTGCTGACGCTGGCCTGCGGCAAGTTCCGCTTCAATGACTTAGATCTTGGCACGGTGGCGGGGCTGCCGCGCATCCTGGACATCGGCCAGTGCAACGACGCTTACAGTGCCATCCAGATCGCGCTGGCGCTCGCCGACGCCTTTGGCTGCGGTGTGAACGAGCTGCCGCTTTCGATGGTGCTCTCGTGGTACGAGCAGAAGGCGGTGTGCATCCTGCTGACGCTGCTGTATCTCGGCATCAAGGACATCCGCCTCGGTCCGACGCTGCCGGCGTTCCTCTCGCCGAACGTGCTCGACTACCTTGTCAAGAACTTTGGCATCGCGCCCATTACGACGCCAGAGGAGGACCTGAAGGCCATTCTGGGGTAAAACTGAAACGTACCGGCGGGCATTTTGCCCGCCGGTATTTTTTGCAGAGAAAGAAACGCAAAAATTAAGCGTGACTTTTGACGCGAGATCTGATAAAATAAAATAACTTTGCGCAACAGAGGGGAAAAGAGAGAAATCAACAGGAGAGATCAATGAAAAAACAGTTTGACCTCAGCGCCGCGGCGCTGCACATTTTAGCGATGGCCTTCATGCTGCTCGACCACCTGTGGGCGACGCTTTTTCTTTCGCAGGAGTGGATGACCTGCGTGGGACGTCTCGCGTTCCCCATTTTTGCCTTCATGGCGGTGGAGGGCTACTTCCACACGCACAGTTTCAAAAAATACGCGCAGCGGATGCTGATTTTTGCGTTGCTGTCGGAAATTCCCTTTGACCTGATGTACGGCGGCACGTGGTTCTACCCTGTGCACCAGAATGTCATCTGGACGCTGCTCATCGGCCTTCTCGGCATTCGGGCGATGGAGGCCGTGCGGGAAAAGGGGAAGACATGGCTCTATCTTCTGACTTGCGTTGCGGTCACGGTGCTGGGCTTTGCGCTCGGCACGCTCGGCATGGTAGATTATTACGGCATGGGCGTTTTGACGGTGTTTGTGTTCTATTTCCTCCGCGGCAGAGAGTGGTGGAAGCTGCTCGGGCAGATCGCGGCGCTCTATTGGATCAATGTGTCGCTCATCGGAGGACAGATTTTCCCGATCGAGCTTTTCGGACTGGAGTTTGAGGTCTGCGAGCAGGGGCTTGCACTGCTCTCGCTCGTGCCCATCTGGCTCTACCGTGGGCGGCAGGGCCACCACAGCAAGGCGTTTCAGTATGCCTGCTACGCGTTTTATCCGGTACATATGCTCATCCTCGGCCTTATCCAGCTGTCCCTGTAACAGAATACGAAAAAAGCGCTGCCGAAAGGCGGCGCTTTTTCGCGCCCTTTTTTGAAACGTTCACAATTTGTTTATTGACTTTGCAAAGGAAACAACTATAATGATGACGTTCTAAAATTAGAAGATTATCATTGGATGACGATGAATGATCGCGTCGCCGTCCGAGGGTAACGGAAAGGAGCCGACATGATACCGAAAGGGCCCGTACCGGGAAGAACGATCTTCAGCCACGCCAACAAGATGACACAGGCATATCACATTATGTTAACTCCGCTGTGCAAGGAGACCGGCCTGCCGCCGTTAGCGATGGATATTCTGCTCTTTCTCGCCAACAATCCCGAGCACAACACGGCGAAGGACATTTGCCGCATGCGCGGGCACAAACCGGGTATCGTCTCCGTGCACGTGGAAAGACTGGTGAATGACGGCCTTCTTGAGCGGCGGGAGATGCCGGGCGACCGGCGGCAGACGCGGCTTATCTGCACCGAACAGGCGCAAGCGCTCATTGAGCGCGGACGGCAGGTGCAGTGGCAGTTCGGAAGACGTCTGCTCGAGGGCATCCCGGAGGAGGATCTGGCGACGATGCGCCGCTGCCTTGAAAGAATGGATGGCAATCTGAACGGCATCTGCAAGGAAAAGCGCTGAGGGCCCAAAGAAGAAATCAGGAGAAACAACAATGATCAAACTACTCAAAAACATGCGCCGTAAAGAGGTGCTCATGGTGCTGCTGTGCACCGTGCTTGTGGCGGTGCAGGTCTACTTTGACCTGCGGCTGCCGGATTACATGACCGATCTGACGACGCTCATCAAAACGTCGGGGGCGACGGCGGATATCCTGTCCGTCGGCGTGAAAATGCTTGGCTGCACGCTCGCAAGCGCCGTGCTGGCCGTGGGCTGCGGGTATCTCGCGGCCAAGGCGGCGTCGGGCTTCAGCTTCACGGTGCGCGAAAAGCTCTTCCGCCACGTGATGGACATCGGCAGCGAGGAGATGCAGGACTTTTCCGTCGCCAGCCTCATCACGAGAACGACGAACGACATCACGCAAATTCAGATGATCGTGGCGATGGGCCTGCAGATGATGATCAAATCGCCGATCATGGCCGTGTGGGCCATCATCAAAATTCTCGGCAAGAGCTGGGAGCTCTCCGCCGTGACAGCGGCATTCGTCGTGGTCATCTGCGTGACGGTGATAACGGTGATGAGCATCTGCATCCCGCGTTTCCGCATCGTGCAGAAGCTGACCGACCAGATCAACCGTGTGGCGCGCGAAAACCTGACGGGCATCAACGTGGTGCACGCGTTCAACGCCGAGCAGTACCAGAACGACAAGTTCAACAAGCCGAGCCTTGACATGATGAACGTGCAGGTGAAGAACCAGAAGCTCTTCGCCCTCGTCCAGCCGACGATGACGCTCGGCATGAACGGCCTGGCGCTCACGATCTACTGGCTGGGTGCGGCGCTCGTCAACAACATCGCGCTGACCGATTCCGCAGCGCGCCTCACGATGTTCAGCGACGTGCTGGTGTTCAGCACGTATGCAACCTACGTGGTGATGTCTTTTATGATGCTCGTGATGATCTTCATGCTGCTGCCGCAGGCGCAGGTCTCGGCCGAGCGTATCAACGAGGTGCTCGAGCGCAAGGCGAATATCCGCGAGGGCAGCGTGAGCGAATGCAAAGAGCACGGCACAGTGGAGTTCAAAAACGTTTCGTTCCGCTATCCGCACGCATCGGAGGATGAGCTTTCGGACATCAGCTTCCGTGTGAACAGGGGCGAGACGCTTGCCGTCATCGGCGCGACGGGCAGCGGCAAGACGACACTTGTGAGCCTGATCCCGCGCTTTTACGATGCGACGGAGGGCGAGGTGCTTGTCGACGGCGTGAACGTCAGGGACTACACGTTCGATGCCCTCTACAACAAGCTCGGCTACGTGACGCAGAAGGCGGTGCTCTTCGCCGGCAGCATCCGCGACAATGTCTACTTTGGCGAGAGCGAAGCGCCGGCGGACGATGAGGGCCTTGCGCAGGCCGTCGAGCTTTCGCAGGCGAAGGAGTTTGTCGACAAGCTCCCCGACGGCACGCAGCACCATGTGGCGCAGATGGGCCGCAACATGTCCGGCGGCCAGAAGCAGCGCCTTTCCATCGCCCGCGCGCTGGCGAGAAAACCGGAGATCCTTGTCTTCGACGATTCGTTCTCCGCTCTGGACTACCGCACGGATGCGAAGCTGCGCGAGGGGCTATCCAAGCAGCTGCACGACACGACGAAGATCATCGTCGCGCAGCGCATCAGCACCATCCGCCACGCGGACAAGATCATCGTGCTCGACCGCGGCGAGGCCGTGGGCATCGGCACGCACGAAGAGCTGATGCGGAATTGTGACGTTTACCGCGAGATCGCGACCTCCCAGCTCAGCGCCGCGGAGCTCGCGTAAAGGGGGCGAGAGAAGATGAAAAAGAAAAACAGCAATCCCGTCGGCGCGCTCAAGCGCACGGGTGTCTATATGAAATCGAGCCTTGGCGTCATCGCTCTTGCGCTCGTGCTGGCGGCGCTGAGCGCCGTGATGACGATCATCGGCCCCGACAAGATCGGCAAAATGGCGACCATCATGTCCGACGGCCTGTTCACCGGTATCGACCTCGCCGCCATTGCGAAGATCGGCGTGTTCCTTGCCATTATTTACTGCCTGAGCGCGCTGTTTGGCTTCATCCAACACTATATCATGGCGGTCGTGACGCTGAAAATGTCCTACCGCATGAGAGGTGAGCTCTCGGAAAAGATCAACCGCGTGCCGCAGAAGTATTTCAACACCACCTCGCAGGGCGACATTTTGAGCCGCATCACAAACGATGTGTCAACGCTCCAGCAGGGACTTACCAACAGCCTGCCGACCATCATCAGCGCCGCGACACAGTTTGTCGGCTGCCTTATTATGATGTTCGTGACCGAATGGCGCATGGCGCTCGTCGCACTGTGCATCACGCTCCTTGGCATGGTGCTGATCGTCGCCATCATGTCGAAGTCGCAGCGCTACTTCACCGCGCGGCAGAAGAGCCTCGGCGAGCTCAACGGCTATGTCGAGGAGATGTACTCCGGCCACGAGGTCGTGCGTATCAGCCGCGCAGTCGATAAGGTCCTCGACCACTTCGACGGCCTGAACGCGGCGGTCTATGACGCAAACTGGCGCTCGCAGTTCCTCTCCGGTGTGATGCAGCCGCTCATGAACGTGATCGGCAACCTCTCGTATGTTGCCGTGTGCGTGTTCGGCTCGGTGCTGGCCATCAATGGCACGATCGAATTCGGCGTCATCGTCTCGTTCATCCTGTATGTGCGCCTCTTCACCACGCCGCTGACGCAGATCGCGCAGGGTATGACGAATTTGCAGACGGCCTCCGCCTCCGCGCATCGTATTTTCGACTTCCTCGAAAGTGAAGAGCTCGGCGACGAGAGCGACAAGACCGAGAAGCTCGACGCCGTGCGCGGCGCGGTGACGTTCGACCACGTGCGCTTCAGCTACCCTGATTCGCCCGACAAGATCATCATCAAGGATTTCTCCGCTGAGGTCCATCCGGGCCAGAAGGTCGCCATCGTCGGCCCCACCGGCGCGGGCAAGACCACGATGGTGAACCTCCTGATGCGATTTTTCGAGGTCAACAGCGGCCGCATTACGATCGACGGCGTGGCGACGACCGACCTGCGCCGCGAGGATGTGCACGAGCTCTTTGGTATGGTCCTGCAGGACACGTGGCTCTTTGAGGGCACGATCCGCGAGAACCTGGTCTATAACATGGAGGGTATCACGGACGAGCAGCTCGAAACGGTCTGCAAGGCCTGCGGCCTCGACAAATTTGTCCACTCGCTGCCACAGGGCTTTGACACCATGCATAGCGAGAGCACGACCATCTCGGCGGGACAGAAGCAGCTTTTGACCATCGCCCGCGCGATGCTCCAGAATGCGCCGATGCTGATCCTCGACGAGGCAACGTCCTCGGTCGATACGCGCACGGAACTTCTCATTCAGCGCGCGATGGACGAGCTGACGAAGGGCCGGACGAGCTTTGTCATCGCCCACCGCCTGTCGACCATCAAGAACGCCGACCTCATCCTCGTGATGCGCGACGGCGACGTCATCGAGAGCGGCACGCACGAGCAGCTGATGGAGCAAAACGGCTTCTACGCCGAGCTCTACAACAGCCAGTTCGCACAGGCGTCGTAAAGAAAAACCAGCGCAGGTGAGCCTGCGCTGGTTTATATTTTCTGCGGAAGAAGTTAAAAGAAAGTTTATTGCCGAACTGGAAAACGGTGGTATAATAAGGAACATTCAAGGGCTGACAAAGCCCGCACCGCGAAAGGAAGCGGAAACATATGAATTGGTTTCAGGAATTGCTGTCGAATCCCTTTTTGCTCATCGGTCTCTCGTCGTGGTTCTGGGCGCAGCTCATCAAGACGATCATCCATGCCATTGTGACGAAGAGCATCGACTTTACGCGCCTGATCGGCGACGGCGGGATGCCGAGCGGCCATTCGGCCACGGTCTCGTCGCTCGCGACCGCGGCGGCGCTCGTCTACGGGCTCGGTTCGTTTGAATTCGCGATGGCGTTTATCTTCGCCATCGTCGTCTGCAAGGACGCGATGGGCGTCCGGCTCGAAACGGGGCGTCAGGCCGTTATCATCAACGACATCGTCGAGGCCTTCAACTCGCTCGCGTCGGAAAAGCTTCCGGAGGCGAAGCTCAAGGAGTTCGTCGGCCACACGCCGCTGCAGGTCATCGCCGGTATTCTGCTCGGCGTGGCGAACACATTTATCATGTACTACTGCGTACTGTGAGGGAAAGGACATGACGCTTTTTATTAACTGCTGCCCGCGCGGAGAATCGCGCACGGAAAAACTGGCCCGCGCGCTGCTTAAAGCGCTCGGCGAATACGAGGAGCTGCGCCTTTATGACGAGCCGCTGCACCCGCTGGGGCGCGCGGACATCGCAAAGCGCGACGCGCTGCTCGCGGAAAAGAAGTATGACGATGAAATGTTCCGTTACGCCCGTCAGTTCGCCGCGGCGGACAGAATTGTCATCGCTGCGCCGCTGTGGGACCTGTCGTTTCCCGCGCAGCTCAAGGTGTATTTGGAGAATATCTATGTCACGGGCATCGTGACGAAGTACAGCGAGGCGGGCAAGCCCGTCGGCCTGTGCCGCGCAAGCGAGCTCTACTATGTCACGACCAGCGGCGGACCGTTTGACGGCCGCTTTGGCTACGACTACTGGAAGACCATCGCGCAGGACTGCTTCGGCATTCCGACCGTCAAGCTCCTGGAAGCCGAAAACCTCGACATCGCGGGCGCAGACGCGGAAAAGATCGTCGACGATGCCATCAAGGCCTACGGCCCTGCGTAAAATCAAACTTGTATAGCAAAAAAGCTCCGTGCCTTGGCACGGAGCTTTTTTATCGGGAAAAATCAGTTGGCGCTGCTCTGCTCGCTTTCGGGCAGGAGGTTCGTCATGCTCTTGAGGCCGATGGCGAGTGTGGACATGTTGTGCAGCAGCGCCGAGGTCGTCGGCGGCAGGATACCAAGCACGCCAAGCACGATGAGCGAGAAGTTGAAGCTCACGATGAAGCGGTAGTTGCGGTGGATGCGGGCCATAAGCTCCTGACTGAGAGAGCGCAGCGTGACGAGCGCGAACAGATCCTCGGACGAGATGGTGATGTCCGCGATCTCGCGCGCGATGGCGGCGCCGGTCGAAATGGCAATGCCGGCATCGGCCTCGGACAGGGCGGGGGAGTCGTTCACGCCGTCGCCGATCAGCACACCTACCAGTTTTTCGCCCGTGGCGTCGGCAAGCATGCGGCCGGGGTTGAGCAGTTCAAGCCCGACGTTTTTGAGCTTTCCGTCCTTTGTTTCCAGATAAACCCAGATATTTTTGTATTCGTTCAACTCTTTCATCGCTGTCACCTCAAGAAATCAGATGCTTGTCCGTCAGAAGCCCGACCAGTTCCGCAGCGGCTTCCTCCGCGCTCTTATCGGCGATTTTCACGCCATGCTTGGTACGGTCGGGAACAAAGGACTTATTGACCTTGGTGGGCGAACCCTTGAGGCCCACACGCTCCATATCCATCTCCGCGACATCGGCGCAGTGCAGCTCTTCGATCACAGCGCGATTGGCTGCCATGCGGCTGCGCAGCGTTGCCATGCGCGGCTCGTGTTCGGTCTTGTTTACCGTGATGATGGCGGGCATCGTGATGCCGATAACCTCCCAGCCATCCTCGGTTTCACGGCGGACCTGCAGCTCCGTCCTTGATGTCGGCAGCCACCGCGTAGGTGACCTGAGGGATACCAAGGTGCTGTCCCATCTCAGGGCCGACCTGACCGGTATCTCCGTCGATCGCCTGTTTGCCGCAGAAGATCACATCGAACGGGCCGAGCTTTCTTGCCACACAGCTGAGGATATAGCTGGTAGCGAGCGTATCTGAACCGCCGACAGCACGGTCGGTCATCAGGTATGCCCTGTCTGCGCCCTTGGACAGG
>ERZ831979.3005-NODE-3005-length-10220-cov-2.236990_pt1 | contig 10220 bp, 10 predicted proteins | sample MGYA00519952_ERZ831979 | MGnify/ENA primary metagenome ERZ831979 (study PRJEB31850, sample SAMEA3708723) | human gut metagenome | biome: human gut; feature: human-associated habitat; material: faeces | place: China | collected 2014 ...
ATACGTTTCCCATGACCGCCCGGAACCCAATCCGGCCATTACCTTCGAGAACCTATACCTCAAGCCGCTCGTGGCCCGCATACAAGCGAATGGAGGTAAGGTCTATCCCGGTAGCGATCGTCCTTTCTACCTGATGGTGGATTGCAAGGCACAAGGCGAAGAGATGTACAAGCTATTAAAGAAACAGATGGAACCTTACAAGGAATATTTCTGTTCCGTCGATAACGGCGAATATAAAGAAGGTGCCGTCCTCTTCTTCCTTTCCGGCGACCGTCCGAAGAACAGCCTGCCGAAAGAGAACAGCCGCTTCACCTTCCTCGACGGACAAATAAAGGATCTGGGACAGGGCATCCCTGCTTCCCTCGCTCCGGTCATAAGCGATAATTACTCCGATTTCTTCACTTGGAAAGGTGAAGGCGAGATGCCCGCCGACCAACTACAGAAGATGCGTGAGATCATCCGGAAAGTCCACGATGAGGGAAAACTATTCCGTTGGTGGGGCGCCCCGGATACCGAGCAGTTCAAACGCTTCTTCATCAAGGAAGGCGTAGACTTGGTAGGTGCCGACGATCTGAATGGGTTATACAACGTATTGAACAAGCGTTAAACGAGAAAATTACAATAGGCATTATAAGGTTGTTACAATGGGCATTCTAGCATCCTTACAACAGGCATCGTAACAGCCTTATAATGCCCATCATAGTTTTAACATATCACAACCGCTTTTATTCCAACCAAGGCTGCGGATTCAGCTTCGTCTTTTCCTTCCACAATTGGAAATGGAGGATCGTGGAATTACCGTCCTCCGGATCCGAATAGATCCTTCCGATCGCTTGACGGGTAGAGACCCGGTCGCCCGCTTTTACATATACCTGACTCAAATTGCTATAAACCGTCAAGTAGTTACCATGACGAACGATTACGGAATTATTATACCCCGGCACCACGAACACACGCGTTACCTCCCCATTGAATACCGCACGGGCATCCGCCCCGGGTGAGGTCTGGATATCGATACCACTATTACTGGTACGAACATATTTCAACTCCTGATGCTGTTGCTCGCCGAATGTAGCGACGATCGTATGTCTTCCGGCCACCGGATACGGCAAACGTCCCCGGTTATTGGCGAAGTTATCGGACAATTGCTTCTCCGCCTTTGTCATCGCATAGCCCCCTTTCGTATCCGCCACACGTTCCTCACGGATCGGCTCTTTTTTACTTTCCGGTACGGGTTTACCCTTAGCGGCAGCTTGTTCACGGGCACGACGCTCACGTTCCGCACGTTCACGGGCGGCTTTCGCCTCGGCCTCGGCACGGGCGATCTCCTCGGCGATCTGCTTCTCTATCTGTCGGTTTAAAGCCTCGGCTTGACGACGCTTCTTTTGGAGATCCGCCTTCAAATCCTTTTGTCTCTTATTCAATAGCTGGACTTCCTCTTTCTGAGAAGCTTCCTCACTTTCTAGCTTCTTACTCTCTTCTTGACGAGTTCCTAAAAGGGTACGCTTCTCGGCACGGGTCTTCTCCATCTCAGCTTGCTTGCGGCTGATCTCGGCCTGCTTTTCAACGATGTCATTCGCTTGCCGCTTCTGCCAATCCGCATATTCCCGTAAATACCGCATACGCCGCATGGATTGAGAGAAACTCTCGGCGGATAGGATAAACAACAATTTATCTTGCGAGCTATGGCGTTTATAAAGCCCTCGCATCGATTTACCGTAATTCGTCTGCTTATCGCCCAGTTCCCGTTTTAAGGTGCGCAACTGGCCTTGGATATTCAAGATATCTTTCTCGATCTCATCCAGCTCTTGATTCAATAAACTGATGACTTTCTTACGCGAAAGAATTTGTTTGGAAAGTAGATTCAAACGGTTCAGGGAAGTTTTAGCAGTCTGGGCCGTCTCTTGCAATAATTTATTCGTCGGCCAACGCCTCCTTGCGCTGCTGCTCCAACTGACGGACAGCGGCGGATTTCTGACCGTAAACCACGGTAGATAAAGACAATGCCAATAGAACGATCCAGACGTACCTCATGATAGATTATTGATTCAGATTCGTAATCGTTTTCAATACTTGCGCAAAGGTAATACGCTTATATTTAGAAGGAACTGAGAAATCCAACTTGAGCGGCTCGTCCAGTTGGATACGGGAGTAATGGATCTTCACCCCACCCTCGGGATTCCCGTTCTTCAACACCTGCACATCCATCAACATCGGGAACGGCTGCCGATCCACCAAGCGAAAATCCTCGTACAGCCATTGCAAGGCATAACGATCGGAAGGGTCCGCTACATAGGTAGAGAGAAGTTTCTCCTCGCCGTCCGCCTTAAAGGTATAGAATAGCCCCATGGCATCCTTTGTCTTGATCTCGGCTACCGGGCCTTCTTGATTCAGCTTAAAACGATTATAATGCTTACGGGAAACGCCCTGCTCCCCCGGGATAAACAGATGATTCGTGAAAAGAGCCTGCAAATTGTAGAAGTTGAACTCGATCGGAGTCTGTCCTTGCAAATTGGAATAATTCTCGATCATATAGCGTTTATTCATGCGGTCTACCACCTTGATCGTATCCCGGCTCAACTCGATACGGAAGATCTCGATCCCGAGAAATGGCTGTACCGACAGTTGGAAAGCGCTATCCTTGACCATCTTCATATCCACCCGAGAGCTCATTTGCTTACCGGGGATATCCAGATCCACGTTCAGCCGAGCCGTCAAGGTACGGAACTGGAAGGATTGATCCTCCACCGACTGGAAGAACTCATTATGAGCCTTCACGCTAGCGGATTCCACCGTCCCGACTTTCTTGGACGATTTACAGCCTGTCAACATCGAAAGTAAAAGACCTCCACATAACAGGAAGGTCAAGAAATAGTCTCTTTTCATTTCGCGTTCTCGTCTTCTATATATTGTTGCTCGGCGATCTTACGGTTCAAGATCTCGGAATCCTTCCCCATCTCTTTCGCCTTTTTCCATTGCTCCACCGCTTTTTCCTTATCACCGTTCATGAAAAGGATGTCCCCATAATGATCCACGAGTTCGGCGCTCTTTGTCTTATCTTTCTCCAAAGCGCTCTCGATATAGATTTTCGCCAAGGTATAGTTCCCTTGTACGAAGAAGATCCAAGCGTAGGTATCCAGATACGTGGCGTTGTCCGGTTCCAGCTTGATACATTGGGCGCTCATACGTTCCGCCTTTTTCAAGTCTTTCTTCTCCAAAGAAAGGAAGTAACTGTAGTTGTTCAGTACGACCACGTTCTTGTCATTATACTTCAACGCCTCATCGTACGCTTTATACGCTTGATCCAATTGCCCCATCTGGTAATAAATATCACCGATCTGGCCGTAGAAATCCGATTTCAGCGGCAGGTTCTCCTTCGGAATGATATTCAAGCCCGCATAATAGGTATTCAAGGCTTCTTGATATTTCTGTTGTTGGTAGTAAGCGATACCCAGATAGAAGTAATATTCCGGCGACTCGGGGAAAAGCTCCATACAAGCCGTACAGATACGGATGACCTCCGGGATATCCTCCCCTTTCAAAGCCAGATTCAGCAATTGCTGCCAAGCCCCGGCGTTACTCGGTTCCATCTCGGTTACCAACTGGAACTGGAATTTCGCCTCCTCTGTCTTTCCTTGGGCCATCAAGAGACCGCCATACATCAGCTTTAAGTCAATATCCTCCGGATGTTGCTCCAAAAGAGTTTGGAATAAATGGTTCGCGTTCTCGGTTCCCTGCTTCGTTTGTTGCAGTTTCAAGATATACCGGGAAAGGATGTTCACTTTCGTCTCCACGTCCAGCTTCTCGTTTACCAAAGCGCTACGGATTTGTTGCTCGGCGGCCTCCTTATCCCCTTTCGCCTCGTAGTAATTGGCCATAGAGACGATATAATAAGGGTCGGTCGGATCAATCTCATTCGCTTTTTGATAGCAAGCCAAAGCCTTGTCCATCTCCCCGTTTTCCAAATGAAGATCGCCCAATACGATCTGGTAACGGGCCTCCATAGGATATTTAGCCGCTAGCTTCTCGATCTCCTTGAAAGCCTCTTCCGGTTTCTCCAACTGGACGTACAGTTTGTATTTCTGCATGGAGATCGCCTCGTTCATACCCATAACCGACTCCAACGCATCATAAGCCTCGATCGCCTTCCCGATCTGGCCAGATAATAATTCAGCTCCTCCTTCTCCGGATAATCACGAACCAATTCCTCGTACTCCTCGGCGGCTTCGCCATACATACCCAGATTCCGGGTGATAGACGCCAATGCCATTTTATACGTGAAATTATCCTTGCTGTTGGCCACGGCTCTTTTCAACATCTCGACCGCTTTCTCCGGACGGTTCAGCTGCACATAAAAAGAAGAAAGCTCATACAAGACCGGAGCCGCCGTAGAGTCAATCGCCAAACAATGGTTGAAGGCATCATAAGCGGCGTCGAATTTCCCGGCGTTCTTCAAGTTCAAGCCCTCATAAAAGAAGTAATCGAACTTACGTTGATCCTTCTCCGTTTCTGTAGCACCAGCCGGGAGCACAGCGACCAACGAGAGGAAAGAGATGAGATATATCAGTTGCTTAAACATCCTATTATTCTTGTTAACCTTATTATTCTTATTCTTTTCCGGTATGACCGAATCCCCCAGCTCCCCGCTCGGTATCATCCAACGTCTCCACGGGCTCCCAATCCACATGGCTATGAGCGGCTATAACCATTTGGCAGATACGCTCACCATCATTCACCGTAAAAGGCTCGGAAGATAGATTCACGAGAATGATACCGATCTCCCCCCGATAATCGGCGTCGATCGTACCCGGCGTATTCAGCAGGGTTATCCCATGCTTTAAAGCCAGCCCGCTACGAGGACGCATCTGGGCCTCATAGCCTTCCGGCAGCGAGATATAAAGTCCGGTCGGGATTAATTTACGTTCCAACGGTTTCAACACAACCGATTCCGACAAATTCGCCCGGATATCCATCCCGGCAGATAAAGGAGTCGCATAACCCGGCAGCGGGTGATGCGATTTATTGATAATTCTTACTTTCATACTTGCAAAGATAAACAAATTGTCAATAGTCAATCAATTAACCCAATCCCCGTTCTCTTTTATTAACTGAACTAAACGTTCTACAGCGTCTTCCTCGGGGATATTCTTGAGGACACATTCCTTACCTTTATACAGGCTGATTTGTCCACGTCCGGCACCCACATAACCATAGTCGGCATCGGCCATCTCGCCGGGACCATTCACGATACAGCCCATGATACCGATCTTCAAGCCTTTTAAATGGGAAGTAGCCTCCTTGATACGGGCGATCGTTGTTTGCAGGTCGTACAAGGTACGTCCGCAACTCGGACAAGAGATATATTCCGTCTTACTGATACGGGTTCTTGTAGCCTGCAAGATCCCGAACATACAGCGATCCGAGACAACCGCCTCGCATCCCTCATTGTGCAGCATCAAGCCATCCCCGAAACCATCCAGCAAAAGCGTTCCGAAATCGGCGGCGGATTTCAGTTGCAACAACTCCACATCCGTCTCCCGGAAATCACGATGCAAGACAACCGGCACGTCACAACCCGCCATCAGCAATTTATGCATAGCCGCACGTTGCGAGCCAACCCCATTCCGATGATGTGTACTTAATAAGACCACCACGGTCTTATCCGCTTTCAAGATCTCCAACATACGATCCGTAAGATCCATATACGTCAGACGGATAAACTTAAGCGGACAATCGTAATCCTTTAACTCCTCCGCCTCCGAGGCGATGAAGCAAGGAAAAGCATTCGGACGCTCTTTCCAAAAATGAGCGTCTACCAATAAACGGAAATTATCCGGCAAATTATCCGGATCTTCCTTCCCTATATATATATAGTCCGGCAAGGACAAATAATCAAACTCAAAATCCCCGCTACTACGATCGGAGATCACGACTGGCGAGAAAGTACCTCCGATACCTTCCACCACACGGCTTATACGACGGCTTGTCGCCACCGTATCGAAACCGGGAGCCATCGAAGCCTCGATAGGACGATGATTTTCCCGTTCCCTAATATAATCCACCAATTTACGCGCTACCGGCATTTCCGCCTCGGGGTCCTCACTCAAGGAAACCCGGATCGTATCACCGATACCGTCACATAGAAGCGTACCGATTCCAACAGCGCTCTTGATACGCCCGTCCTCACCGTCACCCGCCTCCGTTACCCCAAGGTGCAAGGGGTAATGCATATTCTCGGCCTCCATCGTACGAACCAACAACCGCACGGTCCTTACCATGACAACGGTATTGGAAGCCTTAATCGAAATAACCACATCCGGGAAATTCTCCTCCCGGCAAATGCGAAGAAACTCCATACAAGACTCTACCATGCCTTCGGGCGTATCACCATAACGGCTCATGATACGATCGGAGAGCGAGCCATGATTCACACCGATACGAATAGCGGTGCCATGTGCCTTACAAATATTCAAGAAAGGGACGAACCGCTCGCGGATCTTCTCGATCTCGGCGGCATATTCCTCATCCGTATATTCAAGATGGCTGAATGTCTTTACCTTATCTACATAGTTTCCCGGATTGATACGTACCTTTTCCACCTCACCGGCGGCGGCATCAGCCGCTCTAGGATTAAAATGGATATCAGCGACCAAAGGAGTCGTATACCCTTGTTCATTCAATTGTTTACGAATCTCGCCCAAGTTTCGGGCTTCCCGTTCCCCCTGTGCCGTAAAACGCACATACTCAGCTCCCGCCTCGATCATACGGATCGCTTGAGCTACCGCCGCCTCCGTATCCATCGTTGATACATTAGCCATGGATTGAATACGGATAGGATTCTCACCTCCCATGGGTGTGTCACCGATTTGGGCAACGGATGATTTACGGCGGTTGTAATTAAAGTAAGCCATTGTTCATTGAAAATTGAGAATTGAAAATTGAGAATGAGTGTTGAGAACTGAAAACCTAAAGAGAGACTTTCTCCTTAATTTTCAATTCTCAACTTTCAACTTTCAATTAATTAGTTTTGTATTTAAAAGAAACCTTAGCCAACTCCTCGTTAGCCTTCACGATTTTCTTCTTCAAATCCTCCTTATAAGCGGATAGCTTCTCCTGAAGTTGCTCGTCGCCGACGGCAAGCATCTGCACCGCAAGGATACCAGCGTTCAAAGCGCCATTGATGCCGACAGTAGCCACAGGGATTCCCGGAGGCATCTGTACGATAGCCAACAAGGCATCCATACCGTCCAGCGTAGAGTTAATAGGCACGCCGATCACGGGAACCGTCGTCATGGAAGCGATCACACCGCAAAGATGAGCGGCCATTCCGGCAGCGGCGATGATAACCTTGATTCCACGTCCTTTAGCTCCTTTGGCGAAAGCCTCCACCTCAGCGGGAGTACGGTGTGCGGATAGAGCATGCATCTCGAACGGGATCTCCATCTCATCCAAGAACTTAGCCGCCTTCTCCATAACGGGTAGATCCGAGGTACTACCCATGATAATACTTACAACAGGTGTCATTCTTATTTAGCGATTAATTTTTGATAGTCTTCAGCGGATAATAGTTCCTCCAACTCAGAAGCGTCCGTAAGAGAAATCTTGATTAACCAACCTTTACCATAAGCGTCTTCATTAACCAATTCAGGAGCGTCTTCCAATTCAGCGTTTACTTCCAAAACCTCTCCGCTAACCGGCATGAAAAGATCGGAAACAGTCTTAACAGCTTCAATCGTACCGAACACCTCTTCTTGAGCGACGGTCTCCCCCTCTGTCGTAATGTCTACATAAACGATCTCACCTAGCTCGCCTTGAGCGTAATCAGTAATACCAACATAAGCTACGTCACCTTCTACACGAATCCACTCATGGTCTTTTGTGTACTTTAAATCTGCAGGAAAATTCATAATTTTAGTGTTTTTATTAGATGAATAAATAGATATAACTCATTAATGAGGCTACAAAGGTACATATAAATCCCAGACAAAACCCCGCATATACCTGCATTGGTGTATGCCTTTTTAAAAAGATACGCGAGGTACCTAATAAACCGGCCACGATCAACACGACTATAAAAGCCCAGTAGGGATTTATCATATGGATACGCGCCACTCCCATAACACCGCCCAGTAACCCGCCGATACCAATGGCATGCGCGCTAATCTTCCAAGCAAAATTGATGCATAAGGCGATTACCAAGGCTACGCAAGCCCCGATCAGCATCGCTAACAACCAAAACGGCATCAGCATCTTATACAGGAAAAAGATACATACCAAGATGGAAGTGATAAAAATCAGATAAGGAACCACCCGCTCCTTCCGGTCGGAAAGCTCTATATCGCCGGCCGCGCCATTTTTCACCAATAAGAAGATGAAAAGCCCGGGAACTATCGCTGTCGAAATAAAGGTACCTCCGGCAATCAGCAGCTTCACAGGTAACGGGTAAATGGCGAGAAATGTAAACATCAACGCCAACACGATCCCATAGGTCACCATAAGCAACGGATGGAACACGAAGGATATTATATTCGAGAATAGTTTCATACGCTTTTATATTTCTTTTCTCAGACGAGCTACCGGAATCCCCAGTTGCTCCCTGTATTTCGCTACCGTACGCCGGGCGATGACATACCCTTTTTCTTTCAGGATCGTAGCCAACTCCTCATCGGTCAACGGTTTTCGTTTGTCTTCGGCATCTACATGTTCTTTCATGATCTTTTTCACCTCACGGGTCGAGATCTCCTCGCCGGTATCGGTCTGCATAGACTCGGAGAAAAAGTATTTCAACGGATAAATACCGAAATTCGTTTGCACATATTTACTGTTACTTACCCGGGAAATAGTGGAGATATCATATCCCGCACGCTCCGCTACGTCTTTCAAGATCATGGGATGGAGGGTAGCCTCATCGCCTGTCAGGAAAAAGTCCCGTTGTAAATAGATAATCGCCTCCATGGTACGCTGCAAGGTCTCATTACGTTGCTTGATAGCGTCGATGAACCACTGGGCGGAATCCAACTTTTGTTTCACGAACTGTACGGCATCCCGCCTCTCAGCGGTTTGGTTCGCCTTATTCGCCGTATAATCCTGAAACATCTCGGCATACTCCCGGTTGATACGCATATCCGGTACCCCCCGGTTATTCATGCTCAAGATAAGCTCTCCATTATGCGCTTCCACCACGAAATCCGGGATGATCTGGCTCATCGCCACTTCCATAGAACCACCCCAACTACTTCCGGGTTTCGGATTTAACATAGTAATCTCGTGAATGACCTTCTTTAACGTTTCCTCATCGATATCGAGACCTCGTAAGATCTTATCGTAATGTTTGCGGGTGAACTCCTCGAAATATTCGGTCAAAACACGAATCGCCAAATTTGTAACCGGAGTATTCTCCTTCTTATCCAGCTGGATCAACAGACATTCTTTCAAGTCACGGGCACCTACCCCGGCAGGCTCAAAATCTTGGATGATATTCAAGATAGACTCGATCTCCTTCTCATCTACCTCTTGTCCGGCTTGGAAGATCAAATCGTCTGCTATCGCCGAAAGGTCCCGTCTCAAATAACCGTCATCATCGATATTTCCAATGATATACTCCGCTATTTTCATTTGCTTATCCGGTAAATCCCTTAACCCGAGCTGCTGTAACAGAAACTCATTCAAGGATTGGCTTACGGAGAAGGGGACATCCTCTTTCCGTTCCGCACGCTCGGTCATTTCCCGTAGCTTATAATCAGGTATATCGTCTTCCGTTAAATAATCTCCCAAAGAAAGGTCGGTCTCAGTATCAACAGAAGGGATCTCTTCTCCCCCCTCCTCGCTTTCAGTTCGTTCAAAATCATCAACAGGCTCTTTTCCTTCCTCCAAGGCTGGGTTATCTTCCAGCTCATGCTTCACACGTTCTTCCAACTCGATCGCGGGAAGCTCCAGAAGCCGTATCAACTGTATCTGCTGAGGGGATAGCTTTTGCTGTAACTTTTGTTGTAACTGTTGCTTTAACATAATCTAAATCATTGCACTGTAAGGGTAGGACAATCACCCGCCCTCTTATTTATCAACATGCAAATATAAGTTTTTAGTTTTAACAGTACAGCTATTAAACTATAATAGTTCTAAACAAGGTGCATGATGGACCCTAGCGACTTTAAAATCCTTCCTTCACGATCCGTTTGATCGGGAGAAAGAATCGTTCGATCAAGCGTAATTCTTCCGTT
>ERZ831979.3016-NODE-3016-length-10184-cov-5.977293_pt1 | contig 10184 bp, 10 predicted proteins | sample MGYA00519952_ERZ831979 | MGnify/ENA primary metagenome ERZ831979 (study PRJEB31850, sample SAMEA3708723) | human gut metagenome | biome: human gut; feature: human-associated habitat; material: faeces | place: China | collected 2014 ...
GCCCTACAATTTTTGAAGCCAACTTTTAGTCGACCCTATCTAATTGCGGATTACCCAAAAATTCCACTATCATACAATTTTACAGGTGTCATAAACAATGTGATTCCAAAAGCATTCACAATTCCAGCAATTGTCAACATGAAAAGATTCGTAATACAAGGTGTTGGGTCTTGTTTCATAAGCTCAGCACTCCTTTTTAGGGCTTCATTTTAACATACTCACACACCAAAATCATTTCAATTACTAATTTTTAAACAATATAAAAGAAGAAACTATTTTTTAGCCTTTTCTACTATTTTTTAATCAGATTCTACCACATAAGGGATTTCATTTTCATCACAAAACTTTTCACTCAAATAATGCGTAGGAATAGGATACGGATCATATTCAGGACTTATAACCTTCGCACTTAACTGTTTTTTCGCTGCATCCGTTAATTCTGATTTTTTAAATCCATAAAAAATAACCCTTTCCCTCCCTTGTGGTACTCCATAACAAGCAGCATTTAAAACCCTAGCTGGAACAACCAAATATCCACCATTACAAACCGAAGAAAAATCATTTTCTATTATTTCTTTTGCATCATTCAAATTAGTTAACCCCTTGACATTTTCGGCAATAAACATTTTGGGTTTTGTAATGGCAATGACTTCTCTCATCCACATATATAAATGTCCACGATTTTCAACTGTTGGTGCATTGATATCTGTTTTTTTACCATTATGACCTTTGTCTGTGTCAAACCCCATTCTTTTTCCCGAAACCGAGAAATCCTGACAAGGAAATCCACCGGTTACAATATCAATCCCTTCTGGAAAAATATTAATTTTATTTTCTTTTTGGAGTTTTACTAAATCAACAATACTATCCAAATAATATGATGAAGTCTCTAATCCTCTTTTTCCAAAATAATTACTCCACGCCGCTTTTGCCTCTGGCTTAATATCATTCGCAAACACTGTATGAAATTTATTTTTTGGAAGCCTTACCCAGCCATCTTTGCTTTTCTTAATTTTCCAATCTTTATGCATATGCATATTTACAGATTTTGCTAATACATCAAAGCCTCCCTCAAATCCCAAATCCATTCCGCCACAACCTGAAAAAAGTGACAAAACATTTAGCACTTTATTTTCTTCACTTTTGACACCAGACTTCATCCTTTCAGGTTTTTTTGCTCCGCATGGAATAAACCATACCCCACTTTGCTTTTTTGCCCCCTTGATCCTGTTTTCATTACATAATATTTGAATCCTTCTTGGTGAAACATTCCATCTTTCTGCTGTTTCTGCCACTGAAATATATTTTTCCATCTCGCTCATCCTTTCGTCTTTATTCTATTCGTTTATACGAACTTTTTCAAGAACTTTTTACTATTTTCCTTTTTTTGTAAACTTTTCCAAAAAAGACTTCTACCAGCCAAATGAATATAAAAAGACGCTGGACAAACAGGCTCAGGCAATGGTACATTATGTTTTGTGAGAATAGGATACTTTACAATTACATTCCACTAAATATCTGCTCTAATTTTACAAGGGAGGATTTTATGATCGCTTTAAAAATTGCCGAAGTCAAAGACTTTATGAATAAATTACTGTGCCAGGATGTGTTTGACCACTTTCTCATTCAGGAGGCTGTCATCACAACGAATGTATCCTGCCATATCGACGGCACGCTGCAAAAAGACTTCTACACCTTAGAAGAACTCGAAGAACAGAATCTCACCGGGCTTTCCTTTGTTCCGTATGGTCTTTTGCGCAGTTCCTGTTTCAACCTGATCAAAGGAAAGAAAACACCTTCCTATTTCAAGTTTTCCCTCCTGTTATCGCCGGAAAATCTCAAACGCACCCTCTCCCAGACCGGAAGTTCTTTCACGGAAAATGATATTTCCGCCGTGTTCTTAAATATCCGCTTCCAGAATGGAGAACTGACCGTGACCACGGGTATCTCCTACCGGATCTTCTCGACCGACAAAACGCTTGAGCACGAGTGGGACACACTCCTCAAACGCTTTCTGACGAAAAATCAGATTTCATTTGACGAATTGTAGCGTCTGGCTTCCCCCTCTCTCACGGCTTTCACTTGGTTTTCATTATGGAATAGATAAAAGGGTTTCTTATAAAACTTGCTCGAATTGCGGCTTTATCAGTGTTCACATTTTGACTTTTTTGATTGTTTATATTCATTCTGATGTTGTATAAATAAAGTTGACACCTTATTCTCAAGGAATTCATGTATAATAAAAGAGAATAAGGAGGAACTCTCAATGTCACGAACCCAACGTAAATACGACCAGGAATATAAGATCCAGGCTGTCAAACTTGCCAAAGAAATCGGCGGTGCTAAGGCAGCCAAAGAATTAGGTATCCCAGAAGGAACCATCCACACATGGCTGAAAGCAGTTAGAGCAGGCACATTGGATATTGGCGACGGTGCACATACTCCGGAAAGCGCGATGAGTCTTGCTGAGGAGCTTGCCATGCTCCGCAAACGCGTTAAAGATCAGGACAAAGAAATCCGGCGTCTGAAAGAGGAAAATGAATTTCTCGAGGAAGCAAGCGCTTTTTTCGCAGCCAGCCGTCGGAAGTCAGCAAGAACCAAAGAATGATGTTCATTGCCATAAAAACGAAAGACGGCGTGATTAAGGGAAAACTCTCATTCTATTGCCGGATGCTTGGCGTCAGCCGCCAGGGTTTCTACAAATATCTTGCTATTAAAGATCGCCCTTGGAAATATCAGGATCTTGCTGATGCCATGAGAGTGATCCATGCTGAGGATGAATGCAATGATACCTATGGACGTATTCGCATGTACCAAGCACTGCTCCTTAAGAATCCGACGGGAATCAAGATCCCCAGTGAACGAACCGTTTACAGGGTTATGGATGAAATAGGACTTGTCCATCGGCCAAAGCGCAAGCCAAATGGCATTAGCAAGGCTGATCGGGAAGCACGTAAGTCAGATGATCTTCTGAAGAGAGAGTTCAAGGCTGATAAGCCACTTGAAAAATGCGTAACTGATATCACAGAAATCAAGGCAAAAGATGGAAAACTGTATGTTTCAGCCATCTTCGACTGCTTTGATTCCAGCGTTCTGGGACTGGCAATGGAAACAAACATGAAGGCAACTCTGTGTGAGCATACACTGGATAATGCCTATCTGGCGCATCCTGATCTGCGAGGTGCCATTGTGCACTCCGACAGAGGAAGACAATATACCAGTGAAACCTACCGTCAGGCGCTTTCTAAATATGGCATTATACAAAGCATGAACAGTGATGGTGGCAGGTGCCACGATAATGCTCGATGTGAAAGCATGTGGGCCAGAATGAAAAGCGAGCTTCTCTATGACCGCTACAATACGGAAAGCCTGACCACGGATGAGCTGAGAGTTCTTATTTGGAGATATTTCATCAGTTACTGGAACAACAGGAGGATCTGCTCTGCCAACGGTGGGCTTCCTCCTATGATTAAGCGTCAGAGATACTACCAATCTCTGGGCCTGGCTGCATAGGAAATGATATCTTTGAGATAAATGTGTCAACCAATATTGACAATATCATTCAGAAATGGACAGTCCGCACAATGTGTCCGTCTGCGGCCACACTTCCTTCTTATCTGTATCGTGCGCAAGTTACATGCCGGAAAATCAGCAGATGAGCAGGTCAAAAATCACTCAGGCTTTCTTTGATTTTTGACCTGCAATAAAGGATGCTGATTCCGGCATTTACTTGCGCTAGATACAGATAAAGGAAGTGTGTCCCAGACGGACACATTGCGTGGACTGTCCATTGATGAATGTACATAAACTTAAAGTCAAAATGTGAACACTGATAAAGCACTCAATTCTCACAAAAGTTTTATAAGGAACCCTTTTATCCATTCCATAGCTTTACACTTTGACAAAAGCCGGGAGAGAGGGGAAAGCCAGACGCTACAATGCCACGGTAAATAAGATTGATTTTCCGTCCTCACTTTTGGCTGAGATTCTGCCCTTGTGTGCTTTCACGATCGCATACACGACGGAAAGTCCGATTCCAAAGCCCCCGGTCCTGGAATTGTGGGAAGCGTCCATACGGTAAAAACGTTCGAAAAGCATATCCAGCTTTCCTTTTTCGATCTGGTCTGTGGTATTCCACACGGTGATGATTTTGTTTTTTCCGGAAGTTTTTAGTGCGATGCGGATGATGCCCTGCTCTGAGGAATATTTCATTGCATTGTCCAAAAGCAGGGAGATCATCTGCCGGATATTTTTCTCATCGCCGATATATTCCACATGCTCTGCCACATTGATCTCAAATTGTTTTCCTTTTGTTTTTGCGACAGAGCGGAATCCCTCTGCGGTATCAAGCACTGCATCCGAAAGTGAAAATGACACTTTTTCCAGCTTTGTCCCTTCCTCGTCCATGCGGGAGAGAAACACCAGTTTTTCCGTGAGGGAAGTCAGTCTTGCAATCTGTTTTCTCGTACTCTGCGTCCACTCGTTTTCCCCCTCCATCATCTCTATGACTTCGGTGTTGGCATCGATGATCGTGAGCGGCGTTTTGATCTCATGGCTTGCGTCCGTGATAAAGCGTTTCTGTTTCTCATAGCTTTCTGACACCGGTTTTAACACTTTTCCGGAGAAAAAGTAGATCATGACAAACACGATAACAAGTCCGAGTGCTCCTGTTCCCACGCTCGTAAGAACATACGTTCTAATGGTAGAGATTTCCCGCTGGCAGTTTAAAAATACATACATCGTCGTGCCGTCACTGTCCGTTGCAAGATATTTATAATCAGCGAAAAAGCCTTTTTTCTTTCCTTTTTTCCACAGCTCCGCTGCGTATTCCTCCGCTGTCCCGGCTGAAATGGAAGCAATTTTTCCGGTATCCACAGACCCCACCGTACCGTCCGATGCGATCGTCACTGTAAAATACCGGATGTCAAACGGACTTTCCTGCGAAATTCCGTGTTTTTGGAGGTCATTCATTGCCGGTGGCTGATCTGACTTTGGTTCCAATTTTTTACCAGAATCTCCGGGTGTCATATCCGGGAAAGTGCCTCCGTTGTCAGCGATCAGGGAGAGTCTTGCATCCAGCGCCTGATTGGTACTGATATAGTTTGCAATATTGATCGTACCGACAATTGCGATCAGCACGATAGAAACAGACAGCATTGCAATTGCAATAAATTTTCTTCTTAATTTTTTAAGCATTGTCTTTCTCCAATGAATATCCAAGTCCTCTGGCCGCCCTGATCTTCACCCGACTTCCAATGGAGGTTAACTTTTTTCTCAAATAGGAAATATATACCCATACGACATTTTGTTCCGCTTCTGAATCATAGCCCCAGATTTTATCCATAAAAAGATCCGGGGAAATGACCTGTTCTGGATTAGACATGAGCATTTCAAGCATCTGGTATTCCTTGCCAGCAAGACGGATACCTTCTGGATTCTCCGGTCCTGTGAGCTGATAAGTAGAACGGTTCAGTGCAATATCGCCAAATGTCAGCACATTATCGGTCGTGTCCGTCTGCCTCCTTGTCATTGCCCGGATCCTCGCCAGAAGCTCTTTCATGGAAAATGGTTTCGGCAGATAATCGTCTGCGCCGCTGTCTAAACCCTCCACACGGTCATCAATCTCTGCCTTTGCTGTGAGCAGCAGGACCGGAACGGAATTTCCATGTCTGCGGATTGTTTTTAATACGGTGATACCAATTCCTGCCCTTCGCTGTTTTTATTCTGCGGTCACTTCTGTCATCGTTCCCGATGTTGTGAGCGTGTACGTTGCTCCGCTCTCCACCTCTGCGGTGCTGATGATCACACAGTCATAGGATTTTAATGCCGTGTAACTTACGATCACATTTCCTTCATTGTCTGTCAGCTCAACGTCGCCGGCTTCCATTTGTTCTCCTAATTTTACCATAAGAACCTCCTGTTTGGAAGAGTCACTCATCCCCTCTGCCATGCCGCTGCTGCCGATTGCCACAAGCATTCCGCCGTTCACATACGCAGACGACCGGTCACCGTAATCGATCGCACTGTTTCCGTTGTCAGACGGACCGTCAATGTAGATCTCACCACCGTTGATCGTCAGATCGCCGTTGGAATCCACACCGTCGCCGCCTGCCAGAATGTGAATATATCCACCGTTTAATTCCATTTTCTCGCCTGCTGTATTAATACCGTCATCTCTTGCAGTGATATCAATCGTTCCATCGTTGATTGTCACCGTCAGGCCTTCCAGACCTTCATAACTCTCTGTCACGGTGATCGTACCGCCATTTACTGTCAGTGCATCATCTGCATGCACACCATCATCGCCTGTCGCAAGCGTGTATGTTCCATCTGCGATCGTAATATTTGCATTGCTGTGGATGGAATCATCTGCGGAATCAATCTGATAAGTGCCTCCATTTAAGTACATGCCGCCACCTGCCTTGATTCCTTTTGTGCTGGTGCCGCTCTCGTCGGTTGTGGTATCCTGGGGCATATTCTCTCCGTCCGGCTTTTCGCCCATCGGCGGCATACTTTCTCCGTCCGGTCTCTCGATGTTTTGTGACATTCCGCCACCCGGTCCACCCGGCACATCTGACTCATGCGTTTTCAGACTGTTTGCAGCGCCGCCCCCAGCTGTGATGTCAAGTGTTCCATCCTCGATCTGCACGATATTGGAAGCATCCATGCCATCGCCATCACTTGTGATTGCAAAATCACCGTCTGCAATATAAATGTAGCCCTTTTCTTCATCATCTGCATTTTCCGCATGAATGCCATCTTTTTCTGCGGTTAAAATAAAGGTTCCATCTGCGATACGCACACTGTCTTTTCCCGATAATGCGTGCCCTGCTGCTGTGATATCGTATGTACCGCCTGTAATCTTCAGATCATCTTTGGATACAATTCCATGTCCTTCTGCTGATACGATCGTCAGACTTCCGGTGCCGTTTAACGTAAGGTCTGATTTTGCAAAAATCACGGCATCAATGTTGTTGTCGTCAATCGCAACATACTCATCCGTATTGCGAAGCGTATTCTGCGCTCCTTCTGCAAGCGTTACAAATACTTTCTCTGCGCTTTTTACATACACCGCTGCACTTGAAGCACAGGTAATGTCCACATTATCAAATACGATCTGCACTTTCGCATTATCTGCATCCACCACAATCTGTCCTTCCGACAGTGTTCCGGAAAAAATATATGTCCCTTCCGCCGTGATCGTCACCGTCTGTCCATTGATCGCAACGCCATCCGTTTCCCCTATGATACCATCACCGGAAAGTGTGACATAAACTGCCCCACTCTCCTCATAGGTTCCTGCCAGATCCCGCTCAGTAAACATATCTGCACTTGAATAAGATCCTGCTTCACTCTGTGCTGATGTTTCTTCTGCATTTGTTTCTGTTTCCGAGGAAACAACATTGCCAGTACTGCTCTTTGTCCCTGTACAGCCTGCCACTGCCGTCATGGATAATGCCGTAGCACAAAACAATGCCAACAGTTTTTTTCTTCTATAACTCATTGACATTTGCCTCCTGTCTCATCATACTGATTTCCAGATTTCCGTTTCTGCATCTCAATTCATCGAGAAATGTTTTCTCTTCCGCATTGTCTTTTAACGTCACATGATAGGTGAGTTTGTAAAGACTTCCCATATTGGAAGTTTTCACAGCGACTACTTCGCAGGATGATAAATATTTTTCAAAAAGATCATCAAATGCTGCTCCGTAATTTAAATCCTCCGGGATTGTGATACGAAGTGTTTTCTCCCTTACTTCTGCTTTTTTTACACCGAATCCGGTCACATTTAACACAAACATCACGGCTCCCATAATGAGTGAAAACAGTACTGCAAACCCAAGATACCCCATCCCTGCGATCAGTCCTGCCGCCATTGCAAGAAAAATGGTTCCGATCTCTTTTGCAGTTCCCGGCACAGAACGGAAACGTACAAGCGAAAATGCTCCTGCCACAGCCACTCCGGCACCTACATTTCCATTTACCATCATAATGACAATGCAAACGATCGCCGGCAGCATTGCGAGTGTCACTGCAAAGCTTGTCGTATAGCGGCTTTTATAAGTGTAAACCCATGTGATGAATGCCCCGATCACCAGTGACACCACAATACAGAGTAAAAAATCCGGCACGGAAATTACCGCCGTACCTGCTGCATCAAAAATTCCTGTAAATAAATTGTTTAACATATTAATTTCTCCATTTCTTTTTTAACATTTTATTGCCTGCTGCACAACCTCATCTCCGGTAAACACAAAGAAATTTTCCGGCGGACAGCTTCTCTTCTCTCTCTCATAAATCGTGCGGTAAGCGGTCGCATATTTGGAAAATGACGTTTTGTAAATCTGGTTTTCTGTCAGGAAACGAACCATCCAGAGCGGTATTGCGCCCGCCGTTTTCACTTCCATAAGCACTTTATTTTTAGCTAAAATTGCTTCTCCGTAAATTCCTTTACAGAGAGAAAGGTCGTAATTTCTCCAGAGAATGTTCTGATCAAACGTGATCCGGAACTCGTGATCGTCCTTCGCATAAAAAGCTTCTCTCTCATAGGAAAGCATCACTGCCGGAGCCAGCTTTTTATAATTTTTCAGACAGTAATCGATTTCTCTGGTGATCTGTGTGTCTTTTACTTTTTCATGAAAAAGCAGGTAACGTTCTGCCTCGTCCTCCGTCATTGCAATTCTTCTTTTGTATACAACTGACTCATACTTCTTTTTCAGTTCCACAAAAACGGTCGTGTCTTTGTCTGCCGTTCCGTAACTTCTCAATCTCAGTTTTTCTTTATAAACCGGATGTTCCATTGATCTTTGGATCAGCAGATAGTCCGGTGTATCAAAGTAGAGACTGCATATTGTACTCACTCCATGCTCGTCTGCGGTCATGTACTGTTTCATTTGATTTTTTAACAGTTCCGCCTGCGTGATATCCAACATATATTTGATCTCACACCTTTTAAATATCATCTGATCTGCCATAAGTGTCTCCTTTCCTTTGCGCATATCTTATCAGGCGAACCTTAAATGAACTTAAAAAAAGAAACCATCCTTTAAAAAATGGTTTCTTTGTCATGATTCATTATGTTCTTCTGTTATCTGGATTCGGACTGCACACGGTTGGTTAATTTCGGAAATTTGGCATTATCTATCTCTTTTTTTATTATATAGAACCCCTCAAGATTCTTCAAGACTGTTTGCATGGATTTTATATCGTGGATGCAATGATCTGCATGTCACCCTGCAATTCCACTGTTCCGAAGCCATTTGGAAGAATGAAATGATCTCCTTTTTTCACCGGCTGACCGTTGACGATTCCATTGCCATCCGTAACTGTCATATTCATAAAAGGTGCATTCTGCTCAAAAGTCATTTTACCTGAAACATCTATTTTATAGATATGAAAGTATTTGCAGGCATACAGTTCATTTAACGTATTGACCGGAAGATCTGCCACCGATTTCACACTGTCTGCAGCCGATTTTGCAGGCACAGTGATCACGTCAATACTCTTGTCGATATGCAACTCTCTCGGCTTTCCATTGGAGAGACGGTCATAATCATAAACGCGGTAGGTAATATCACTGTTCTGCTGTGTTTCCAGAATGAGTGTTCCGCCTTTGATTGCATGAACCGTTCCCGGATCGATCTGAAGAAAATCGCCTTTTTTGATCGGGATCTCACGGATAAATTCACTCCACTTTCCCTCATGGATCATCCGGCTTAATTCCTCTTTTGTCCTTGCATTGTGTCCGATCACGATCGTCGCATTTTCCTTGCAGTCGAGAATGTACCAGCACTCTGTTTTTCCAAGAGAACCATTTTCATGAACTTTTGCATAATCATCGTTTGGATGTACCTGAATGCTCAGGTCATCCTTTGCGTCAATAATTTTAATCAGGAGTGGGAAACGGTCACTGTCCACATTTTCGAAAACTTCCGGATGTTTTTTCCACAATTCGGACAGCTTCATTCCACGGAATCCACAGTCTCTTAAAGTCCCGTCTCCATTTGGATGTGCAGAAATTCCCCAGCACTCCCATAAATCATCACCTTCGACCGGATAATGAAAATCCTCTCTCAATCGCGTACTGCCCCAGATGTTGTGTGTACATACCGGATCTAAAAATAAAATTTCTTTCGTGGTCTGATTCATTGATAAATTACCTCCATTTGTCCCGATCACATCCT
>ERZ831979.3018-NODE-3018-length-10176-cov-297.351447_pt1 | contig 10176 bp, 7 predicted proteins | sample MGYA00519952_ERZ831979 | MGnify/ENA primary metagenome ERZ831979 (study PRJEB31850, sample SAMEA3708723) | human gut metagenome | biome: human gut; feature: human-associated habitat; material: faeces | place: China | collected 2014 ...
TGCCCTGCATCAGGTTGTGAGAAACTGGAGTATCAAACTTGCAGTGCATCCACTTGTCGTGATTCAACTTGTAGTCGTAAACCAGACGAGTCAAGAATACGGCTGTGAAGAATGAAACGATGATACCGATGATCCATGTAGTAGCGAAACCACGGATAGGACCAGTACCGGTAGTCAACAGGATGACACCTGTAATCAATGAAGTCAAGTTAGAGTCGAAGATAGCAGAGAAAGCATTACCATAACCGGCAGCTACAGCCTGCTTCATACCCTTGCCAGAGCGAAGCTCCTCCTTGATACGCTCATAGATAAGCACGTTAGCATCCACGGCAGTACCCAGAGACAAGACCATACCGGCAAGACCTGGCAATGTCAAGGCTGCCTGGAATGACGTCAGAATACCGAGTGTGAAGAATACATTGACGAGCAATGCCAGGTTAGCCATCATACCAGGAATGATGTTGTACATCATCACCATGTAAACCATCAGGAGTACGAAAGCAACAACGAAAGACACAATACCCATCTGGATAGACTGTGCACCGAGTGTAGGACCTACAACCTCCTCCTGAACGATACGTGCAGGAGCTGGCATACGACCAGACTTCAATGTATTAGCCAAGTCCTTGGTCATTTCGATAGTGAAGTTACCGGAAATCTGAGAATTACCACCATCAATCTCACCGTTTACACGAGGAGCAGAGTAAACTACACCATCCAGAACGATAGCGATAGCCTTGCCCACGTTAGCCTTGGTCATCTGAGCCCACTTGCGGGCACCCTCTGTATTCATCTTCATGCTTACAACAGGAGAACCCATCTGGTCGAATTCATCCTTAGCGTCTGTGATGACATCACCCTCCAATGGAGCACGACCTGTAGTAGTAGTCACCTTCAAAGCGTAAAGCTCATAGATGTTCTTCATCTTGATATTGTCAGCAGGCTGTGCACCCCAGAGCAAACGCAAGTCTGAAGGCAGCAGGCGCTTAGCCACTGCAGAATAGATAATCTTGTTGATAGCAGCAGTATCGCGAACGCTGGCATAACCAACAATACTCAAACCACCACCAAGCTGCAAGCGAGCCAACAGTGGGTGAGCCTTGATGGCAGCAGCATTCTGAGCATCCTCGCCTACCTTGGCAGCAGCATCGTCCTTCTTCTTGATAGAGAACTTAGTTTCTGCCTTCTTAGGCTCGGCCTTAGCTACTTCCTTCTTAGCGGCAGCAGAATCTGCAGCTACAGTATCATTTTTCTCCTCACCGTTATCGCCATTAGCAATACGAGTATCAAGCTGCTGGAGATAAGGAGCTATTTCCTCAGAGTTATATGTCTCCCAGAACTCAAGGTTAGCACTACCCTGAAGCATCTTACGCATACGCTCAGGCTGGCTGATACCAGGCATTTCTACCATGATACGGCCCTGCTGACCTTCCAACTTCTGGATGTTAGGCTGTACAACACCAAACTTATCGATACGGGTGCGGACAACATTGAAAGAGTTGTCAATAGCATCCTGTACAGAAGCGCGGATAGCCTTCTCTACCTCTGCGTCGCTGCTCTGAGGAGAAACCTTGCCCTGCAACTGCTGGGTAGCAAATACTTCTGCGAGTTTATGACCTGGTGCGCTCTTATGATAAGCGTTAATGAAAAGTGACACGAAGTCACCACCGTTAGCTTCTTCCTGAGCTCTGGCTTCCTTCATGGCATTGGTAAAACCAGCGTCGGTCTTGTGATCGGCAAGGTTTTCAATTACATCAGGTACAGAAATCTCAAGAATTACATTCATACCGCCCTTCAGGTCAAGTCCAAGACCAATCTGGGTCTCCAAGCAGTTCTGGTAAGAATAAACACCCAGGTACTTTACAGAATCCTTATAATCCTGCTGAGCAATAGGGTCTTTGATCTTTGCAGCCTCGCTGTCATAGTAACGTGTGGCAAACGAGAATGACAAATAGAAGATACTTGCGAGAGTCAGTAAGACGGCTACACAAATTACAATTCCTTTGTTTTGCATTTCTATTTTATTGTTATTAATTTATTTATTTTCAGCTTTATAATTCATCATTACATATATAATGACGTGCAAAAATACGCATTTTTTTTCTTATATAAGAATATTTTGCCTTATTTTTGCTTTTTTGGGCGCTTTTTTAGCTTACAGATGATAGGATAATGGTCTGAAACCGCTATTTTATCATCTACTTTGCACTCATAAGGCTCCCAATCCTCAGAACACATGATATTGTCTATCCGTACGAAAAATCCACCACGATGATAACTGATTCCCGGTCCGTTGCCGCTTTCTACATAGCAATCTACCAGATTCTTAGCTATCGTGCGATGCACGTAAGAGATCGGTCCGTCATTGAAATCACCGCAGAGGATTGTGCTCATCCCCCGATGCTCCCTGATGTATCTCGCCACCGCTTCGGCTTGGGGCGCACGTTTCTTCGTTGCCTCTGCCAACTTCACCACCAGGAGCTTGGAGGTCTGCTCGGCAGTATCTACCTGCAGTTTTCCTACGACCAGTTTCTTGAACTGCTGCCGGTCTTCCTTGCTCAAGCCCGTTGTCTCCAGATGATTATTGATAAGCAGAACTGGCTTATCGTTGATTTTCAAACGGTAAGCCACACTCATATTCCCCTGCGATTCGTAGGGAATCAGTTCCTTGGAAAGGATAGGATATTTACTCAGCAGCATCAAGGCGTTTCCGCCATGGGGATGAACCGTAACGTCCTGATAAGCATAAATCGGCTTCAGCATACTGTCTATCTGCTCTGCATTCCTGCCGGTAGGCTGCGCTTCCTGCAGGCAGACTATATCGGCATTCTGTTCCAACAGATAAGACAGGCAGATATTCACACCATCCTCATCTTCCGTCTGGTTTCCGAATCCCCAGGTATTGTACGACAGAACCTTGATGCTTCCCTTCGGAGCATCTCCCTTCATATTGACCGGCATATACTGCCGGACAGGTACGAAGCTGACCAGAAAGCCCAACAAAGGAATGAGAACATACCTGGCACGGAAGACGACCCAGAATATCAGAAAGCCAAGATTGAGGAAAAGAAAGACAGGAAAGAGCAGTCCTGCATTGCAGAATGCGGGAAAACGTTCCGGATTCAGCAGATCAGAATATCCCACCAATAACATAAAGGCAACAGTAGCCACATTGGCTCCTGCCACCATCTTGACCGTAAAATCCCTTAATCCATTCAACATGACGCTATCTGTTACTCTGGTCAAAAAGGGTCTGTTTCTCTTCTCGGGTCAGACTGTCATAACCACTCTTGCGTATCTTATCCAAGATACGGTCAATCTCCTTCTGTGCAGCCTTCTTGCGCTCTTCGGCTTCATCTGTACGCTGGAAATCTGTGGTATAGGTATCATTACGGGTATAATTATCGTTGCGGGTATAGTTCTCATTGCGGGTATAATCGAAACGTTGCTTGGTCTGCTTGTTTCTACCCCCAAACATATTACGTAACTTATCGAAAGAATCGGCAGCAGAAGAGTTATGATAGCCTCCACCCATCTGCTTATGCCAGTAACGGATCATGAAGAAACCGAATACCATACCACCGAGATGGGCAATATGTGCCACACCATCGCCACGGGTAGCCAAGGCAGAGAAGAGCTCAATGGCAGCATAGCCAATCACGAAATACTTCGCCTTGATAGGTACAGGCAACGGGAAGATGAATATTCGCTCATTAGGATAAATCATTCCGAATGCAAGCAGGATGGCATAGATGGCACCCGATGCACCTACGGTAGTCCACATATTGAGATAATCGCCCATAGCCATACGGGCACCCTCACCACTTACCACAAACTCATAGGCAGACATATCCTTCACGATATAGGTAACATACTGAGCTGCTTCCTGAAAGAGGCCGGCACCTACACCGCAGGCTATGTAATAAAAAAGGAACTTCTTCGGTCCCCAGACTCTCTCTACGACACATCCGAACATCCAAAGGGCGAACATATTGAAGAGAATATGCTCGAAACCACCATGCATGAACATATACGTAAACAACTGATAAATATGAAAATCGGAAGCCAGGAAGAAATGAAGTCCCAATATATCATTGAGGACATACCCATCGGTTCCGTTCTTTCCCATGACCAGGCAAGCCAGAAAGGCCACCACATTCACTATCAGCAGATTCTTTGTAACTATTGGAATATTGCGCATAACTATTTTTGCCTTAACTATTAATTATCTTATTAAAATTTGAAATTTGGTGGCAAAATTACTAAAAATATCCGTGAAATCACCAAAAAACGAGTAGATTACAATAAAATTTCACTATTTTCATCACTTTTCTGCTTTTTTTATTTGAACTTTCAAAGGAAAAGACTATATTTGTAAGCAAAATCGATAATTGATAGAAATTACTAATCATTTAATAACGTATAATTATGAACAAGACAGAATTGATCGACAAGATTGCAGCAGGTGCAGAGATCACAAAGGCACAGGCTAAGGCAGCTCTCGACGCAACTACTAATGCGTTGAAGGAGGCTCTCATCGCAGGTGACAAAATCCAGTTGGTAGGCTTCGGTACCTTCAGCGTAAACGAGCGTCCTGCTCGCGAGGGTATCAACCCAGCAACCAAGGAGAAGATCCAGATTGCAGCTAAGAAGGTGGCTAAGTTCAAGGCTGGTGCTGAGCTCGCTGATGCACTCAACAAATAATTGTTAAGATTATTTTCGACGTAAAAGGGCATTCCTCTCGGAATGCCCTTTTATTGTATGATATTACTTGATATTATTTTGGCTGCTTGCCGATGTAAGCCAAAATACCACCATCTACATAGAGGATGTGGCCATTTACTGCGTTAGATGCTTCTGAAGCCAGGAACACGGCTGGTCCTTCCAACTCCTCTGGATCCAACCAGCGGCCTGCTGGAGTCTTTGCACAGATGAAACTGTCGAATGGATGACGGCTACCGTCTGCCTGACGCTCACGAAGTGGTGCAGTCTGTGGAGTTGCAATATAACCAGGACCCAAGCCGTTACACTGGATATTGTACTCACCATACTCAGAGCAGATGTTACGAGTCAACATCTTCAAGCCACCCTTGGCTGCAGCGTATGCAGAAACGGTTTCACGACCCAACTCGCTCATCATAGAACAGATGTTGATAATCTTACCATGGCCCTTCTTGATCATACCTGGGATAACAGCCTTAGATACGATGAATGGTGCAGTAAGGTCGATGTCGATTACCTGCTTGAAGTCATCTACAGACATCTCCGTCATAGGAATACGCTTGATGATACCTGCATTATTTACCAGGATGTCAATAACACCGAGTTCCTTCTCGATATCAGCAACCATGTTCTTCACCTGTTCCTCATCAGTTACATCACAGATATAACCCTTGGCATCAATACCCTTAGCCTTGTAATCAGCAAGCGCCTGATCCATGTGATGCTGGCTGCGGCAGTTGAAAGCAATTTTTGCACCTGCCTTGGCATAAGCCTCAGCAATAGCGAAACCGATACCGTATGCGGCACCAGTTACGAGGGCAACCTTACCCTCCAATGAGAATAGTTTGTTAAAGTCCATACTTCTATATTTTCTGTTGTTTGATTTGTTACGATGGCAAAGATACAAAATATTTTTGAATCTAGCTCTTAATCAATACGAAAGATGCGACCTTTTTACTTATTTTCTCATTTTATTGACTACTTTTCATAAGTTAGTCCCTTTTTACGATGTTTTATTCACACACTTATCGTATCTGAACACCCAAAGTCTCTTCTATCACCTGAATAACCTGCGGGATAGAATCTGTTTCAAAATCACCCGTCAGACGCTTGCTCTCATCAGAAGCCGTATATCTGGTGCCTGACAATTTAGATAGTTCCTCCAATACTTCGGATAATGGAGTATTGTCGAAATGCAAACGATGCGTAGCCCATGCCACATCGTTGATGTCGTAATCAGCCAACAACTCAGGCTGGACAGCCCCTTTCAACAGACGTGCCCGCTTGCCTTTAATCAGGAAGACACCTTCAGCAGAACTGCGAGCCGTGAAAAGCACCTTTCCACTGGTTACCATCACTTCGGGAACATCTGTTCTTTCATCCACCATAAACTGGGTACCGAGCACCCTTACATGTCCATGCTCTCCTACCACATCGAAAGGATGCTGTTCATCATGCTTCACCTGATAATAGATACAGCCCTTCATCTCCACCTTTCTGCAATCATCTTCCTGATAGGAAAGAGAAGAATGAGGCATCAACGATACCTTCGTTCCATCAGGCAGATGATACGCCATTACTTCCGATTCAGCAGAAAGCGTCACCGTCTTTGGCTGCAAAAGCGTATAGGCTCCTATGGTGAAGAGCACCAGAATAGATGCAGCCACTGCTATCCAGCGGATGCGACGCATGCGTAAAGATACAGTTGCTGCATGCGAAACTTCTTCATCAGCAATGCCAACCCGAGCCTTCACTTTCCGCAAAGCCTTCCGGGTATCCAGCTTGCCCGGCAGAAAATACTTCAGCACAAAATCCTGTTCATTCTTATTGATCTTCATCATAGAATCCCTTTCTTCGTTTAAAATTGTCCTGTAATCTGTGCCTTGCCGGCAATGGCAAAGCACTTGGTATATATTCCTCCATTATCTTCGTTATTTATAGAAGTATTTCGAAACAGAACTTATATTGTAGCCAGCCACCACTCCGAAGCCTTCTTTTACATTCGAATAGGTAGGCGTAACCTGCATCAAGCCCACATCTGCCCAACTGTTGCTCTGCGCATCGTTGATACTCTTGAGAAACCGATAATATTCAGGAGTTACCTTGTATAAATCTACTACATAAGAAAAACTATAAAATGACTGATAATATGAATTAGAGTATGTATCCAGATGAAGTGTATAGGTCTTGCCATTTATCGTACGGTCATTAAAGATGTAGGCATTACCAAAATACTCATAATCATCCATACCGAAATCATCATCCAGCTTCGACTTCTTGTTCAACAAGGGTTCATTGTCTGTCAGCAGCCCTAGATCACGGTTCTTTTCTCGATTCAGTAATCTGAGCTTCACCGAATAATAATCTTCCGAAGAAGGATTATCATGGAAAATGGCTTCTACCCTATCAATCGTTATCGGGTTATAACCATCCGATGATTTCATTTCCAATTTAACATCACCCAACTCCACTTCTACCTTCTCTGGGATATAAGTAGATGCTGAAACAGATGAGAAATCCGGTGCAGAAACCTGAATACTGATTTTGTCGCCAGCTTTCTGCTTGCCTACCACATAATACTGACCTACCAGTTGCGAAAGCACATCGGATTTTGTGCTTCGGGTAAAGAGTTGAGCCTCTTCCTCGTTTGCGATGCGTTTCACCGTTTGCTCCACCCCATTCACCTTATATATAATATGTGCATCTACCTTTTCGCGGGATAAGATGTCAACATTCCCCTTTACTGATGCTACAGGCAGACTCTTAGCTACACTGACGAGCGTGGTATCACCTTCGGTAGGAAAGCAATAAACCACCAGTCGGGGATGATCCTGCAGCTTTTGAATATCAAAATCATCCTTGCAGGAAACCAACGCCAAACATAAAAGCATGAAGCTAAATGCCCTATATATCATTGTTTTCATTTTTATCTCTTTTTATCTTTACATAAAATCTACATCTACTATTCACTATGCTATTCATTAGAACTTGATGGTATAGCTGAACGAAGGAATGATTGGGACAAATCCCTTGTTCTTTGCCCTAAACCGCTTTGTTTTCTCATCGTAATCCACCTTGACATACATCGAGTTCAGGTGACAATATGCATTGTAGATGCTCAAGTTCCAGATGCGCTCATGTCCATGCTTGGTAACATGATGGAAATCAAAGCCCAAGTCCAGACGATGATAAGCCGGTAAGGTCAGGTTGTTGGGGATGGCATAGACAAAAGATGCCGAATTCCACCAACTGCCAGGGTATCGATTGCCACCATCCGGCAAACCAGGCAGTGCTGCAATCTGAGTTGGCACGGTGGCATGATTGCCGGAATGATAACTCCACACCGCATAGCAACTCACCTTCCTGTTGAAATCATATCTCAAGGAAAGGTTCAACTTATGGCGATTGTCATACTTGTCGTAATACCAGTCCTGATAGAACTCATCATACTTCCGCTTGTTCCAGGAGAGCGTATAGGAACCGCTCAAGGTCAGGTGATTGGTACGATATGTGGCATCTGCCTCCAAACCATAGAACAATCCCTTGCCATCTATCACCTGACTATCCCAATTCTCTGCCGGAGGTTCGATTCCCAGCCAACTGCTGTATTGCAGAAGATGCTTTGAGAGCTTGTAATAGCCTTCGAGCGATAAAATCCAGTGGCGATTCGGCTGCGCATAGATGCCAGCTGCAATCTGATAAGAACGCATCGGTTTCAAATCCTTGGTGGTTGGCACCCAATAATCAGTAGGCAAATCCAGATAACTGTTGGATATCTTATGCACATACTGAGTCATCTGCGTGAAAGAAGCCTTCAGCGATACCGCATGACTCCACTGGTATTTCAGTGCGAAGCGAGGGTCTATATTGAAGAAGTTCTTATCGCTGATATGAAACAATCCCAGATGGAAACCAGCATCCAGGCTCCATTTATCACTGAGACAGATTTCATCCTCCGCATACGCCGACCATTCATGAGACACATGCCTATTGGTACTATTCACACGGATGGTATCCATCTCAGCACCACTTCCACCTCCCATATAGTCAAGCTGCATCACCGTCTGTGGACGGAAGAGATGCATCGTGTAGTCATGACCGAAACGGATATGATGACGTGGATTCGGACGGTAATCGAATGCCGTGCGATATCCGGCATCATAGATAGTAGAAGTATAGCCATGCTCCAAATGACTCCACACCCTTTCATTCTTGGTTTGTGGATAGATTTCCCTGTCATTATCCAGGGAGTAAAGTTTGGAACGGTTATGGGAATATACAGCCGTGAAGTTGGCAAAGAGCTTCGGTGAAAACAGATAATTCCAATTCAAAGCTACATTGAAATTTCCCCAATTGAGCTGCGTCTTCGTTAATTCCTTATTATATGAATCACCTTCATGGTACCAATCCCCCTTGCTATCATCCATATCATCCGTCACGTCCCAACTGTCTTTTCCGTGATAGAGACTCAAGTCTATCTTCGAACGGTCGTTGAAACGATGGGTTACCTTGGCATTCAGGTCCATGAAGTAATAACCTATCGAAAGTTTCTCATCCGGATCAGAGAAAGCCTTGGTCAGGGGACGGGACAGCAAATCCAACCAGGAACGGCGCATACCTATATTATAAGAGGTCTTGCCTTTCTGGATAGGTCCCTCAAACTGCACACTGGCATCGAGCAGTCCGATGCGATAGGCGCCATGAAACTGATTCATGTTTCCATCGGCAGTACGCACATCCACCACCGACGACAATCTTCCACCATATCGTGCAGGAAAGCCGCTCTTGTAGAAATCCACGTTTTTCACCACATCGGCATTGAAACTGGAGAAAAGACCCAGCGCATGATTCGTATTATAAAGCGGAGTACCATCAATCAGAAAAAGATTCTCATCGCCATTGCCGCCATGCACATAGAGTCCGCTTGCCAACTCCTGTCCTTCTGCCACTCCACTCACACGCTGCAGGGTCTTCACCACATCCGGCGAAGACATCAGGGCAAATTCAGTCTTGATATCCTTGTTCGAAAAGGAGCGCTTGCCGGTTTGTGTGGTCAGAAGAGGAGAGTTCAAGTCGCCATCTACCACCACCTCAGGCAGTTTACCATCTACCCTAAGCGCCATATTATGATGCATATCTTTCGAGAGATTCAGCTTCTCCACCTTGTCGGCATAGCCCACATACGAAAAGCGGAGCTGGTGCTCGCCTTCGGGCAGGGTAAGCGAAAAGAAACCATATTCATTGGTGGTTGTACCGATGCCATCCGTCAGATCATAGATGGTGGCATTAATCAGCGATTCGCCACTCTCGTCACGGACGTATCCGCTGAGAGTATGGCGACGCTGAACCTGCTGAACTTTGTGATCTATATTCGTGTAAGATGTTGATATTTGTTGTATGGGTTTTCGCTTCAATATCACATAGTTCGCATTGATATTATATAGAATATGAGTT
>ERZ831979.3021-NODE-3021-length-10161-cov-3.389076_pt1 | contig 10161 bp, 8 predicted proteins | sample MGYA00519952_ERZ831979 | MGnify/ENA primary metagenome ERZ831979 (study PRJEB31850, sample SAMEA3708723) | human gut metagenome | biome: human gut; feature: human-associated habitat; material: faeces | place: China | collected 2014 ...
CCCACAATGCCGATCTTGCGGCCTTGGCGCTCCACGACAATCCACGGACGCGTGAGCGGCTTGCCCCCGGGTACGGGCGGAAGCGTCAGGTTGGCGGCCAATACGGGCACATGCGTCCGCTCCACGAAACGCCGGAATTCGCCGCAGCCGTCATCGAACTCGTGATTGCCCGGCGTAAAGGCCGTATAGTCCAGGGCGTCAAGCACCTCCGCCGCCACGTCGCCTTTGAACTGCGTATAGAACAGCGTCCCCTGAAATTCGTCCCCGGCGTCAAGGAGCACCACATTCGGTTCCGCAGCGCGCACCGTATCCACGGCCTGTTTCAGGCGCACGCTGCCCCCGGACCCGCCAGCGCACTGGGCCGCATAGCAGGCCGTCCCTTTTTCAGTGGTCCCGCCGTACATGGAGTGGACATCGTTGGTGTGCAGAACCGTCAACTCAAATGCCTGTGATGGCGCCGCAAAGCACAGCAGAAGCAAAGACAGCAACGGCAAGCGGATTTTCTTCATCATTTTTCCTTTTTATGGACGGGCCGCACCGTCACGCAGCGCGTTTGACAATCGGCACGGGCAATGGAATCCTTCCGCGGAAGAGGCACGGGCGGGCTTCTCTGGAAGCGCCCGCATGGCGCGGCCCGCATTCGCGGAACATGGGGATGAAAGCCGGGGCCGCCTGATCCGTGCCTACCGATTCCCTTTCCTTTTGCCAAGAGAAAACTATGGATACCATTCGTCTCGTTTCATGGAACGTCAACGGGTTCCGCGCCCTGAGCGGCAAACCCGACTGGGACTGGTTCGCCTCCACCGACGCCGATGTGGTGGCGCTTCAGGAAACCAAGGCCGAGCCGGCGCAGATCGCCGAAGAACACCGCAGCCCCGAGGGCTGGAATGCCGAATGGCTGGCCGCGCAGGTCAAGAAGGGTTATTCGGGCGTCGCGGTCTTCTCGCGCCAAAAGGCCGCCCTCGAGCCGCTCGCCGTGCACCGCGAACTCCCCGATCCCCGTTATCAGGGGGAAGGCCGCCTTTTGCACATCGAATACCCCGCCTTCCATTTTTTCAATGTCTACTTTCCCAACGGGACCAAGGACGACGGGCGGCTGGCCTATAAAATGGGCTATTACGACGCGTTCCTCGCCCATGCCGAAGAGCTGCGCCGCACCAAGCCCATCGTGGTCTGCGGGGACTTCAACACGGCCCACCGCCCCATCGACCTCGCCCGGCCCAAGGCCAACGAGGAAAACTCCGGCTTCCTGCCCATCGAACGCGCCTGGGTGGACCGCTTCATCGCCGCCGGGTACGTGGACACCTTCCGCCACATCCACGGCGACGAGCCGCACCAGTACTCGTGGTGGTCCTACAAGCAGCGCGCCCGCGTCAACAACGTCGGGTGGCGCATCGACTACTTCTTCGTTTCGGAGGAGTTGGCCCCGGCCATCCGGGACGCATGGATAGAAAACAATGTCTATGGTTCGGATCACTGCCCCGTGGGGCTGGAATTGGCCATAGCATAGCGCGCAGATGGCGGACCTTCCGCATCCATATGCGGAGAGCAAAAACTTGCGCATGATAAAAAACGGAATGCGGAGCCGCCGCGCCACCGGATAGACAACGGGGCGGCGGCTCCGTTCCTCTTCAGAAAGAAGGTCGGAAGGCATGGCGGGGAAAGGAAGGGGATGGAAACGAAAAAACCCTGCCGAAGCAGGGTCTTTCAAGACAAGTGAGTGGGGCGAATGATGGGACTTGAACCCACGGCCCTCTGGGCCACAACCAGATGCTCTGCCAACTGAGCTACATCCGCCACATGCAGCTGTGGTCTTTATATCAGAGCCATATTAACGTCAAGCCTTTCCGCAATATTTTTCCGATTTCCGCATCCCGAGGCCACCCGGGGAAGCCCGAAGATGCTCCTTGACCAGCCAAGGAACCCGATAGTATCTTGTATCCTTTCCTCAGCTTCCGCAAACGGATCGCGCCAGCGTTCCGCCCTCGCGCGGGGCATCCTCCATCCAACCGGCAACGCCCGGCTTTTCCGGGCCCACATACAGGGACAGTTCATGGACAAACTGATCATCGAAGGCGGCGTTCCGCTGACCGGCGTCGTGCATGTGAGCGGCTCCAAAAACGCGGCTCTCCCCATCCTCATGGGCAGCATCCTGCTCGACGAACCCGTGACCTACACCAATGTCCCGGATCTGCGGGATATCCGTACCACCTTCAAGCTCCTTGAACTGCTCGGCTGCCCGAACGCCTTTGAAAACGGGCAGGTCACCGTGACCCCCGGCGCGCTCAGCCCGGAAGCCCCCTATGAACTGGTCAAAACCATGCGCGCCTCGGTGCTCGTGCTCGGCCCGCTGCTGGCCCGGCTCGGCGAAGCCCGCGTAGCCATGCCCGGCGGCTGCGCCATCGGGGCCCGCCCTGTGGATCTGCACCTGTCCGCCCTCGAAAAGATGGGGGCGCGGTTCGATCTTGAGGACGGGTATATTCTCGGCCGCTGCCGCAAGCTCAACGGCGCGCACATCCATTTCGACTTTCCCACCGTCGGTGGTACGGAAAACCTGCTCATGGCAGCCGCGCTGGCCGATGGAGAAACCATCCTTGAGAACGCCGCCCGCGAGCCCGAAGTCGTCGATCTTGCCCGCTTCCTCATCGCCTGCGGCGCGCGCATCGAAGGCCACGGCACCAGCGTCATCCGCATTCAGGGCGTCCCGCGCCTCGGAGGCTGCACCTACCGCATCATGCCCGACCGCATCGAGGCGGGAACCCTCCTCGCCGCCGCCGGGATCACCGACGGCGAGTTGCTGCTCACGGACTGCCCCTTTGAGGAGCTTGACGCCGTGATCGCCAAAATGCGCCAGATGGGCATGGAAATCGAACCCACCGCCGACGGCGTGCTGGCACGCCGCTCCTGCGCCCTGCGCGGGGTGGACGTGACCACGCAGCCCTTCCCCGGCTTCCCGACGGACATGCAGGCTCAGATCATGTCCCTCATGTGCCTTTCCGAAGGTTCCGGGGTCATCAGCGAAACCATTTTTGAAAACCGGTTCATGCACGTGCAGGAGCTCGTCCGCATGGGCGCGGATATCCGCCTTTCCGGGCATACAGCCATCATACGCGGCGTCCAGCGCCTTGCCGGGGCTCCGGTCATGGCTTCGGATCTCCGCGCCAGCGCCTCTCTCGTGCTCGCCGGGCTCGCCGCCAAGGGGACCACGACCGTCCAGCGCATCTACCACCTCGATCGCGGCTATGAGCACATCGAAAACAAGCTCAACGCCGTGGGAGCCCGCATCCGCAGGGAAGCGTAATAGCGAAAGAAAAATTGGGAAGGTTGCGCAACAGGGGCTCCTCCGCCCGTATGGCAGGGCCGTACAGCCCCCCGCGCAATGCCGGTTCTCATTTTCGGCACGGGCTCTTTCCGTCAGAGTTCACCAGGGACATTCCCCCGAGCAGACCCCGACCACAGGAGAAAAACGATGGATACCACAAAGATTCTGGCTGACCTCAAGAAGCGTCCCGGCTTTACCGAAAACGTGGGCATGGTGCTGGTGCACAACGGCGTCGTGCGCGGGTGGGCACGGGCGGACCATGCGCCCGTGAAATCCATGAAAGTCTCGCATGACCGCGCCAAGATGGACGCCATCTGCCGCGAGATGGAACAGCAGCCCGGCATCTTCTGCATCCATGCCGAAGCCGTGGAAGGCGAACTGAAGCCCGGCGAGAGGCTGATGGAGATCCAGCTTGCCAACAAGCTTGGAGTAAGCCGCACCCCGATCCGTGAAGCAATCCGTAAACTGGAGTTGGAAGGTCTTGTTCTTATGATTCCGAGAAAAGGTGCGGAAGTTGCAGAGATCACAGAGAAGAATCTAAGAGATGTGCTGGAAGTGCGCTGTGCGTTAGAAGAACTTGCAGTACAGCTTGCATGTGACAGAATGGATGAAGAAGGAGTGCGCGAGCTTCGTGCAGCAGCGGAAACGTTTGAGTCTATTCTCAACAGTGATGATATTACGCAGATCGCACAGGCAGACGTTGCATTTCATGATATTATCTACGCTGCAACAGATAACCGCAGACTGATCCAGCTTCTGAATAATCTGCGCGAACAGATGTATAGATACAGAATTGAATATCTGAAGAAGAAAGAATGCTACCCACAACTGTTGAATGAGCATCAGACAATTATTGATGCGATTGCCGGACATGATAAAGAGCTGGCTACAAAGTTTACAAGCCAACATATTAAGAACCAGGCAGAAACGGTTGTTGGCACTATCCGTGAGAAAGAAGAAAATGCTTAAAGAATAAAGAATGTGCCTCGGCACATTCTTTATTGTATATGTATGGAATTCATTTTTGTGGAAAGACTCCATGTATGAACAAAATTGATTTATCATGTTACTGTTCATAGATGGAGGATGATATTATGAAGAAACGGTTTGCATTGATCAAAAGAAAGTTGAAATCTGCCCGGGAAGAAAAACTGTCGGGAAGAGTAGAGATTTTTTCAGTGGCAGCGGGGCTTCTGATCGCTGCTTTTTTCACAGGAATGATATATACAAAACAGGAATTATATGCACAGGAAGAAACGCAGAAGCATCTGGCGCAGGAAGTGTTTCGCTTTCATGTGTTAGCGAATAGTGACAGCGAAAAGGACCAGAATCTGAAATTGCAGGTAAGAGATGCAGTATTGGATTATATAAAAGAAGAATTATCAGAAGAACCGGAAGAGAAACAGTGTCTTAAGCAGACTGTGCAGTGGGCACGTACACATACAGATGAGATTCGTGCAATCGGAGAAAAGACAGTTGCGGCGGCAGGAGAAGATCAGAGTGTGAATGTGGCTGTGACAACCTGTTACTTTCCTGACAGGACTTACGGTGATGTGACATTTCCTGCGGGAAATTATCAGGCACTGCGGGTAGAACTGGGAAGTGCAGAGGGGCATAACTGGTGGTGCGTGCTTTATCCGAATCTCTGCTTTCTGGATACAACGAATGCGGTGGTTCCTGACAAAGGAAAGAAGCAATTAAAACAGGTACTGACGGAAGAAGAATATTCCAAAGTGACAGCGAATACAAAGTTTAAGATTGGCTGGTATTTTTGGAAATAAGGAATAAAAGAGGTTAAGAAAATGTATGAATTTGACAGTAGAGTACGTTACAGCGAGGTAGATCATCACGGTACGATGACCGTTCCGGCGTTGATCAATTATTTTCAGGACTGTAGTACCTTCCAGTCGGAGGATCTTGGAATTGGTACAACGGTTCTGAAGGAAGAGAAAAGAGCGTGGCTTTTATCTTACTGGCAGGTGATCCTGAATCGGAAACCGGAGCTTGGTGAGAAGATCACAATCGGAACATTTGCAACAGAATTCAAGGGATTGTTTGGAAACAGGAACTTTTATATGAAAGATGCAGATGGAAAATATCTCGCCTGTGCGAATTCAGTCTGGGCATTTATTGATACAGAGACAGGAAGACCAACCAGGCCGCAGCCAAAGGATGTTCAGTTGTATGGAGTAGAAGAACCACTTGATATACCATATGAGGGAAGAAAAATCCGACTTCCGGAAGAGACAGATGATCTGGAAGCATTTCCGGTCAGAAAGTATCATATTGACACAAATGAGCATGTGAACAACTGTCAGTATGTGCAGATGGCATTGGAATTTCTTCCGGATGATCTTCAGATCGCACAGCTGCGTGTAGAGTATAAAAAGGCAGCTGTACTGGGAGATATGATTTATCCGAAGCTGAGTAAAGAAGCAGACAGAATCGTTGTGGAACTCTGTGACGAACAGGCAAAACCATATGCAGTTCTGGAATTTAAAGAAGAAATATAAAAGAAGAGATAGAATAGAAAAACTCCCGGATGTTCCTACAGAAATTTCTGTGAACATTCGGGAGTTTTTTGTTGCGAACAAGTAACGTTCGCAGGTGATATTTACTTATCAAGACTTGCCAGGACATCTTCCAGAACATCCTCAACAGAGTCAGTTACTTCATCCGCATAGTAGGATACACCAGGTGCACTGTTTGACATTGCGTAGCTGTGACCGACCAGTTCAAGCATTTCCAGATCATTCTGCTGATCTCCGAATGCCATACATTCTTCCGGCTTTACATGGAATAATTTCATCAGGTTAGAAAGAGCAGCACCTTTATTTGTTCCCGGAGCAATGAAGTCAATCCAGATATTTCCGGAAGTAACAACCTTAATCTCTGCACCGAACATTTCTTGTAAGTGTTCTAAATATTGCATGATTACTTTTGTGTCATCAATCATATTACAGATTGCGATCTTGAGAAACGGACCTTCGATTTTACTTAGGTCATCTACGATTTTTGTTGTGTTCTGCATGACATTTACAATATGATTTACAAAAGCTTCGTGATTATCTTCGATCAGACAAGCATCTTCTCTGGAAATGAGAATATCAAAATTCGGTGATTTTTTCACTTCATCTATAATGCGGCAGGCAAGGTCATCTGCAATTATTCCGCGAGAGATCACCTTTCCCTGATGAATACAGATAGAACCATTTTCTCCAATATAGGAAATCTCGTCCTTAATCTCAGAAAACAGTCTGCGCTCATTATCATACTGGCGTCCGCTTGCAGCAACAAAGTGAACGCCTTTTTGTGTCAGTTCATGAATCAGTTCTATGGCACGAGGAGTCAGTTTCTGTGCTCCGTTATGAAGAAGCGTACCATCAAGGTCGCTTGCGATTAATTTGATCATATGTAAAATCCTCCTGATTATTCTGCAATAACTTCTTCAGCATGTTTCAGTGCAGCGCTGATATTCGGCTGGAAGTTCTCTTTTCCAACCAGCTCTGTGAATCCGGCTTTCTCCATAACTTTCATCGGCTGTTCGTTGACGTGGGAGAAGACAACCGTAATTCCCTTTGACTCACAGACCTCTACTAGATCAACCAGAGCATTCATAGCAGTACTGTCCAGCGCAGGAACGCTTCGCATACGAAGAACGAGGCAGGTAGTAAAATCTTTTACGACAATGTGTTCAATCGCACTTGCTGCTCCGAAGAACAGAGGTCCTGAGATCTCGTAGACACGGATCTGAAGTGGAAGTTTCTGAAGGTGTTCATCGACATCCGGGGTATCATCATCCACATAAGTCCAGCTGTTGACGTGTGTTTCTTCGCTCATACGCTTGATGAAGAGCAGGCAGGCAAGAACCATGCCAATCTCGATCGCTACGACCAGGTCGAAGAGTACTGTCAGGATAAAGGAAGCAAAAAGTACAATGATATCACTCTTTGGAGCAGTCTTAACCAGTTTTACAAAGGTACGCCACTGGCACATATTATATGCAACGATAAACAGGATTGCTGCGATTGTTGGCATTGGAATCATTCCGGCATATGGCATCAGTACGACAAGCACAATGACCAGTGTAATGGAATGAACGATTCCGGCAATCGGAGTACGTCCTCCGTTTTTGATATTTGCAGCAGTTCTTGCAATCGCTCCTGTCGCAGGGATTCCGCCGAAAAGAGCAGAAGCAATGTTGCCGGCTCCCTGGGCTACAAGTTCCATGTCGGAACGGTGTTTGCCGTTGATCATTCCGTCTGCGACAACACAGGAAAGCAGAGATTCAATCGCTGCGAGAACAGCAATCGTAAATGCGTTCGGAAGAGCATTTTGAACAACTTCAAGTGATACAGCCGGAAGATGGAAGGATGGGAGTGAGTTGCTGATCGTATAAAGATTTCCAATTGTAGAAACTTTTAACGGCAGGAACTGAACCATCAGGATTCCAATGATAACTGCGATCAAAGATCCAGGAATTCTTTTGAAGATGTATGGAGCAATGATCAGAACAGCAAGACTTACTGAACCGACAATCAGTGCATCATTATTAATTGTAGAGAAGTTTTCAACAACAGCACGGAATTTCTCTGTTGTCTCGATCGGTTTTACCCCATCCGGATAGGTAAGTCCGAAGAAATCTTTCAGCTGTCCGATTACAATTGTAACAGCAATTCCGGAAGTGAATCCGGTTGTGATCGTAAATGGGATGAATTTGATCAGACTTCCGAAATGGCACAGTCCCATCAGAACCAGAAAGATACCGGCGAGGATTGTTGCAATGACAAGTCCATCCATTCCGTCTTTGGCAACAATGCCGGCGACGATTGTTGCGAATGCAGCCGTTGGTCCGGCAATCTGTACACTGCTTCCGCCAAGTGCAGAGATGACAAATCCGGCAACGATCGCAGTGAAGATACCAGCTTCCGGTCCTACACCGGATGCAAGTGCCAGTGCGATTGACAGCGGCAATGCAATAATTGCTACAATGATTCCGGCAGTCACGTCTTTGATGAACTGAGAACGATTGTAGCTCTTTAATGATGTAAGTAACATCGGCTTCAATGAATTCATTTGATAGATTAATCCTTTCTTTTGTGACAACTATAAAACACAACCTTTCAAGTATAGCATAGAAAAGGGGACACTGAGAAGAGGAAACCGTGTATGTTTTTAAAGACATGAAGAGTAATGTTAAGTGTAATGTTAAGAGAAAAAAGCTTGTATCTGATTTATAAAGGTAATATAATAGGAATAACTTGTAAAGCATGTTTGATATAATGAAAATGTGTTTTACGGTAGCAAATTTGTGAATAGATCTGATAACAAAAGGGTATCACAAGAAAGAAAAGGAAGATTATTATGGGAAAATATTTTGGAACAGATGGTTTCCGTGGTGAGGCAAATGTAGTTCTGACAGTAGAGCATGCATTTAAGGTAGGACGTTATCTTGGATGGTATTTCGGACAGGAGCACAAAGCCAGAATCGTAATCGGAAAAGACACAAGAAGAAGCAGCTACATGTTTGAGTATGCACTTGCTGCAGGACTGACAGCATCAGGCGCTGACGCTTATCTTCTTCATGTGACAACCACACCAAGTGTTTCATATGTGGTAAGAACAGAAGACTTCGACTGTGGACTTATGATTTCAGCGAGTCACAATCCATACTATGATAATGGTATCAAGGTGATCAACAGCGAAGGTCATAAGATGGAGGCTGAGGTTGAGGCAAAGATCGAGGCTTATATCGATGGGGAGATTGATGAGATCCCGCTGGCAACAAAAGAGAGCATTGGCCGCACAGTTGACTATGCAGCAGGAAGAAACCGTTATATCGGTCATTTGATCTCTCTCGCAACACGTTCTTTCAAGGATATGAGAGTCGGACTTGACTGTGCGAATGGTAGTGCGTCAAGTGTTGCAAAGAGTGTATTCGATGCACTTGGAGCAAAAACTTATGTGATCAACAATGAGCCAAATGGTGTGAATATTAATACAAACTGTGGTTCTACACATATCGAGGTTCTGCAGGAGTATGTAAAAGAGAAACATCTGGATGTCGGATTTGCTTATGATGGAGATGCTGACAGATGTATCGCAGTCGATGAGAATGGAAATGTTGTAGATGGAGACCGCATTATTTATGTATGTGGTAAATATCTCATGGAGCAGGGAAAACTGAAAGACAATACAGTTGTTACAACAATTATGTCTAATCTGGGACTCTATAAAGCATGCGATAAGATTGGTATGAAGTATGAGCAGACAGCAGTTGGTGACAAGTACGTTTACGAGAACATGCTTAAGAATGGATATGTTCTTGGTGGAGAGCAGTCCGGACACATCATCTTCAGCAAGCATGCACGTACAGGTGATGGTATCCTGACATCTCTTATGGTTATGGAAGCGATCATTGAGAAGAAGCAGACACTTGGAACACTTGCAGATGAAGTGAAGATCTTCCCACAGCTTCTGAAGAATGTTCGTGTAAAGGATAAAAAGACAGCACTGGATAACGCAACAGTTCAGGCAGCAGTAGAGAAAACAGCTGAAGAACTTGGAACAGACGGACGTATTCTTGTTCGTGAGAGTGGAACAGAGCCGGTGATCCGTGTTATGGTAGAAGCAGCTTCTGACGAGATCTGCGAGAAATACGTAGACAGCGTAGTGAAAGTAATTGAAAGCGAAGGACTTTGCGAGTAAATAATTAAGAAGAGAGTTGTCGTGTAAGACAGTAAAAGATGCCTTGTGAAATATAGTTTTTCGCGAGGCATCTTCTTTGTTCAAAAAAAGAAGGGCGTGTGAAAAAACGAGAGTTTTTTCATGCGTCCTTT
>ERZ831979.3025-NODE-3025-length-10150-cov-4.845171_pt1 | contig 10150 bp, 8 predicted proteins | sample MGYA00519952_ERZ831979 | MGnify/ENA primary metagenome ERZ831979 (study PRJEB31850, sample SAMEA3708723) | human gut metagenome | biome: human gut; feature: human-associated habitat; material: faeces | place: China | collected 2014 ...
CAAGCTTAATTAAAAATGGAACAGGAACTCCCTCATCTATAATATATTTTTTCTTCTTATTATGCTCTAAAGATTCTACTGCTCTACTGTTTTTTATCTCCTTTATAGTGTATTCATTCTTACCTTTCAAAATTTGATAATCTATTCCTTGAGTAATCAGTAAAATTTGTTTGAAACTATCTAATATCTCTGAAAATTTTGAAGTAAAATCACATAGACAAATATTATCATGATAAGCTTTTTTATCTATAAAATATTCTAATTGTATAAAAATCTCATTTTTTATTTTTACAGGTTTTAAATTCCCCTTAGTAATTCCATTTTTTTTATTTATAGGATTAGAAACACTTCCCTTTATAAAAATATTTTTTCTACAATATCTTTAAAAAGATTTTCAATGTATTCTTTGTTAACCTTCATAAATTTTTCACCTCTACTATTTTTCTAAATATATCTTAGCATAGAGGATAGAGCTTGTCTATTATTTTAAATATTTCTTGACAAAAAAAATCAAATATGTTAAATTTTATATATAGGGTATAGGGGTATATAGCATAATAAAATATTTTATGAAAGGATAGATTAAAATGAAAAAAGTAGAGTATGAAGTAAAAAATTTAGATTGTGCTGGTTGTGCTGGTAAAATTCAACATAAAGCTGGAACTATGGCCGGTGTTTTAAATGCTAACCTAGATTTATATAAAAAAAGATTTACCCTTGAAACTGATGAAAATTATGAAGAGGAGCTTTTTTTACATGAGATTAATTTCTTTGCTGATTCTATAGAACCAGGCACACAGATTTTAAAAATAGAAGAGTATGATGAAGAGGAGGAGATAAAAAGAAAACTTCAAGAGAGAGAAGAGGAGGAAAGAAGAGAGAAAAGAGAAAAAGTTACAATAATAATAGGAACTATTCTTTTTATCGTAGCTATTATCTCTGGTAATATCTCTCTACAAATTAGATTGATACTCTCTATAATAGCTTATATTATCTTAGGTTGGGATGTAGTATTAAAATCTTTTAAAAATATTACTAAAGGTAATTTTATGGATGAAAATTTCTTAATGACAATAGCTACCTTTGGAGCTTTTTATCTCAATGAAAGTACAGAAGCTGTAGGAGTAATGCTGTTTTATAAAATAGGAGAGTACTTCCAAGATAAAGCTGTATCTAATTCAAGAAAATCTATTGAAAAACTTTTAGATATCAGACCTGATTATGCAAATATAAAAGGAGAAAATGGAGAGCTTCTTACAATATCACCTAAAAAATTAAAAAAAGGAGATATAATTGTAGTTAAGGCTGGAGAAAAAATCCCAGTGGATGGAATTGTAGTTAAAGGAGAATCCACTCTTAATACATCAGCTCTTACTGGAGAATCTCTTCCTTTGGAAGTAAATATAAACAGCGAAGTTTTAAGTGGAAGTATCAATGGAAACGGGATTTTAGAAGTAAAAGTAACAAAGCTTTTCTCTGATTCTACAATTAATAAGATAATAGAGATGGTAGAAAATGCTAGCAATAAAAAAGCTGAATCAGAAAAATTTATTACAAAATTTGCTAGATATTATACACCTATTGTGGTAATCTCAGCTGTTGTTGTTGGAATTTTATTCCCACTTGTATTTGGAAACTTTAATCTTTGGTTTGGTAGAGCACTTATATTCTTAGTTATCTCTTGTCCTTGTGCTCTTGTTATCTCTGTTCCACTTACTTTCTTTAGTAGTATTGGAATGGCATCTAAGCAAGGAATATTAATAAAAGGTGGAAACTATTTAGAAACTCTTACTAATATTGGAGCAGTGGTATTTGATAAAACTGGTACATTGACAAAGGGAAAATTTAAAATTGACTCAATCGTGGCTATAAATTGTGATGAAAAAGAGCTTCTAAAAACTGCTCAAATAGGAGAGCTTTATTCTAACCACCCTATTGGAAAAGCTATTCTTTCACAACTTAGTGAAGAGATAGATGAGGATTATATTGAAGGATATAAAGAACTAAGTGGCTTTGGAGTAGTAGCTTACTATGAAGGAAAAGAGATTTTAGTGGGAAACTATAAACTTATGGAAGAATACAGTATAGCTGCCCAAGAGAAAGAGTATGCTGGAACTGTAATATATACAGCTCAAGATGGAGAATTTTTAGGATATATCTATATCTCAGATGAGATAAAAGATGATTCATTCTCAACTATTGAGAATCTAAAAAATCTTGGAGTAGATAGCTATATGCTAACTGGAGATAGTAAAACTATTGGAGAGATGGTTGGAAACAAATTAGGTATCCCTTTAAAAAATATCTTTACTCATCTACTTCCTCAAAATAAAGTAGAGAAACTTCAAGAGATAATGAATACTTCTAATAAAAAAGTGGTGTTTGTTGGAGATGGTATAAATGATGCCCCTGTTTTATCCCTAGCTGATATTGGTATTGCTATGGGTGGTGTTGGAAGTGATGTTGCAATTGAAGCAGCCGATGTTGTTTTGATGAGTGATGATATTACTGCAATCGCTAAAGCAATTGACATATCTCATTATACAAACTTTATTTTAAAAGAAAATGTTACTTTTACGTTATTAATTAAAATTGGAGTTTTAGTTCTTACTTTGTTTGGACTTACAAATATGTGGATGGGTGTTTTTGCTGATGTAGGTGTTACTTTAATTGCTATTTGTAACTCAATGAGAATTTTGTATAAGAAGTCATAATTTTGACTTCTTTTTTTTATTTTGTCCATACTTAAAAGGGTGATTAAAATGAATTTGCTTGAATATTTTGTTTTGCCCTTAATTTCTTTGATTGTTTTGTTTTTACTAACGAAATTAATGGGCTATAGGCAAGTAACAGAGTTATCTTTATATGATTATATAATTGGAATTACAATTGGTTCTATTGCTGCTGAAATGGTTATGGGAAGTTTTAATGATATTTTAAAGCCGTTGATTGGAATGATTGTTTATGGTGTTTTTACTTGGGGTGTTTCTGTTTTGACAAAAAGGTATTTAAATTTTCGTTTTTTTGTTGAAGGAAAACCTGTTGTTTTATTTGAAAATGATAAGATATATTTAAAAAGTTTGGATAAAGCAAAAATTGATTTGAATGAATTGTTGATGAATTGTAGAATGAATGGTTATTTTGAGCTTAATGAGTTAGATAGAATTATTTTAGAAACAAATGGGAAATTTACTTTTTATCCTAAGACATTGTCAAGGCCTTTAAAATTAGGTGATCTACATCAAGAAGTTCAAAAAGAATTTATACCAACAATTCTTATTTTACAAGGAACAATTATTTATGAAAATTTAGAATTGATTCATCATAACCAAAAGTGGTTAGAACAAATTATGAAAGTTCATGGAATTAATCTTCAAGAAATTGTTATTTTGTATGTAGATGGACAACAAACAATACATTTTTATTTAAAAAACGAATTAAAAAGGGATTTTATTTAATCCCTTTTTTGCATATCATATATAATTTTTAAACCTTTGAATGTAAGATCTTTATCATAGGAATCAATCAAATTTGTTTCTTGATAGATCATTCTACCTAGACCACCTGTAGAAACGACTTTTAATGGTTCAGGATATTGGCTTTTAATTTCTTCAATCAGTTTCTCTGTTAAACCAATATAACCATAAACAACCCCTGATTGCATACCTTCAACAGTATTTTTACCAATAATATGTTGTGGTTTTTTTATTGCTACTTCAGGTAGTTGAGCAGCACGATTAGATAACATTTCTGCAGAAATACCAATACCAGGAGCAATTGCACCACCCATAAATTCACCTTTTGAAGAAATAACATCGAATGTCGTAGCAGTGCCAAAATCAATTACTAAACATGCACAATGGTGACTATAGTAGGCACCAACAGCATCAACAATACGATCACTTCCTAAAGATTTAGGATTATCATATTTTACAGAAATGCCTGTTTTAATTCCTGGACCAACAATAATAGGTTCTTTGTGGAAATATTTACGAATAGAATTTGTAAAAGAATACATAATTTTAGGAACGACACTAGAAATAATAACATCTTTTATATCTTCAACGGTTACATTATAGGCACTTAAAAAAGCAAGAATCATAAAACCATATTCGTCTGATGTCCTTTGCAGTTTAGTCGTTAAACGATAATTGCCAATAAGCTGATCATCTTTAAAAAGTCCCATTGTAATATTTGTGTTTCCCATATCTACAACTACTAGCATCTTTATTCTCCTTTAACTTTCATTAATTTTTCTAAAATAATATGTGCTAGATCTTCTTTGCTCATTAAATCTAAATAATCAACAAAGTTTTTTGTAATTAAAGCAACTTTATTTGTATCAGTTTTAAACCCAGCACCATCTTCAAATAAATCATTAACAACTAATAAATCACAATTCTTCTTAAAAAACTTATTTTGAGCATTTTCAATAACGTTTTCTGTTTCCATAGCAAACCCACAAATAGTTTGTTTTGTTTTATGTTTTCCAATATAAGATAAAATATCTTCGTTTTTTCCTAATTTTAAATAAAATTCGTCAGCTTTTTTCTTTATTTTTTGATTGCTATATTCTAAAGGACGATAGTCACCAACAGCAGCAGACATGATAACATAATCTTGAAAATCAAAATAACTTAATACTTGTTTAAACATACCTTGTGCACTTTGAATTTTGATTACATCTACTTCGTAAGGAGCTCTTTGAGATGATGGACCACTAATCAATGTGACATGAGCTCCTAATTGACGAGCAACTTTTGCTAGTGCATAGCCCATTTTTCCACTTGAATGATTTGAAATAAATCTCACTGGATCAAGTGGCTCTTGAGTAGGACCAGCGGTAATAAGAACATGCTTTCCAGCTAATGGATGAGGAGATGTCGCATATTCAATAGCATCAAGTAAATCTTCAATATCACTTAAATGTCCTCTTCCTTGATAACCACATGCGAGTTCACCAATTTCAGGTTCCACAATCTTAATATGATAAGATTTACAAATATCAAGATTTTTTTGAGTTGCAGAGTGTTTTTCTGCATCTTGTACATTGTTGAAAGCAATTTTTGTTGAAAATGTCAAACCTTTGCAGCAACACCGTTGCGCGATTTACGCAAACGAGCACGCAAACGTTGACTTTGCGTGCAAAGCCCTTTACAATAGAGATATCAGAAAGGGGATTCAGAGCATGGCAGTTACGATCAAAGATATTGCGGCCGCTGCGGGTGTTTCGCCGTCCACGGTCTCCCGCACCTGCAAGGACAGCCCATCCATCAGCCGGGACACAAAAGAACGCATCCGCCGCATCATGGCGCAGATGGGCTATGAACCAAATTTTGAGGCCGAACCGTCAGAAGCATTTTCCAAGACCATCGGCATCATCCTGCCTTCTTCCCAGCGGGACGTATATGAAAATGCCTTTCATCTGGAGATCATCCGGGGCATCGGGCAGTTCTGCAACCAGCGCCGTTATGTAAACACCGTCATCACCGGCGAGGACGATGCCGAAGTATTGGATGCCATCCAGAGCATGGTAGCCAACACACAGGCCGATGGATTCATCCTGCTCTACTCCAAAAAAGATTGTCCGGTGGCTGCCTATCTGCGCAGCGAGGGCCTGCTTCACGTTATCGTGGGCAAGGCAGCGCAGTCGGCCAATCAGACCATCTATATCGACAACGACAACGCACTGGCGGGCGAGGAAGCAACCGACTATCTCTACGAGATGGGACATCGCCGCATCGCCTATTTTGGGGTCAGCAATGCCATGCTGTTTTCTGCCGAGCGGAAACGCGGCTATCAGATGTCTCTGCTCAAGCACGGCATCACCCCGCGGGAAGGGGACTGTGTGGAGATCGATACCCTGAATGATTCCTATGAACCTGCCCTGAAAGCGCTGCTTACCGCTCCTGACCGCCCTACAGCGGTTCTGGTCAGCGATGACATTCTTGCGGTGGTACTGGAACAGTTCTGCAACAAGCTGGGCCTGCGCATCCCGAAAGATCTGTCCATCGTATCCTTCAACAACTCGCTGTTCTCCCGCATCACCAATCCGCCGCTGACAACCGTGGACGTCAATCCCTATCAGCTTGGCATCGAAGCGGCCAGCCAGACCATCAACCACATCGAAAACCCCAACCTGCTGGCCACAAAGATCATCGTGCCGCACCAGCTCATCCAGCGGGAGAGCTGCTGCCCGCCGCCGGAGGTCTGATCTTATAGCAAAAAAATCATCCGCGATCGTTTCTCATGAACGGTTTGGACCTCGTGAGATCTTATCGCGGATGATTTTTTTCAGCTGGCCTGCTCTCTCCGATTTTTTATTTTTTCCGATATTCCCGTGGTGTCATACCGAAGTGTGCCTTGAAGGCCCGATTGAAATAGGAGAGATTTTCAAACCCGCACCGGGAGGCGATGGTCAGGATGGTCTCATCCGTGGTTTGCAGCGCTTCGGCGGCGGCGTTCAGGCGGTATTCGTTCAGAAAAGCGATGAAGCTCTGCCCCGTCATCTGCCGGAACCACCGCATGAAGTGGCTGGCGCTGAAGGAGCAGACCCCGGCAGCATCGGCGACCCGAAGCGCCTCGGCATAATGGGCCGAGAGCCATTGCAGAACGGTTTTCAGCCGCTGGGTGTCGGCAGTCTCTGCGGGGGGCTGCTGTTTTCCCTGTGCAATGAGCAGGGCCAGAAAGCGCAGCAGCGCCCCCTTGACCAGCAGCTCATAGCCGGGGAGCTTCGAGCGGCTGGCCTCTTCCACCTCCCGCAGACAGGCGGCAGCCTGAAGATAGCACAAATCGTTTGGGGTCAGACGGACAGGCAGCGACAGCCGCCCGCTCTGGAGCGGAAGCAGGTATTTCTCGGCGCAAAGGTCCTCTGCGCCGCCCAGAAGCTCCAGCTCAAAGATGAGATTCTCATATTCCATGGACTGCCCTTCTGCCTGCCGCAGGGCGTGGAGGGTGCCGGGCGTAAAAACGAAGATGTCCCCCATGCGGGCCAGATAAGACACAGCGCCCACCTGCACCAGCCCCGCACCGCGCTTGACAAAGACCAGCTCCATGCTTTCCTGCCAGTGGAGCGCCACCTGCGGGAAATCCCCCGGGATGGTGCAGGGATACAGATTGAATGGGAACCGCACGGCACCGTGCTGCTTGGTTTCCTGTAAAGAAGCCCAATTTTGCATCGTCTCACCTCCTGATGATAGGATTATACCATAGTTTGCACTTTTAAGGCAAGATTTTGATTGTTTTATGTGGTATATCTTGAATTGCAGATGTCAAACCTGTTTTCCGTAGCAAAGGAGGATCCGTTTATGAACTTCACCGAGACCTTACAGAATCTTACGGGCAAGCCGCTGGCCGACTGCACGGATCAGGAGCTGTACCTCGCTCTGCTGGAACTTGTCCGGCAGAAGAGCGCAGACCGTGTACAGCCCGTCACCGGTCGCAAGCTGTACTATATCAGTGCCGAATTTCTCATCGGCAAGCTGCTGTCCAACAACCTTATCAATCTGGGTCTGTACAAGGAAGCCCGCGATGCACTGGCTGCTGCCGGAAAGCGCCTGTCGGACATCGAAGAGGTGGAGCCGGAACCTTCTCTGGGCAACGGCGGTCTGGGCCGTCTGGCGGCCTGTTTTCTGGACTCGCTCGCAACGCTGGGCCTGCCCGGCGACGGTGTGGGTCTGCGGTATCACTTCGGACTGTTCCACCAGTCCTTTGAGGACGGCGTCCAGAACGAAAAGCCCGACCCGTGGCTGACCGCCCACAGCTGGGCCGAAAAGACCGACGTCACCTATCCGGTGGAGCTGGCAGGCAAAGAATACACCGCCCGGCTGTACAAGCTGGCCGTCACCGGCTACGAGGGCCGTACCAATACCCTGAACCTGTTCGATCTGGACACCATCGACGAGAGCATCGTCCACGACGGCATCGCATTCGACAAGACCGCCATCGACAAGAACCTGACCCTCTTCCTCTACCCGGACGACTCCGACGAAGCGGGCCGCCGCCTGCGGGTCTACCAGCAGTACCTGATGGTCTCTGCCGGTGCCCAGCTCATTCTGGCCGAATGTGCCGCCCGGGGCTGCAACTACCACGATCTGGCCGACTATGCCGCCATCCAGATCAACGACACCCATCCCAGCATGGTCATCCCGGAGCTGATCCGCCTGCTGGGTGAAAAAGGCATTGACTTTGACGAAGCCGTGGAGATCGTTACCAAGACCTGCGCCTACACCAACCACACCATTCTGGCCGAGGCGCTGGAAAAGTGGCCCCGCGCCTATCTGGATGCCGTTGTGCCCCAGCTGATGCCCATTATCGAAAAGCTGGATAAACTGGCCCGCACCCGCACCAAGGACGAGAGCCTTGCCATCATCGACAAGGACGACCGGGTGCACATGGCCCACATGGACATCCACTTCACCCACTCCACCAACGGCGTGGCAGCGCTGCACACCGAGATCTTGAAAAATTCCGAGCTGCACGGCTTCTACGAGCTGTACCCGGAAAAGTTCAACAATAAGACCAACGGCATCACCTTCCGCCGCTGGCTGCTGGAGTGTGACCCGCGCCTGACCGCCACGCTGGAAAAGCACATTGGCTCCGGTTTCCGCAAGGACGCCGCCGAGCTGGAAAAGCTGCTGGCCTTTGCCGATGACGAGGCTGTGCTGGGCGAGCTGACCGCCGTGAAGAAGGCAAACAAGGAGGCACTGGCCGACTGGCTGCTGCACACCCAGAAGGTGACCGTGAACACCGATGCCGTGTTCGATATCCAGTCCAAGCGCCTGCACGAGTACAAGCGCCAGCAGCTGAATCTGCTGTACCTCATCCATCAGTACTACGAGATCAAGGCCGGGCACCTGCCCGCCGCTCCGCTGGTAAGCATCTTTGGCGCAAAGGCGGCTCCTGCCTATACCATTGCAAAGGACATCATCCATGCGCTGCTGACCCTCTCCAAGGTCATTGCCGCAGACCCGGAGGTGTCCAAGTGGCTGCAGGTGGTGTTCGTGGAAAACTACAACGTCACCGCCGCCGAAAAGCTGATCCCGGCCTGCGACCTGTCCGAGCAGATCAGCCTTGCCTCCAAGGAGGCTTCCGGCACCGGCAACATGAAGTTTATGTTGAACGGTGCGCTGACCCTCGGCACCATGGACGGTGCCAACGTGGAGATCTGCCAGCAGGTGGGCGAAGAGAACATCTATATCTTCGGCCAGACTTCCGATCAGGTCATCCACCGCTATGCCGCCGGGGATTACTGCGCGGCTCAGTGGTACGAGGGCGATGCCAACATCCGCCGGGCCATCGACTTCTTGACTGGGCCGGAGATGCTGGCCGCAGGCCACGCCGAGAACCTGACCCGCCTGCACGATGAGCTCATCCACAAGGACTGGTTCCAGACCCTGCCGGACTTCAACGCCTATGTCGTGCGGAAGGGGCAGGCTCTCAGCGATTACGCCTGCGACCCCATGGGCTGGCGGCGCAAGTGTCTGGTGAACATTGCCAAAGCCGGGATGTTCTCCTCCGACCGCACCATTGCCGAGTATGACCGCGATATCTGGCATCTGGGCAAGTAAGTGTTTTTATCGCAAGTCAAGAAATGAGTGCAACGTTCAAACAGCATATCTGCGATATGCTGTTTGAACGTTGTTGCTGTTGTATTAAAAAGTTGAATTGCTATAAAGCGGTGAGTCTCACGGTGATAACCAACCACTTCCTGTGGCAGTGTTCAAAATGAACACGACCACATTTTGCGGATGTTTTTAGATCAACCCATAAGAACAGTAGGATCTACGAGGAAAAAACCACGACGCATTCAATCTTTCTGCTGCCTTTTATAGACTGCGGTCTGCTAATTTCTGCAAGTGAGCATGACAAAAATGATTCTCCATATCAAACTGCTGCTAACAATGTTAATGCGTCCTAACATCGTCGGAAAATATTGAAAAGCTCCGAAAGCGTGCTATAATACAAAGATAAAGAGCCTGCCCTCGCTCAAGGGCATGGGCGCTTAAACAGGAAACACAGAAATGAGGGGTAAATATGTTTGATACAAAAAAGCTTGCACTGTTTTTGGGCGGTGTAGTGTTCGGCTCTGCCGGCTTCAAGGTGCTGTCCAGCAAGGACGCCAAAAAGGTCTACACCCAGACCACTGCTG